>Ga0208825_1000684_pt1 | contig 30302 bp, 34 predicted proteins | sample AD_UKC113_MetaG_FD_184450 | JGI IMG/M metagenome (GOLD analysis project Ga0208825, IMG submission 184450) | Active sludge microbial communities of municipal wastewater-treating anaerobic digesters from Hong Kong - AD_UKC113_MetaG (SPAdes)... | ecosystem: Engineered > Bioreactor > Anaerobic >...
GTTACGTTGACGAATGCCGCTGATGCAACCGATACGCAAACTGTAGCGGCAAAGGCTGCAGCTGGTCAAGGCGAAGCGCAAACCCTCGACTTCGACCGACTTGGCATTAAGATATCGTTACTCTCCAAGGGCGCTGCTACAGCAGCAGAAGTTGCAAGTGAACTCGATGGACTAGGAGGTGGAAGCGATATAGTCACGAGCGCCGGAACAAATCGCAGCTTTGAAGTCGGTGGAAATGCATTGCTCGCCATCAACTTCGAAAATCTTACATCACTGGGACTTTATGGCACTGTGATTCAAACGACAAATGCGGGCACAGTGAATATCGATGCTGATCTTGCCACAGTGAATAGCGCTATTGGCGATATTGGTGCATTATTGTCTCGATTGACTACGAAAGAGGCTAATTTGAATGCATCGATAACCAATACGCAAGCTGCGCAGAGCAGAATCGTTGATGCGGATATTGCCAAGGAACAAATTGCAGCAGTGAAATTGCAGATACTGCAACAGACTGCTACGGCACAGCTGGCGCAAGCCAACCAGTCGCCTCAAGTCTTCTTGACGCTCTTCCGTTAATCTGGAATCACGGATTGAGGGGCTTCGAACGGATGCGGAGTCCCTCTTTCCGCTTTTAAACAACATCACGCAATGAGTACGAGAATGTGAGGTTACTATGCAGGCAGCCTTAAAGAGAGAAAGTAATGAAGAGATTGTAGGAACTTCAGTTCTAAGGAATGTTCCGATAAAGCAATTGAATATTGCAGCACAACAATATCGTCGGGAGCAATATCTTAATCTTTCCCCGGTTGAGGTAATTAAAAAACTCTATGACGTTGCAATCATGGCGTGTAAGAAACATGACAAAACTCTTGCAAATAAAGCCGTAACAGAACTTATTGTAGGTCTAAATTTTGACTATCAGGATATATCGGTTGGATTGTATCGCCTCTATCAGTATGTCAAGTATAGTTTACGTCAGGAAAAATACGATGAAGCGGAAAACGTATTAAATGAACTACGCGGAACGTGGATGGAAGCATTTCATTTAGATGATAAGTGAAAGGGGGAAATAATGGCAACAACATCTTCTGTATCAAGTACAACATCATCGAGTCTGACATCTCAAATTGATACTATGGTAACGCAATATAAAGCTACTCTCGTCTCGCAATACGTTACTCCACTGGACGATAAGAAAACGACTCTTCAGGCTCGACTGAATGCATTAGCGACTCTGAAAACAAAATTGAAATCACTAAGTGATGCAGCAGCTACACTTACTGGATCATCTGGCTTAACAAAGTTTAAAGCTTATTCTGTTGAAAGCAGTAATACCTCGGTTGCTACCGCAACCGCTTCTTCTTCTGCATCAGCGGGCTCTTTTACGCTTTTTGTATCATCGCTTGCAAAAGCAGATACTGTTCTCTCTTCAAGAATGACGAGCGCCGGAACATCAATCGCGGCGAATGAATTTACGTCTGAAGAGCAAACAGCAGGCGAAGCGACACGCGAGCTTCGAGTTAAAGTCAATGGAAATGAAGTTGCCACTATTTCTATTGCTCTCACCAGCTCCGATACAGACCGAACTGTAATGGAAAAAATTAGAGATGCAATCAATAATTCTTCGGCTGCTTCACAATACGTATCTGCAGCTGTTGTATCCGATACTTCGACAACTTCTCGTTTAACACTCTTGAGCAAAAGTACAGGTACGGAGAACTCGTTAAGTTTTGAAGATGTTTCGGGAACGCTCCTCGATAACATTGGACTTTCAGATGAAGTTATATCAAATCGCACCGGCTCGACATCGACAATAGCAGGATATGTAGTAAGTGATGCAAATAACCTGAATGCTCAATTTGTACTGAACGGGGTAGATTTTATAAGTGGTACCAACACGATTGCCAATGTTCTCCCTGGAATTACATTGCAATTAAAATCGGCACAATCACCGACAGATTCTCCGGTTCAATTAAACGTCTCGAGTGATACTTCCACAGTTCAATCTTCTATCCAAAGTTTTATTGATGCATATAATTCAGTTATTACATACATCCGGCAACAGACTGCAGTAAATCCCGATTCGGGCACTCGCCAAATTTTTGCCGGCGATATGATGGTTACACGTTTGCGTATTTCGCTGCAATCGTACATGTCGCAAGCGGTGAGCGGCGTTACGTCGAATTACAATGCCCTCTTCAAAGTAGGGATAACGCAAAATAGCGATGGTACACTAACGATTAGTGATTCTTCAAAACTATCTACAGCATTGAAAAATGATGTGAACTCGGTGATTAACCTCTTTGGCTATTCCGATGATTCATCGAATAAAGGAGTAGCAGTTCGAATTCAAAACGCATTGAGCGGACTCATTGGCTCTGATGGACAAATCGAATCAACACGTACAACATTAAATTCACAAATGACATCAATAAAAAGTCGAATTGATGCGGCGAATTTGCGCGTTACCAAACAAGCAGAGCAGTACAAAGCTCAGTTTACCAAACTGCTTGCAACCTATCAGGAAATGGTAGCTCAACAAACATACTTACAATCTCTCACGGACGCGCTCTATTCGTATTATTATTCATGAGGTGTGTTATGATAACTGTACAGGCAATTGGTAATGAAAATGTTTTCCCGGTAGGGAATATCACTCTCGATCCTGAAAGACAATCGTCAACACAGCAACAACAATCTACGAATCGGTTAAGTAATGAGGAAATAACAGGAATAGTGGCAGAGTTGAACAAAGCAATGGAGATGGTAGGCACAACGCTAGCGTTCTACGTTGATGAAGATACAAAGAAAACTGTGGTAAAAGTAATGGACTCGAAATCAGGGGAAGTAATACGGCAGATTCCTCCCGAAGCAATGCTGAAAGTATCTCAGCGCATTGCAGAATTATTAGGAATACTTATTGACCAGACATTGTAGAGAGGTAGACTGTGATTGAGAAACAACATAATGAATCCAGCGAGAATACAATGGATGTCGTTGATATTCTCATTCAAACGCTGGAACAGGTAAACACGCTGACTTCATCATTGAAAGAGAGTGCGCGACAACTGAACGAATCTGAACTTGATGCAGGATTGGCAAAGCGTAAGGATCTTTTGAAGCAAGCGGAAGAGTTAAAACAAAGAATGTTGAGCGTAAAGGCAACTCCTCAGGAACGTGAACAACTCTGGCAACAGCTTGCTCCCGTTTTAAGTGCAGTAACAAAAGCCGACGATGAGTTTGTAGCTCTTGTCGAAAAGAAGAAGAATGAATTAGGCGAGATGCTTGCCTCTCTCTATCGTCAGCAAAAAAGCGAACAATATGTCGGTGGAGGGTACAATGAACATCAATGAAATTTCTGGGAATCGGCTTCCCTTACAGGGAACAACTTCTAAAAAAAACCAATACGAAAAGCCTGTTGATGCGTTGCGAAAGGACACGGTGGAGCTTTCGGATGAAGCTCGAGCGCGCTTCCTCAGCGACAATGCAAAACGATTAGAAGAAATACAGCAGAAGATTTCTGATGGATTCTATAATCAACAAGAAGTGATGGAACGAGTTGTGGATGCTTTGCTTAAGGAGTTACTGTAGAAATGGCTCGGAAAGGAAACAAAATGTCGACGAGCGCAATTCTTGCAAGGGGTCTTGACCTTTGCGCTCAAATTAGCCAGATGAGTTTGCAAGCGGAACGGATCGCTCAGGACAGCGATCGTCTCGTCGTCTCTTTCGATGTGTACTGCGATTTGTTAGAGTACTCTCTCTTCCTTCAAGGTTGTAATGGCGAAGAGAATCCAACATTAGAGGATTTTCTTTTAGCGGATGAACTATTATTCGAAACGAATGGAAAAAAATTATCAGTTCAAATCGATTTCTTCCTTCCTATCAATTCTATTATTATTAGTCCAAGCGTACGTACGTGATATTTAAAATCCAAAACAAATTACGCCGACTGCCTCCATAAGATTCACTTTTAATTCAGATCGATGTTTACTATCTTCAGTATGGAAAAGGAAACGCAATACCATCCAACAAATTATCGTTCAATTTTTCTGGAAAGTATGAAAACAAAACGTACAATCAGAGTCGTAGTTGCTGATGATCATTTGGTTGTGCGGCGCGGTATCGTTGCGGTTCTTTCATTGAATAAAGAATTTGAAGTAGTTGGCGAGGCGGCTGATGGCGCTGTGGCTCTTCAGCTAATCCAAGACACGGATCCTGATGTTGTCATTATGGATATTGCAATGCCGGTAAAAGATGGCGTGGAAACGACACAAGAAATTCGGTCGAAATATCCCCACATAAAAGTACTTGTACTTTCAGGATACGATAATGCAGATTATGTTTATAAAGTATTAAAGAGTGGAGCTAATGGATATATTCTAAAAACTACCTCTCCCGAGGAACTCTATGCTGCAATCAAAGCAGTGTACTCCGACAACGCATTTTTTAGTCCGCAGATTTCTAAAATTCTTTTGGATCATTTTTCCCATCAAAGTAGTGAACATCAACAAAAAGAACCATCGAAGGGAACTAGTGGTATACTCTCAGAACGAGAATGTGAAGTGTTAAAATATATTGCGCTTGGAAAAAATCACCAGCAAATTGCCGATGAACTTCATATCAGCGCTCGCACCGTTGATACCCATCGTAATAACATTATGCGGAAGACAAATCTCCACGATACAGCAAGTTTAGTTCGGTACGCAATCCAGGAAGGAATTATTTCCGTCCCCCACAAGTGATGTGAGCACTTTACTAATCTACTCCCTTCCCTATAAGTAATTCCTACTACGCTCTACTATGTATCATTAAAATACGTAAAATCAGGTATTGCGAACCTTTGGTTAATATTGTACAATTGTTCTGTATTCTTCAGAACAAATAAATAAGTGGGGATAGTTTCACAAATGAATACGAACAATGCAAAATTGAGTCAACAGGATGTAACCCTTCTTGTGGTTGATGATATACCTGAGAACTTAGAATTATTTTCCGATGTGTTACTTGATGAGGGATATAATGTTGTTACAGCAGAGAGCGGAATGCAAGCGCTCGAGATTTTATCCAATCGTCCGGTAGACCTTATTGTTGCGGATGCTCTGATGCCAAAAATGGATGGATTGGAATTCTGTAAACGGGTAAAAATGAACGACGCACTGCGTACCATTCCATTCATCATTTACACCGGAAATTATATCGACCCCGAAGAACAAGAGCTTGCAAAGAGCATCGGAGTCGATCGGTATGTTATGAAATCCAACGGGTTAAATGGACTTATAGTTTCGATTGAAGAATTGTTAAATCTAACGTCGAACACGGAAACAGCGTCAGCGCCTGCAACATCTTCTTATCAGCAAATAGATGAACAAAGTTTTCTTGAGCGTCACCATACGATTGTAACAAAGAAACTCGAAGAGAAAATGAAAGAGCTGGAACAATATGCGGAAGTGCTTACACAAAGAAATAGGGAGTTGATGATTTCCGAAAGTCGCTACCGGGGATTATTCGAACATGCTGTTGTAGGGATCGTTGTACTCGATTGTTCAACGAAAAAAATTATAGATGTGAACAGACAATGTTGTGCGTTCTTTGATTGTAATCGAGAGGAAATTTTAAATGGCGGTTCATTACCACTTTTTGATAATGAAGGAAACCAGATAGACGTGTTTTCGATTGTAACGCCGCAAGGAATTGAAGCTCGGCTTAAGCGGCACAATAAGTCCGACCTCTATGTTGAAATAAATGCCGGTCCGATTGACCTACCGGAAGATACTGCTTCGATGCTGCTTTTCTTGCGCGATATTACTGAACAAAAAAGGGTTCGTGAACAAATGTTGCAGTCTGAACGAATGTCAACGATGGGAAGGATTGCGGCAGGAATTGCCCATGAGATTCGAAATCCTTTAGCCGGAATTTCTCTCAATCTTCAATTTCTCGAACGGCGGATACAGCAAAACTCTCCAGAACATGATTCAGTAGCCGCATCGCTTGAAGGTGTAGCCCGGATTCAACAGGTTATCGAGGATACGCTTGGTCTTGCGCGTGTAAAGCCGCCATCGTTCCAACAAGAAGATATCCATCAGTTAATCGAGAGGACTCTTGGCTACTTAAAATTAGTCTTTCGTCAAAAATCGATAAAACTCGAAAAGCAGTATGCTCCATCTCTGCCAAATATTCAGGTCGATGCCAGCCAGATTCAGCAGGTAATATTGAATATTATTGAGAATGCAGTTGATGCTTCACAGGAAGGCGGAGTGATTGTCATTTCGACTGAAGAAAAAATGTTCAGCAGCGAGGAAGACAAAAAATATGTAAAAGTCTCTGTTCGGGATTTTGGTATTGGATTTCCACCGGAGGTTCTTGAAAATCTCTTTGAGCCTTTCCATACAACAAAAACGGATGGCACTGGACTTGGACTGATGTTGTCAAAATACATTATTGATCGTCATCAAGGAATTATTGAAGTTGAAAATGCTCCTGATAGAGGGGCGTGTGTGAGTATTTATTTACCAGCTTAGAAAGGATTAAGCATGACAAAAGGTCGTATTCTTATTGCAGATGATGACCATTTACTCATTGTATCGATGAAGAATCTCCTTGTAGAAGCAGGATATGCAGTAGAGACAGCGGAGAATCGGAGCGAGTTTTTTACGAAACTTGGCGCCAGTAATCCCGATGTTGTATTATTGGATGTTTACTTGGGTGAAGACAACGGATTGGAAATTCTTCAGCAAATGCACACTGATGGATGGAAAACGCCTGTCATTGTTATGACGGCTCATTCAGAGGTTGCAGTTGCTGTGCGTGCAATGAAAGAAGGCGCTGTAGAATTTCTTGAAAAACCATTTGATACTTCATATCTCTTTCTTCTCCTTGATAGAACGCTTGATTTTGTTCGTCTTGAATCGAAAGTAAAACTTCTTCAGGAGGAGTTAGAAGAGCAGTGGACCCACAGTGGATTCATTGGAAAAAGCGCTGCTCTGCGTAGAATTCTTGAAGTTGCTGAACGTTTTGCTCAAAGCGATAGTACAACAATTCTCATCGAAGGCGAAAGCGGCGTGGGGAAGGAACTATTGGCGCGATATATACACCAGAAGAGTATTCGTGGTTCGAAGCCATTCATTGCGTTGAACTGTGCAGCAATTCCAAAGGATCTAGCGGAGAGCGAATTTTTTGGCTATGAGCGTGGAGCGTTTACAGGCGCTATAGAAAAAATGAAACAGGGAAAATTCGAGCTTGCAAATGGCGGCACAATTCTCCTCGACGAAGTTGGCGAACTTTCACTTGATATGCAGGTTAAGCTCCTTCGCGTGCTGGAAGAGAAAAAATTCTATCGACTTGGGGGTACACGTGAGCTTACAATTGATGTTCGTATTGTTGCGGCTACCAATCGTAGTCTTGCAAAGGAAACAGAAGCCGGTCGATTCCGCGAAGATTTATTTTATCGCTTAAATGTTGCTACCATTCATATCCCTCCTCTCCGTGAGCGGAAGGATGATATTGAACCACTTGTCATTTCATTTGCTCAGGAATTTGCAGAGAAATTTAACAAACCAACCCCTCGCATATCGAGCGACGCTTTAGAATTGCTTTCGGGCTTACCATGGAAAGGGAATGTGCGAGAGCTCAGGAACTGCATTGAACGAGTTGTACTACTTTATGATGTTCCTGTGTTGACGGCTTCGCATTTTTCATTTATGGAAACCGGTGGGATTCACACAACGCGCTCTTCACATCAAAGTGGCGATAAATATTATCTTCATGTTCCAGATACCGGAGTAAAAATGAACGATGTCTTAAAAGATCTAATTTTGAAGACGCTCGAAATTACAGGCGGCAATCAGGTGCAGGCGTCGAAAATCCTTGGAATCACTCGAGCAAAATTACGCTATAAAATGGAACAATTGGGAATTAAACCTGAGGGTCGGACGTACAAAACTGTTTCATAAATATGAAAACATTGCGATGCTTAACATTGTAACTTCACTGCAGTCTTTTAATTTTTTTATTCTGGAAGTGAAAAACAGTTGCTATAAAATTTTCTGAATAACAAAGAATTTAAATTTTTATGGAAGAACTAATTTCTGTACAACGTGGAAACGGCGAACTAATTTTGATTGTTGATGACGAAGAATCTATGTTATTCCTTGCGCAGGAAATATTAGAAGAGCAAGGGTATCGAGTAATGGTTGCAAAGGATGGCGCGGAAGCGGTTGATTTGTATCAAACGCACTGGCAGGAAATCGATCTGGTGATTCTCGACCTTATTATGCCAGTGAAAGACGGCGGTCAGGCATATCTAGAAATGAAAGACATTAACCCAAACATTAAAGCGTTTTTCTGTTCAGGTTATACGTTTGGAAAAATTATAACCGAGCTTCTTGAACACGAAAATCTTTTTGCTGTGCAAAAGCCATTTCAAAATGAAGAGCTTCTAGCGACCGTTTCCAAAGTATTAAATTCTCATTCCAAGCAGTAAAGCACACCCCGGCTATTCAACGTCCCGAGCTTTCGTTTTACAATATTTCTACATGTGGTGAAATATCGACAGAAATTATTCCTTTTGTCTTTTCCACCGTATTGTAGTCTTCTAAAAACTTAAAAAAATGCCCTTTCTTTTTCATTTGGTACGGTATAATGTTTGTATAAATCAATGAAAAAGGAAAATGAAAGGATAAAGTATGGATATGATTGAAACTCCTGCAGAAGTCAAAACGTTGACAACAATATTTAAACAATGTCCACTTTGCGGAAAAATTTGGAGAACGAGTGATGAATTTTTGCAGGATCCGGAACTTCATTTAAATGGCTATCAAGGTAGTTTGTTCCGGCTCTTTGAGGGAAGAGACCAACGGGGGTTATTGTTATTTACGCATGTTGCAGTACACTGTGGTACAACATTGGCATTTAATGCTGAAGAATTTAGGATGACAAAAAAAAATAAACATCCGTAAGGAGAGTATAATGAAAGCAAAAAATACTTTATGGATTTGCAGGAAAGATGGTACGGAGATTTGCCGTGAGTGCAAGCATCCATTGTCAGAGTACGGGGAAAGCCATTATCCTGATTGTCGATACTATTTTCTTGACGATGAATATGATAATGATGAAATAGAAATTAACTATAAACAACGGAGCGAGTATATTAAAACCGCTGCATAGAGAATGCATGCGTACTGGAGCGTTAGAATGTTAATAATTAATTAAAAAGGGAGTTCATTATGGAAGATACAGTCAATAGCCAAAACGAACTGAAGCAATCGGACGAAATTCTACAATTAGTCAGCTTTAATATTGGTGAAGAAGAATTCGGCGTTGATATTTTGAAAGTACAGGAAATCAATCGGATGCTGAATGTAACTCGAGTCCCAAATGCGCCAGAGTACGTTGAAGGAGTAATCAATCTTCGAGGCAAAGTTATTCCGGTTGTAGATTTAAGGAAGCGATTTGGTTTACCGCCAAAAGAGCATGATAAGAATACACGAATAATTGTAATTGAATTAAGCGGCAAGACGGTTGGATTTGTAGTCGATTCTGTCAAGGAAGTGCTCCGAATTCCAAAGAGCGTTACGGAACCGCCACCGGCGCTTGCGACGAATATCAATGCAGATTACATCACCGCGGTTGGAAAGCTCGACGATCGTTTACTCACTTTGCTTGATATGGAACGAGTATTATCGAATTAACATTTTTCTCCATAGCGTTATTTTCCTCTTTTCATAATATCGAGGCGCAGCGCGTGGTTAATTGAAAGGAAAAACAATGCCATTAGTACAATGGAGTTCAAATCTTAGTGTTGGCGTGCCGTCGCTGGATGCTGAACATAAACAACTGCTAGAACTCATCAATAAGATGCATGAGGCGATGCAGCGAGGCGAGGGAAAGACAGTGGTGGCAAATATACTTGATCAGTTGATTCGATATACACAAACCCACTTCAAGCATGAAGAAGAAATAATGGCAAAAACACGGTATCCCCAGGCGGCTGTTCATTCATTACATCATAATCAACTCACAAAAAAAGTTCTTGAACTCCAAAAAGAACTTGCAAATGGAAGCGTATCAGTTACTCTGGAAGTAATGAATTTCTTAAAATCATGGTTGCAAGATCATATAATAAAGATGGATAAGCTCTACACGCATCATTTTCAAAACAACGGAGTACAGTAGATTAATAAAGAGGAAGTATTACACAGATTCGAATAGATGTGTAATTTCATTTTATCATGGAAGAGATATGGTAGCACATGGACGTGTAAAAAAAAGCTGGCTCCAGCTTGCACTGATTGTAATCGTTGCAGCTCTCTATGTGGGGAGCTTTAATACACTCTATCCATATCTAGAATTTTTTACAGGTTCTATTTCGTTACTTCCTATTGTATTAGCTGGAATATTTTTTCAAGAATGGGGGGGGATCATTGTTGGTATTATCATCTCGGCGATTAACTACTTCCTTTTCAGAGTTTCAGAGGGAACAGTAACGGATACCTTTCTTTCCTATGTAATACCAAACAGTTTAGGAATACTCGTTGGAGCGCTGGTTGGATGGTCACGACGACTGTACATTAAACTTCAAGACTTAGTAAAAGAAGTATCCGATGACCGTACTACGTTAGAATCTTCGTTATCAAAAAGCCAAATGATAGAACATGCGCTTACAGAGTCAGAGACGAGATTTCGCCAGCTCTTCCGTGCGACCAGCGATATTGTATGCTTCGTTGACCAGGGGGGATTTATAACAGAAGTAAATCCAGCTGGAGAAGAATTTATTGGCTATGAAAGCACGGTCCTGCGGGAACTACAATTTACAGACATCCTTGTGCCGGAGTACTGTGAGCGTGTTAAACGAATTCACTTAAGACAATTTATTCAAAATGTAGATAGCGTATCGAACGAAGCGGCATTCATTACAAACTCCCGTCAGGTACGATGGTTAGGGTACAGTGCAACGCTTATCCACTTGCCCGATGGAACCTTTGGCTTCTACATCCTTGGGCGAGATATTACTCATCAAAAAGATTGCGCTGAAAGCGTTAGACGTGAGCAGGAAGAACTCGAGCGGAAAATTTTAGATAGAACGGCAGAACTAACAAAAGCAAATCAAGCTCTGCAAATTGAAATTCAGGATCGAGCCTGGATTGAAAATGCTCTCCGAGAAAGCGAAGATAAATATCGTTCGCTTGTGGAAAATCTTGACGATGTTGTATTCCGACTTGAAGCAGATAATACCATTGCATTTATCAACACTGCATGGGAACGAATGACTGGTTACTCCATATCAGAAAGCGCTGGCAAGAATTTTCTTATGTATGTTGCTCCGGAATCACAATCCTATATTACGTCGCTGATGGAACAAATTAAGGCAGGCACAATTGAAAATAAAACTTGCGAATTTATGCTTAAGACAAAATCTGGGCATACCCGATGGATCAATATGCAATTTATCCCATGTTACTCCGATGGCGAAGGGTATGCTGGGATAGAAGGACTTTTGCATGATATTACGGACATAAAAATTGCTGAAGATGCGCTTCAGAACTCAAAAGATTTTCTCGATCAAATTGTTAACTCGATCAGTGAGCCAATTTTTGTAAAAGACGATGGGCATCGCTGGGTGTTAGTCAACGATTCATTTGCCGCCCTCATCGGACAACCGAAAGACGCCATACTTGGAAAGAGCGATTATGATTTTTTGCCAAAAGAGCAAGCAGATGTTTTTTGGGAAAAAGACGCAACTGTGCTCGAGTCAGGATTAATTAACGTCAATGAGGAAGTAATCCGAAATGCAGAGGGTGAAGATCGGTTAATTTCAACGACGAAGCGTCTGTATCAAGATGATCTCGGACACAAATTTATTGTTGGAATTATAAGGGATATTACGGAAGAAAAGAAATTTGAGCGACGTATCAGTGATTTGAATGTTGAACTTGACAAACGTATCCGTGAGCGAACGCTCGAGCTAGAATTAACAAACCAGGAACTTCGCGGCGAAATTATAGAACGTAAGAGAGCCGAAGAGCAACTTCGGCTCTTTGAACATGCTTTCAAAAGTGTGCACGAAGGCGTGTTCATTACAACGCTGCAAGGTACGCTCTTGTTTACAAATCCTACATTTTGTTCAATGTATGGCTATTCTCTTGATGAATTAGAAGGGAAAAATATATTTGATATCGTAAAAAACGGCGATTTAGCAGATATGTATGGGTCGATACTTTCGCCGGATTACAAAGAGCATGGATGGGAAATCAAACTTCAGCAGATGAGGAACACGGGAGAATCCTTCCTTATTCACCTATCGTTATCTGTCATCCGAAATTCTGAAGGAACTCCTCTGAGTTTTGTCGGATTTGTAAAAGATATATCTGAGGACGAGCGGATTTCAGAGACGTTACGGCACCTTTCAAATGCAATTGAGCAAAGCCCTGTTGCAATAGTAATAACAGATCTCAAAGGGAATATTGAATATATCAACGAACAATTTTGCTCCATAACCGGTTATGCCAAAGAAGAAATTAGCGATAAAAATATTCGTATTCTCAAATCAGGAGAAACCAAACTGGATGAATATCGTGAACTATGGCAGACAATAACATCCGGGAGCGAGTGGCGTGGTATTTTCCATAACAAAAAGAAAAATGGAGAACTCTATTGGGATTCCACTATCATTTATCCGATGAAGAACGAAAGCAATGTAATTACACACTATATCGCATTTAAGGAAGATATTTCTGATCAGCGGAAACTTGAAGCGCAAATTCGTCGCTCCCAGAGACTTGAAGTCATTGGAACTCTTGCTGGCGGAATAGCGCACGACCTCAACAATGTGCTTTCACCGATTTTGATGGCAGTTCAACTTCTACGAATGAAAATTTCCGACCCCAAAGGATTACAATTATTAACCACGCTTGAAGCAACGGTGAATCGCGGCGCTGACATTGTTAAACAAATTCTTGCCTTTGCACGAGGAAATGAAGGTGAGCGGATGCTTTTACAACCGAAGCATCTATTACGAGAGGTTTACGAAATTATGCAGGAGACATTTCCACGTCAAATTTCTGTTCAGGCGGAGATTCCAAAAGATCTATGGCCTGTTGTAGGAGACGCTACGCAACTTCATCAGGTCTTTATGAATCTTTGTGTAAATGCGCGCGATGCAATGCCGCATGGAGGAGGACTTACCATTCGGGCTGAAAATGTGGAATTGACCGAGAAGCAAGCGTCTCTCCACGTCGATGCCAAGCCTGGACCGTATGTTATGATCTCTGTGATAGATACAGGCATTGGAATTCCACAAGAAAATCTCGATAAAATCTTTGATCCATTCTTTACAACAAAAGAAGTTGGAAAAGGAACCGGGCTCGGATTAGCAACCGTGCAAACGATTGTTCGGTCGCATCAAGGGTTTGTAACAGTTTATAGTGAAGTTGGACATGGAACAAATTTTAAGGTGTATGTGCCAGCGGCTCAAAATACTTCCTTCAACCAACAACAGTTAAAATCGTCAGAGCCTCCAAAAGGAAAAGGCGAATTGGTATTGCTAATCGATGATGAAATTTCCATTCGGGAGGTGACAAAGCAACTTCTTGAAAATAGTAATTATAAAGTAATTGTTGCGAAAGATGGAGCAGAAGCGCTAGAGCTTTTCAAAACGCATAGAAACGAAATCGACGTTGTTATTACAGATATGATGATGCCAAATATGGATGGCGCGGCAGTGATCCAGGAATTAGCGCGGCTTAACCCACAGACGAAAATTATTGCAGCCAGCGGACTGGTGAGTAACGAAAATGTTGCCGATATCCATTCGCCAAATGTTCATGCATTTTTACCGAAGCCATATAAAGCAGAGAAACTTTTTTGGGTGCTTGATGCATTGCTGCATTGAAATAGTGGTGAAAATTCACCTCGTGGCGGGTATTCGCCAATGTTCTTTTGATCATTTATAAAAATGTGATTTTTTATAGCATAAGGTTCTTTATTCGATGGCATACAAATTGGAAATTTAATACAGATGAGGATTTGTATGGAACAACAAACAGAAAATATCGATGTTACTTCTCTTGCAAAAGCGCTATTAACAAATGAAGATTCGTCTATTCGCAGGAATGCGGCAGAACAATTGGGAGCCTCTGATAGCTTTACCGCAATTGCGGCGCTTGCCAATGCGCTACGTGATGAAAACAAAGGAGTTCGGGATGCTGCACAGCGGTCGCTCCTTGCAATTGGTAATGAGCATGTTGCAGCAGCGGTGGTAGACTATTTGATTGATACAAACATTACGACACGAAACTCGGCGGCAGAAATTCTTATCAAATTAGGTACGTGCGCTATTAATGCCGTACTGCCATTTCTCTTTGATGCCGATCATGATGTTCGGAAGTTTGCTGTCGATATTTTAGGTTTTATCGGAGATAGTAGTCCGGTTGAGCATCTTCTGCCGCTTCTTAACGATCCCGACGATAATGTCGTTATCTCGGTTGTTGAAGCGCTTGGAAACATGCGTTCTCAGCATGCGATAAAAGACTTAATCAGAATCTATGAACAGCGGGATGATTGCAAAGCCGCGGTGGCTGAGGCGCTTGGGAAAATAGGCGGGGACGAAGCTTCCGATTTCCTTCTTCAAAAATTCTGTGAACAGGTACTCGATACAAAATCCGATCGATTATTGCTCTATACGCTGCTAGAAGCTTTAGGTACCGCTGGAAATAAAAAAGCAGTAACCATCCTTCGTGAGCAGGTTGGAATATTGAAAGGGAAACTGCGCTCGTTGCTTCTCCATGCGTTAGTACAAATTTGCAATCGATATCAAAATGGTCATATCGATTGGAATCAGTATAAACAATATTTACTTGAAGCGCTTACTGAAGACGAGCCAGAAGTTCGGAAAAGCGCCATCCATGCCTTAAATACTATTCTCGATGATGATGTTACAAATGCGTTGCTGCTTTTGCTAGGGAAAGACGATGAAATTGATAATATGCTCATATCTCTTTTGCCACAACGTCATCATTTTTTAAAAGCCGTTGTCAATATAATGGCGCAGGGTGAATTTAAAATCTCGAAATCATTTCTCTTAGCGCTGCAGCAATACTTGAAAACGCTAACGTATACGCATTTTCATTCGGACTTTATAAAGAATGAGGGACAAGTTTTACCAGAACTCAGTAGACTATTGGGAGAACAATGGCTTAGCGCCGACGAGGAAATGCGTCCTCTAATCATTGATTTGTTATTTCGAATCGATGGCGATCAAGCGACTGAGTTTCTGACTGACATTACAGAGTATCCTGATCCTTGGCTAAAAATGCAAGTTATTGAATTGCTGGGACCGGTATCGGATCGGCGAGCAACAGAATTTTTATTTCGTTTTCTTAGCGATGAAGATGAAATGGTGAGGCAGTTAGCGGTGTCAATATTAGAATTGAAAGGATACTCAGGAGAAACGTGCCAGACGCCGAAAGCTGAGGTTTAACTATGGGAATTTCAGTACAGTCTGCAACAATGCCTTCTCTCTCAGTTTCGACTTCACCGAAGTTACCGGATGAAACGTTCAAACAACTCCGTGAGTATATCTATCAAAAGACGGGTATCTATTTTCAGGATAGCAAAAAATATTTACTCGAAGGAAGGTTAGGGAAAAGGGTGCAATTTTTAGAGCTGAAAGGATTTGATGACTACCTTCAATTGCTCAGGAGTTTACGCGGACAGGAAGAACTGCCGTACCTCTATGAAGCTGTAACCATTAATGAGACATTTTTTTTCCGCAATGAACCGCAGTTCGAAGTGTTTGAAAAAACACTAATACCAGAGATTATTGCTCGGAGAAGTACAAATGGAAAATCCCGACTTCGAATATGGAGCGCTGCAAGTTCCTCTGGGGAAGAAGCGTATACCATAGCAATTATCTACTTAGAGAAGTTGAAGCCAAAGTATCCATGGCTCGATATTGAAATTGTTGGCACAGATATAAACGATGCTGTACTAGACATTGCGCGTAATGGAATCTATCGTGATTATTCTATCAGAAATATTCCTCCGAATTATTTAGAAAAATATTTTACTAGGTCGGATGGGCGATACTATCTGTCCGATCAGGTAAAGCAATTAGTACGATTTGAGAATCTTAATCTCTATGATCGAGTGAAAATGAAGCGTATGAGTCAATTCGATGTTGTCTTTTGCTGTAATGTTCTTATCTACTTTGATCAAAAATCAAAAGTGCAGGTTGTGTCCGACATTTATGATGCGATGAATGCTGGAGGATACTTATTTATAGGATATGCTGAAACTCTGCATGGAATATCGTCGGCATTTAAATTAATGAATTTTCCTAAAACCGTTGTATATAAAAAGGAGTGAGAAGCCATGAAGAAGTGTATTCTCGTGGTTGACGATTCCACCACAGTACGAAAATTTGTTTCTGTTTCGTTAAGTATGCAGGGTTTCGAAGTTGTTACTGCATGCGATGGAATGGACGCGCTCGAAAAACTTCCAGAGCGGAAGTACGATCTCATCATCACAGACCTCAATATGCCAACGATGGATGGATTCGAGTTTATCAAAAATCTTAAAAGCAATCCTGACTACAAGGATCTGCCGGTTATCATTTTAACATCGCTCTCCGATGCAACAAATAAAGAGGAGGGCGTCAAACTTGGCGTTAATTCATACGTTGTCAAACCATTCAGCTTAGAAAAAATTCAATATGAAGTATCGAAATATATATCATGGAGCGATCAATAATGGATATGAAATTTCTCGTCGTCGATGATTCGTTAACAATGCGTCGGATTGTGATCAACGCCTTAAAAACATTAGGTTATGAAGGGATTGTTGAAGCCAGCGACGGCAAAGAAGCTATTGCGAAACTTATGACTGAAGGGGTGAACTTCGTTATTACGGATTGGAATATGCCGGAGATGAACGGACTTGAACTGACAAAATGGTTGCGGAGCAATCCTCAATTTGAAAACATTCCGATTTTGATGGTGACAACTCGCGGCAATAAAGATGATGTCATTGAGGCAATGAAAGCACGCGTCAATAATTATATTGTTAAACCCTTTACGCCACAGGGATTAAAAGAAAAAATTGAACAGGTTATGAAATCAGTCAGTGTGGACAACTGACATTTCACAAGGAGAATTTATATGAGCTCTGACTATCCAAATAATGCAGCAATTATGAAAGATGTGCTCCAGCTTTTGCGGGAGATTGTGCCTTTGCTCGAGAGTGTGCGGCGCTCAATTCAAGAAAGCGCCAAACACATTCCAAATGCATCAGAACAACTCTCCAAGGTGAGCAAAGCGACGGAAAGCGCAACGGTCGAAATCCTTGATGTTATTGACGCTCTCTCTATGCAGTTCTCAAAAGCTCAGGAGCATATTCAAAAATTCCAACAAGAACTTGCAACATTGCATACAAATCTTTTCAATAACATTACCGCTGTAAAAGCGGGTATTACCGATTCGGAAGCGCTTAGCCACATTGAAACGATCGAACAATTGTTACAATCCTATAGTACCGAAAAATTCTTTGACGGATTACTATCGCTGCTGGAATCGTCCAAGCAGCAGTACACCTCAATTGCAATGGCGTTGCAGGTCCAGGATATTACAAATCAACAACTCGTCGGAATATCGCAAATTATCGATACCGTCTATCAATATCTTTCGACAGCTCTCAATAGGTTTGACCATGGCGTTGAGGAATCAAGTATTACAAATTTAGAGGACCCAAAAGAAATTGTTGTTGATATCAATGCTCAGTATACAAAGTCGCCAGAACGCCAAATGACCGCTGATGAAATTGTTCGTCAGTGGCAACAGGAAAATGGAAAATAAAAGTGTGGAGATGAAATGGGACAGCCGTCATTTGATAATGAAATGAAAGAAATTCTTGAGAGTTTCATCGTTGAAACGAATGAAATTCTTGAAAAGTTAGGGCAGGATTTACTTGCCCTTGAAAAAGATTCTACGAATTCCGAGTTGCACAATGTAATATTCCGAGCTGTTCATACAGTGAAGGGGACATCGTCGTTTCTTGGCTTTGAACGAATGACGCATCTTGCGCATAAATTCGAAGATGTGTTGAATAAAATCCGCAAAGGAGAAATCATTGTTACTTCGCCAATGATGGATATTATGTTCGAGGCTTATGATCTGCTCAGGGAAAATCTTCAATCAATTGAGAAAGGAAACTACGAAGGCGTCGAGATAGAGAAGAGTGTCGAAAAATTGAATCAAATTTCGACTGGTACGTTAGCTCAGGGACAAAATGAACAAACGCCAGAGCCATTAAAGACGGAACGCAGTGCGAATGAGGTAGATCAGAAAGAAGTAAATGTGATCGAGACAAATATTCTTGCCGAATCATCGGAACCTTCTGCCGCCCCAACCCCAGAGCCAGGCTCCCAAGAAAAGGACAATGAAGCCCCGCAACAGAAAGATTTAAACAATCTTAGTCATACAGCAGAGTCAACAATTCGTGTTGATGTCAGTCGGCTTGATGTACTGATGAATTTAGTTGGAGAATTAGTCCTAGGGAGAAACAGGCTTGCACAAATTGCTCATCAAATGAACGAGGAATTGGATTCTAATATACTTTCCCGAGAATTAGCAGAGACGAGCTCTCACATTGACTTCATTACAACGGAGTTACAGATGGCAATTATGAAAACTCGGATGGTTCCTATAGCCAGAGTTTTTAACAGACTACCACGATTAGTGAGAGAACTTTCAAAAGAAACAAAAAAAGAAATCGAACTTGAAATCATTGGCGAGGATACAGAGCTCGATAAATCGTTGATTGAAGAGCTGAATGATCCATTGATTCATATGATTCGGAACTCTGCCGACCACGGCATTGAATCTCCCGAAGAACGTCAGGCTGCAGGCAAACCGCCTGTTGGAAAAGTGGTAGTGAATGCGTATCAGGAAGGCAATCACATTGTTATCTTTGTTTCGGATGATGGAAAAGGAATGGATACGGAAAAACTTAAGGCAAAAGCAATCGAGAAAGGAATTATTACTCCCGAAGCGGCGGCGGAAATGAGTACCTCTGATGCATACAATCTAATATTTCTTCCTGGGTTTAGCACTGCTCAAGTTGTTACGAACGTTTCGGGGCGCGGGGTTGGAATGGATGTTGTAAGGAGCCACGTTCAGAAATTAAAAGGCACAATCGAGGTTGTTTCTGAGTTAGGGAAAGGCACATCCTTTATTATTAAACTTCCGCTTACATTAGCTATTATTCAGGCGTTACTGGTTGAATCGAACGGAGAAATTTTTAGCATTCCGCTTGATTCCGTTATTGAAGTCGTCCGCGTTGGAAATGATGAAATTGACCTTGTTGGCGGAAATGAAGTTATTCGATTGCGAGATGCTGTCCTTCCACTGACGCGGCTCTCGTCCGTTCTTGGAAGCATCAATGGTACTTCGAATAATCAGTGGAAGTACATCGTTGTTATTGGAGTCGCGGAACGTCGATTGGGAATTATCGTTGATGCGCTTCTTGGACAAAAGGAAGTTGTAATTAAATCCATTAGTGAATCCTTAGGAGAGGTGCGAGGAATTGCCGGCTCTACAATTCTTGGCGATGGTCGAGTCATCATGATCGTTGATGTTGCAGAGTTAATTCGTTTTCAAAAATCGGCTGCATAACAGAATAAAAGAGAAGCAAACAATATGGGGAAAACTATTCAAGTATTGATTGTAGATGATTCGGCATTTATGAGAAAATCGCTCTCGATGATGCTTGAATCCGATCCTGAGATCAAAGTGATCGGTACCGCCCGCGATGGTCGAGAAGCTATCGAAAAAATTCGTCAGCTGAAACCTGATATCGTAACACTCGATATCGAAATGCCTGTCATGGATGGACTTACAGCGCTGAAGACAATTATGAAAGAAATGCCGCTTCCAGTGTTGATGGTAAGTTCTTTGACAACAGAAGGCGCGCAGGCAACGATTGATGCGCTGGCTTTGGGGGCTGTAGATTTTATTCCCAAAGAATTATCCTATGTATCGCTGGATATTTCGAAAATCAGAGAAGAGCTTATAGAGAAAGTAAAGAATATTGCGCGAAGTCGCTCCCTTGCATTTCGACTTCAGCGGATACGCAGCTCTACGGCTCATATTATGGGCGAGGCGCCTACAAAAGCTCCTCATATATCAGGCAAGATAGAACGTCGTAACTATCGTGCGGTCGCTTTAGGAGTTTCGACAGGCGGACCAATGGCGTTACTTCAAATTATTCCAAAAGTTCCGGCAAATTTTCCTCTTGGCATTGCCATTGTCCAACATATGCCGCCCAAATTTACTCAATCAATGGCATCGCGGTTGAATAGTTTAAGTTCTGTGAAAGTAAAAGAAGCAGAAGATGGGGATGCGCTTTCACCGGCTTCTGTTCTTATTGCGCCCGGCGGCCGACATTTAATTTTTGAAAAAACCTCTGGCCAAATAATAGCGAGAATTACTGATGAACCTCGCGAAACTCTATATCATCCATCTGCTGATATTATGATGAGCTCAATTGCCGAAGTCATCAATGCTCCGCTTATTGGCGTTATCATGACTGGAATGGGAAAAGATGGACTCGAAGGATTGAAGCTAATCAAACAGAAAGAAGGATATGTTGTTGCTCAGGATGAAGAGACCTGCATTGTCTATGGAATGCCAAAAGCTGCTGTTGATGAAGGAGTTGCCGATGCCGTTGTGCCTCTTCAAAATATTCCATTGATATTAAATCAACTTGTTGGTTTGGAGTAAGTCTATGTCTGAAAACATGGAAAAAGACAATAATTTTATTGAATTTCATCATTATTGGAAAAGCAAAAAGGAAAGGGAGAGCATGGGTGAAAATTCAAGTTCTGAAATTTCTCCAACAATGGAAGAGGAAATTCCTCAGCAGTCTAAAGATGAACCCCGAATTTTGCTACATCGTAATGGAGATGTCATCGAATCTATAGAATTTCGATGTTCTTGCGGCAAATCAACAACAGTACATTTAGTCTATGATGGAGATTAAACACCATCTGGTCGTTTATCTCCACCTCTTATCATTCAAAATCCTAAAATTTCTTCATTTTTGAGCATTGGTATCTGGCATTTTGCTTGTGTTATATCTGTTCGAAAAATGTATGAAACTATTTGAGCTAACAAAAATTCCAATTATTAATAAAGCGCTTGATGCTTATTCTTTACGGCAAAGAGTTACTGCCAATAATCTTGCGAATGTAAATACGCTCGGTTATCGCACAAAGGCAGTAACATTCGAAGAAGAGTTAGGCAAGGTGGAAAATTCTTCATCTGTTACAATGGAAGTTACAAATGAACATCATCTTTTACCGAACAATGGAATGACCACCGGGGATGAAATCAAAGTTGTTGATGCAGCAAAGGAAGGCATTGTACCTGATGATCCTAATGCAAGTGGAATGAACAATGTTGATGTTGATTACGAGATGACAAATCTTGCTGATACGCAGTTACGATTTAAATTTGCATCCCGAATGATGGCAGAAACATTCAAAAGCATTCAAAAAAGTATAAGAGGTCAATCATGAACATTGATAGATTTTTTACAGGGCTCAAAATAAGCGCATTTGGTCTTTCTGCACAGCGCAAAAAGTTGAATGCGATTGCAAGCAACATTGCCAATGCAGAAACTGTTCGCACGGAAAATGGAGAGCCATACCGAAGAAAAGTTGTTGTAATGGAAGAAGCAAAGGCTCAGAATTTTTCACGGGTTCTTTCTTCTACTGATAGCGGATTGGCGACAACGAACAAAGCTCACTTCAAAGGAGCGACGAACGTCGGAGAAACAGAGGCAGTTCCAGGAAGCGTACAGGCAAAAGAAGTGGAGGACGCGAGCGATTTCAGAATTGTGTATGATCCGACCAATCCTGAGGCTGATGAAAACGGATACGTTCGATTACCAAATGTAAATATCGTATCGGAAATGGTTGAGATGATGAGTGCAACTAGAGCCTACGAAGCGAATGTAACGGCTGCGAATGCCGCAAAAACAATGACAAAAGACGCTCTGGAGATTTGATTATGGATGTACCACAAATAAATATAAATACCAATGGAATCAATACAAATCCATTATTACGCCGACAAGGCGGACAAATACAGGTACGAGAAAATATTCCAGCTGATGCAAAGCGTTTTGAAATTGAAGAGGGAAAAGAGAATTCGGTGATTACTCAGGAAGAGCAGAAATTTTTTGAACAGCTCTATCCGGATGCAACGAATGAAGTTCGTGCCTACCAAACCTACAGACGCGATGGAAGCCATGCAGCCTTGACCACTGGAACGCACATTGATCGAAAGGGATAAGAGAATGAAGATCAATCAAAACCTTACGCTCTTGCCAAACATCGATTCGAAAGTCGATGGGCGTAAAATTAACAAAACTCTTGAAGCAACGAATGAATCGTTTGGCGAAATGTTATCGCAAGCCATTACCGATGTCAATCGCTTGCAATCGGAAGCGGGGAAAGCGGTTGAGAATATGGTCAAAGGTGAAGAGACAGATATCCATAATGTTATGATTGCTGTCGAAAAAGCGCGAACAAGTTTTGATTTACTTATGGAAGTCAGGAATAAAACAATTGATATGTACCGTGAACTTATGAGAATGCAGGTGTAAGGTATGGCAGAGAATAACGCTGTTACGCAGATTTCTCGATTTTTCAAAAAACTAACGACTTCACAAAAAATATTATTTGGCGCTGTCATTGCAGGCGCTCTTATTGGAATTATCGTGCTAGTCGGCGTTCTCAATCGTCCAACATTCGGAGTGCTTTATAGTAATCTTGGCACAGAAGACGCTGGAAAAATTGTGCAGGTGTTAAAAGAACGCAAAGTTCCTTATCAACTTGAAGATGACGGCAAAGTTATTAAAGTTCCGGCTTCGCAAATCTATGATCTCCGTCTTTCATTAGCGAGTGAAGGACTTCCTCATTCGAGCGTCATTGGCTACGAGATATTCGACCGTACGAATTTAGGCGTGTCAGATTTTGTTCAGAAAATCAATTATCGTAGAGCGCTCGAAGGAGAACTTGCGCGAACTATACTACAATTGGAAGAGGTCGAGGGAGCGCGCGTTCATATTGCTGTTCCTGAGAAGGCGCTCTTCAAAGAAGATGAAAAGCCTGTAACTGCATCGGTGGTGCTGAAGTTGAAATCGGCAAAACCATTGAAACAAGATATTGTGCAGGGCATTGCCCATCTGGTTTCAAGCAGTGTAGAAGGACTGGATGCGAATAATGTTAGAATATTAGATTCACGCGGCGTTCTTCTTTCCGAAAATACAAAACAAAACAGCCTTGGCGCATTAACATCCACGCAGTATGAATTGCAACAGAAAGTAGAATCATATTTAAGCTCGAAAGTGCAATCTCTTCTTGAACGCACCGTCGGAATGGGGAATGCTTTAGTACAGGTAAATGCCGATTTAGATTTCCGACAAATCCAAAGGACTATGGAGGAATACGATCCTGATAAAACTGCAATCCGGAGCGAGCAAATTTCCGAAGAAAAAACGCCGGTGTCCGATACAATGCCTCCAGCGACTCGAAGTAACACAGTTACAAATTACGAAGTAAATAAAACCGTAGAGAATATTGTTGAAAGTGTTGGCGCAATAAATCGACTTACTGTAGCCGCCGTTGTTAATGGCATCGAGAAAAAAGAAGATGTCAATGGAGAGGCCAAGACGGAATATATTCCCCGACCGCAGCAGGATATGGAACAATTAACCGAACTTGTGAAGCGAGCAGTCGGTTTTAGTAGTGAACGCGGAGATGAAGTCTCCGTCGTCAATATGCAATTTGGCAACGGTATTCACGACGATGAATTTGTGTACAAACAAACGCCGTGGACGGAATGGTCTGATATTATTCAGAAAATATTTCTTATTGCGGCTATGATTGGCGCGGTACTTGTCTTGCGTTCGTTACTGGGTCGAATGAAACAAAAAGGAACAGGCGAGGAAGAAACAGGAGAAGTCTTTGCACAAAAAGCATCGATTACACAGGCAGCGGGGAAATTGCAACATAAGAAAGCTTCTATCTCGCTTCCATCTCCAGAAGATGAAATTTCAGAAGAAGCGTTGATGCGGGAAGAGAAAAGGAAACGTGTTGCTTCCTATATGAAGGATAAGCCAGATGAGGCAGCGCGGTTATTAAAAGTTTGGTTATCGGAGGAGGAGTAAATAGTGGCAGCAAGTAGAGCGTTTGAAAAGAGCAGACTTTCGGGAAGACAGAAATCTGCATTGTTGTTGCTTTCGCTCGATGTCGAGACAGCGACTAAAGTTTTACGGAAGTTGACTCAGGAAGAACTCGAATCCGTTACGCTTGAAATTGCAAACATCAAAGGCGCAACGCCTCAAATGATTGAAGGGGTAACCGATGAGTTCCATCAGTTGATTGTTGCTCAGCAATATGTTATACAAGGCGGATTAGACTACGCTCAGAAACTTTTGGAGCAAACGCTTGGATTTAACAAAGCAGCGGATATTGTAGAAAAAGTAAAAATGCTCTCCCATGTTACTGGGTTCGATGCGTTGAAGAAAGCCGATCCGCGTCAGCTTGCGAGTTTCTTACAAAAGGAACATCCACAAACGATAGCTTTGATTCTTGCAAATCTCCCACCAGATCAAACGGCAAATGTGCTTACAGAATTTCCTGCTGAACTGAGGCTCGACGTAACATATCGAATGGCAACGTTAGGAAAAATTGCGCCGTCGCTCATTTCAGAAATGGAAGAAGTGCTGGAAGACGTTGCTGAAACAGAAATTAGTCAAAGTATGAGCGTGCTTGGCGGGACAAAATCTGTTGCCGCTGTTCTTAACCGCTGCACAACCGTTGAGGCGAGACAAATTATGGAAGAATTAGAGCGACGCGATGCGAATATTGCTCAAGAAATTAAACGACTTATGTTCCTGTTCGAAGATATTATCTTTATCGATGATAAAGGTATTCAACGGTTATTGAGGGAAATTGATAAGCGCGATCTTGCAATGGCAATGAAAGTAGCCGACGATGCGTTAAAGGATAAGATATTAAAGAATATGTCTGAACGCGCACGAGAGTTACTCCAGGAAGAACTTCAGTACATGGGACCCGTTCGATTGAAGGAAGTAGAAGCGGCGCAAAATCGAATTGTCGAAATTGTAAAACAACTTGAAGAAGCTGGTGAATTAGTCATTGCTGGCCGAGGTGGAAAGGAGGAAGTGTTTGTATAATAACATTTCCGTACATAAGCCGGTGAGTTCTGTTATCATAGAACCCGCGACAGTTTTTCCTCTCATTGAGGATATTGTAATTGAGGAGAGACCTGTGGAAATTCTGAGTCGCTGTAGTGAAGAGTCTCGTGAATCAGAACAAACTGTTGGTAGTGAGGAAGAATCTCAGGTTGAGGAGAATACATTTTCCTCGATTGATGTGGAGGCGTTGATTGAAGAAGCTCGTCAGCAAGGTTATAGACAAGGACAGAGCGATGCTCAGAAACAGTTTGAACAAGAATTGCAAAAAGGTCTCAAGGAATACCATGCAAATGAAATAGCCCCTGAACTCGAAAGACTCAATGCGCTGTTCAATTCTATTCAACAACAATGGAAAGCAATAGGGAAAAAAGTCGAAGATGCCGTGCTTATGTTAGCAATGAACATTGCAGAACAAGTTATAAAAAGTGAAATCACATTGAATGGAAAAAGTATCCTCGATCAGGCAAGGGAAGCAATTCGCCATCTTACTGGAGTCGAGCGGATACGCATTCGTATCAATCCGGAAGATGAAAAAATCTTGAAACAGTATCGAAGTGAACTAATCGCTGCTTCCGATTCTGTGAAAGAAATAATTTTCGACGTGGATGAGAGTATAACACGCGGTGGATGTATTATTGAAAGCGAATCTGGTAACGTTGATGCAACGATTGAAACACAGATGAAGAAGATTTTAGAAATACTAACGGCTGATCATGAGCTTACGGCATAACTTTATAGAGTGAGAGAATGTCCGAAAATATTTTGACATCAGCAGTTGACAGGAATACAGTATCGTTGTACAATCCGTTTGTGTTGAACAACCCGGATTATTACACGTCGAAAATTCGTAAGACAGATCTCATTAAAGTAAATGGAAGAGTTGTTCAAGTTATTGGGTTGGTCATTGAATCAATAGGACCAAATTGCTCGCTAGGCGAGGTATGTGTAGTAAAATCTCGCGATGGAGAAGATGTGTGCCTTTCCGAAGTGGTTGGCTTCAAAAACAATAGAGTTCTCTCGATGGTTTTAGGAGATGTCAATGATGTAAGTCCTGGAAGCGAAATTGTTGCAACGGGAAAAACTTTATCTATTCAGGTTGGTCCAGAATTACTCGGACGTGTTATCGATGGATTAGGAAAACCAATCGATGGGAAAGGTCCAATCCATGCGCAGGAAACGCGTTCAATTTACAACACGCCGCCAAATCCATTAGAGAGGCGGAGAATCGATAAACCAATAACGACGGGCATCAAAGCCATTGATGCATTACTGACGTGTGGGAAAGGACAACGTGTTGGAATCTTTGCAGGAAGCGGCGTCGGGAAAAGTGTTACGCTCGGAATGATTGCACGCGATACAAGCGCTGACGTCAATGTTATTGCATTAGTTGGCGAACGGGGTCGTGAAGTTGGAGAATTTATCGAGGAACAATTAGGACAGGAAGGACTCAAACGCTCAGTTGTGGTTGTTGCCACAAGCGATCAGGCAGCTCTCATTCGCATTAAAGCAGGATTTATGGCAACGAGCATCGCTGAATATTTTAGAGATCAGGGAAAAGATGTAATGTTTATGATGGATTCGGTTACGCGACTTGCAATGGCGCAACGCGAAGTTGGTCTTGCTATTGGCGAGCCGCCCACGACAAAGGGATACACGCCGTCGGTTTTTGCGATGCTCCCAAAATTACTCGAGCGTGCTGGAAATTCAAAAGAGGGAAGTATTACCGGCTTGTATACAGTTCTCGTCGAAGGAGACGATATGACTGAACCAGTTGCTGATGCTGTTCGTTCGATTCTCGATGGTCATATAGTTCTTTCCCGCAAGCTTGCTTCGGCAGGACATTATCCCGCAATTGATGTTCTCGATAGTATAAGTCGTGTTATGCCTGCAATTACAACATCCGAGCATAGAGCGGCTGCTCAAAAAGTCATCGACTGGCTTGCAACATACAAAGAAGCGGAAGATCTCATCAATATTGGCGCTTATGTTAAAGGTAGTAATCCAAAAATTGATAAAGCAATTCAAAAGATCGATGCGATTTGGGCATTCCTACATCAGTCGCCGGAAGAACGCTCGAACTATGAATCGAGTCTTCAGAAATTAATGACATTGACATCGGACAATGATGGATAATTGCAAACGAGAGGAGTGGAAGCAATGGACGTATCGGGTGTACGATTTGGAACATTATTAAAAGTACGAAAGTACCAGGAGCGAAAAGCTCAAGAAGAGCTTTCACAAATTCGGAATCAGAAGCTTCAAGAAAAAGAAGCTCTTTCGGAGCTCGCGGAAAAACGTGATGGAGAAATCTCGACCTCGCCTCAGCAGGGAAAAGTGCAAGCGGCTGATTTGCAAATAAGTCGTGCATTTATCCGTAAACTTACAAAGGAAATTCAGGCTCAGCAAAAGAAGATCGAAGAAATTCAAAAGCAGGAAGAAACTAAAACGGACGAGGTCGTCGAACGAAAGAAAGCCAAAGAGATGATTGAAACATTAGAGGATCGGTATCAGACGCAACTTACAAAAGAACGAGATCGGAAAGAACAGCGTCTGATGGATGTTTTGGCCCAACGAACACATAGTGAAAATTCTCAATGAAAACACTCAAACCATATATCGTAATTGCTGTTGTTACATTTGTGCTTGCGGTAGCGACCATTGCGGCTCTCATGTATTTCTCTCCCAGCGCTTTACCGATTCCATCGGTTGCGCCTGCCGATAGTAGCGCTCTGGCGGAAGATTCGACGAAGGTGAAGAAAGATACAACATCCCGTGCAAGTATTGATTCAGTCTCTCTCGCCGTCAATTGGAAAGATTCAGTAGCTGTACTGCGTCGAGAGCTGAGTTTAAGAGATAAACAAATTGCTGAACTTCAGGCGCAGATTCGGCGGAATATAGTTGCGACAGACAGTCTTAAAGCTGTACGGGAAGTCCAATATGCAAAGCTGTTAGAATCGATGGATCCTGAAGATGCTGCAAAAGTATTGAGCAATCTCAAAGATTCTGAAGTCAAATCTATTCTTCTAAAAATTAAAACAAGGCAGGCGGGTAAAATCCTATCTGCTTTAGAACCAGAACGCGTTGCACGAATTATGAAATAAGGAGAAAGCTATGCAAGTACCACCACTTGTTGTACTCAATGTAAACGGAACCAAAGCGGAAGATTCTCAACAAACACAGGCAACCGACAACCAAAATGAAAATGGCCAGGCATTGCTCTTTATGATTATGCTTCAACAATTTGCTTTTCAGCAATCTTCTGTACAGAAAGCAGCGTTAGGACAATCAGCTTCAAATCCTTTAGCTGAAGAAACGAAGGGAGACGCTAAAGGTTCAGATGGACTTTTGAAAGAATTGCAAAGTGGTTCCATATTCCCATCCGCTCAAGTTCAGACAGAGACAACTCAGGTTTCATTTTTGGAGGAAATGGGAGAAACTTCCCTGAATACTTTTGCATTGATTCCGACTTCCCGCGTATTGCATCAACAAAACGGCGGAGCCATCATCAATAGTAAAATTAAAGTGAATAATGCAAATCAATCACCTCTGGTAAGTATAGGCAAAAATGCGTCACAGGCTGATGCTCAATTAACAGAATCAAGTATAAATGTGGAAGAACGACCAATCGAAGGCGTTGTGGAACTTTTTTCGAAATTGGAAAACACAGTAACTCAGGAAGTTGCCATGAAAAATTCAAGTAAAGGGCAGACGCTTCAAGAAAAAACAGTGGCAAATTCTGAAGTTAGTCAGGAAGGTTCGAATATACCGGTTACTGCACTGGATGAGCAAAAGATAGCGGAGACTTTACAGAATTCATTAACCCCGGAAATTACTGGATCGTCAAAGCAAGCCAATGGAATTGCGAGTAATAACCAACTGCGTCAGAAGAAAGGTGAAAAGAGCGAAGAAACAGTTACTCATTCCACCGCTGAATCGATCTCAACAGACAGTAAATTATCTTCTCTTCAAGCTACAAAAATTCCGCAATCCATGACAGAAGGAAATGAGAGTAAAAATGTAGCATTGCGAGAGCAAAAGAATGACATTCAACCGGTTGTGCAAAATACAGATGAACAACAAGGAACCAACGCCAATGCTTCTGGAAAAGAATCATCATATACGGGAAGTTATGCGCCATCGGCAAATTCGAAAAGTACATCTTCTCCATCGCATACGCAGGTATCGAACGCTCAAACTTTTCGAGTAAATGAATTCTCCGAAATTCTTCAATCCAAATCGATGACAGGAACATCGCAAACAAATGAAACTGCCCGCGCTGTTATCGAGCAAATTGTAAATACGCTCACTCTTAATGTAAAAGAAGGAATGTCTCAAGTAAAAATTATGCTTCAGCCTGAATCACTTGGAGAAATTATGGTGAAGGTAAAAATGGATAAAGAAACAATCCATGCAGAAATTGATGTTACGAATCCAACAACGAAAGGAATGCTAGAAGTAAATCTTCCACAATTACGAGACGCTCTTACCGCTCGCGGAATCGACATGCAAAAAATAGAAATTGTCGGCAGTTATCAAAGTAATCCAAATTCCTCTGAGCAACGAAAGGATTTGAAAGAAAATAAATTGAAACAGAGTTTATCTTGGGAAGATGAAGCGCCTTCTGAAGAAGAACGATTGCGGGATTTAGGATACAATACAATGGAAATAACTTTATAGGTGATTTATGACATCATCATCAATACAATCAACAAATCAAACTTCATCGGCATCTTCTTCCGCCACAAACTCGTCATCAGCGTTGGGAAAGGAAGATTTTCTCAACTTACTTATAACACAATTGAAGTATCAGGATCCGCTTAATCCGCTTGATGGGACGGAGTTTGCAGCGCAGCTTGCGCAGTTTAGTTCTCTGGAACAACTCACGAATGTAAATTCCAACCTCGAGCAATTTCTCAGCACAAATATTGCTATGTCCAATTCGATCAATAATGCGCTTGCCGCGACTTTTATTGGAAAGGAAGTGCGGGCGTCAACAGATTCATTTAAATATAGTGGTGAAAACT
>Ga0208825_1000685_pt1 | contig 30256 bp, 28 predicted proteins | sample AD_UKC113_MetaG_FD_184450 | JGI IMG/M metagenome (GOLD analysis project Ga0208825, IMG submission 184450) | Active sludge microbial communities of municipal wastewater-treating anaerobic digesters from Hong Kong - AD_UKC113_MetaG (SPAdes)... | ecosystem: Engineered > Bioreactor > Anaerobic >...
ATATGTAGTATTTTTCTACATACAGTATATCGCAAAAACGCCTTGAAGTCCAGTAGTTTCAATAGTTTTGCGAAGTTTTCAAAGATCGATATTACCTGTTTTTAACAGGAGTTATTGCAGTGGAATCATAATTATATCCCTTTCCAATATTCCATAAAAAATATCAGCCGGAATTGAAGGAATGGTTACTACAACTGATGCATTTTCATCAGCCGTATATGTATTATCAACAAAAGAATATATTAGAGAAGTTGTGTTTGATCTATACTTTGTAACTGAAAACTCTGTAGTGTTTTCTGTATCTACAGAATAAAGGTTGATTAAATACTGCTGTCCTTTATAAAGCTTGTAGGCTATGGAATCACTCTTTTCCGGATAAGTCCTGTTCCATCCAAGAGTATTGTAATTTTCATCTGCCAAATATATATACGGAATATTTATGCCCGATGCAGTTATTTTATAGAAGTCAGTACTTTCGGGGGAAAATACAAGTGTATAACTTGATTTTTTATCACTATTATCATCATTTAGAATCTTCACTTCATCTTCGTTAACATATATGGCATCCTCAGGTATATATATTGAAGAAAGTGACTTTAACATTCCGCTTTTTAATAAAATATCGGCTTCATCTTCACCTTTCGGTAATACCTGCTCTAATACTTCTGTCGTAGCAGTAGTGGATTTTTTTAGGGGCAACTCACTATCTGCTTCCTCTTTCTTCTCAATAACAGGCAACACAATACCGTTTTGTTGGACTGAATATTCAGGTGATTCTTCAGATGTGTTTCCGGATGTTGTTTCTGATGTTATTTCTGATGCTGTTTCAGATGTATTTCCGGATGTTGTTCCTGATGTTGCTTTTGATGTGCTTCCAGATGTTTTTTCTGATGTGTTTTCATTTGAATTATCTGTAATAGCAGCTTTTGTTACTGAATTTTGTAATGAACTATTGCTATTTGCAGAAACAAAGCCTCCCACCATTACTATATTTACCAACATAGGTATAATAAGTAATAATGCAATCCTGCTGGTTAGCCTCTTATTCAATTTTTACTCCCCCTTATAAATTAAATTTATAGTAACTATCCATTATATAAAAACTATTAAAACTTCTCTTTATCTCTTCTATATTTATATATATTAGATTAAATACGGTTAATATAGCTAAATACTACTATAAATTTGGCAATTATTCAAGCAAATTGACAGTAATCAATATTAAAATCAAAATAAAATTAAATATATCAAAATAACAAAAATAATCATATAAAAGAAAAAACTCGATTTTATCGAGTTTAATCCAAATAGTCTTTTAACTTTTTACTCCTGCTCGGATGCCTAAGCTTTCTTAATGCTTTTGCCTCAATCTGACGAATTCTTTCCCTTGTAACGTTAAATTCCTTACCGACCTCTTCAAGGGTTCTAGCTCGTCCGTCATCCAATCCGAAACGAAGCCTCAGTACCTTTTCTTCCCTTGCTGTAAGAGTATCGAGTACATCTATAAGCTGCTCCTTCAATAATGTAAATGCTGCAGCTTCAGCAGGTGCCGGTGCATCGTCATCCGGTATAAAATCCCCCAAATGGCTGTCCTCTTCTTCACCAATAGGTGTTTCCAATGAAACAGGCTCCTGGGATATTTTCATAATCTCCCTGACCTTATCAACAGACATTCCCATTTCCTTTGCAATTTCCTCAGGTGCAGGCTCTCTTCCAAGCTCTTGCAAAAGTTGTCTTGATACCCTAATAAGCTTGTTTATTGTTTCAACCATATGAACAGGTATCCTTATTGTACGTGCCTGATCTGCTATTGCTCTTGTTATAGCTTGTCTTATCCACCAGGTTGCGTAGGTACTGAATTTATATCCTTTTGTATAATCAAACTTTTCAACCGCTTTTATAAGACCGAGATTACCTTCCTGAATCAAATCAAGGAAAAGCATTCCTCTTCCTACATATCTTTTGGCTATGCTGACAACAAGTCTTAAGTTTGCTTCTGCCAAACGGCGTTTTGCTTCTGCATCGCCTTTTTCCATCCTTCTTGCAAGTTCTATTTCTTCATCGGCCGATAATAGAGGCACCTTTCCTATTTCCTTGAGGTACATCCTAACAGGGTCATCTATACTGATACCCTCAGGAATGGAAATGTCAAGATCCTCTTCAGTCAATTGAATATCTTCAATTTCAGCATCTATATCACCAACTACATCTATACCTACATTTTCTAAAGTTTCATATATTTTCTCTATCTGTTCAGGCTCAAGGTCAATTTCATCAAATGCATCCATTACTTCCTTGTATGTCAGCATTCCCTTAGCCTTACCCCTGTCGACCAATTCTTTAAGAATTGCTTTCCTGCTCTCATTGTTTGGTTTCAACAGTTACCCTCCCTTCAATACAACTCATATTTAAAAGCATCTTAGCTTCTGTAACAACTGCATTAGTTCCTCTTTTAATTTTACAACATCTCCTTCTGTTAAATCATTTTTCCTACTTAGCAATTCTAAAATTTCATCGCGTCTTTTTTCAAGCTTTATTTTATCAATTTTACTTAATATATCTAAAACAGCCTTTTTATTGTCTTCAAAATTGCATTCGTCTTGAATTATCCTTGAATACTCATTTGCTGCCTCTGCTTCTATAACATTAAAAATTTCTGCAGCTACAATGCCCTTACCACTTTCAAGCTTATCCAATACAATTGAAGCAATTTGCCTGTTTTCATCAGTGAAATATTCCTTACTTATTTTGTCTTTAATCAATCTGTAAACACTGTTGTCAATCGTCAGCAACATTAAAAGCATTCTCTCAATATGAATAAGTTTTTCAAATCCCTTTTTATTATTATCGACAATACCTTTAGAATCCCTAAAATTTTTAATTTCATTAACTGTTTTTTTAATTTCACCCTTCGGCCTGGATCTTTTCATAATCTCGGCCGTTAAGGACTCTTCAGATATACCGTACTCTTTAGAAAGCTTCTTTATGTTTATTTCTTGCTCAAGTCTATTGTCAACCTTTGTTAAAACATCGGCCGTCTTATTTAAAAATTTTAATTTACCTTCAGGAGTCTCAACATTTATCTGACTCTTTAAATACTTGATCTTATACTCTATCAGTGATTGAGCTCCTTCTATAAGCTTTATGAATGCAGCCTGTCCATTCTTTTTAATAAACTCATCAGGATCTTTTCCATCAGGTATGGACAGCACTTTAACATTACATCCAATATCATTAAGGAGGTCAAGACCTCTCATTGCTGCAGCTTGTCCTGCCATGTCAGCATCATAGCAAATTATTATCTCCTCGGCATACTTTTTCAATATCCTTCCCTGACTTTCAGTAAGTGCAGTTCCGAGTGATGCTACAGTATTTATTATTCCATTCTGATGTAAAGATATTACATCCATATACCCTTCAACTATAATAAGGGCATTTTGACCTGAATTTTTAGCATAATTTAATGCATACAAATTTCTTCCTTTATTGTACACAAGGGTTTCGGGAGAATTCATATATTTAGGTTCCTTATAACCTGTTTTATCGGTTTTTGCTTCATCTATAATCCTTCCACCAAAACCAATTACATTCCCTCTTAAATCAAATATGGGAAATATAACCCTTCCTCTAAATCTATCGAAATAACCGCCATTTTTATTAGTAATTAACAGTCCACTTTCTTTTAATGCTTCATTTGAAAATCCCATAGTGGATAGATGTCTATACAACATGTCCCACTCATCGGGAGAATAACCAATTCCAAACTTTCTTATTGTACTTTCGCTTAATTTTCGGCTATTCAAATACTTTAATGCCTTCTCCCCCTTTGGAGAATTCAACTGCTGATGAAAAAAACGTGCGGATTCGACATTAATCTTTAAAATTTCTTTCTTTAGCTTGGCAATTCTTTTTTCCTCTTCACTATCACCTTCCGGTAACTCGATTCTAGCCCTATCTGCCAGTAGTTTTACTGCTTCTATAAAATCAAGATTTTCAGCATTCATTATAAAGTGAAATACGTTTCCACCTTTACCGCACCCAAAACATCTAAACATCTGCCTTGACGGCGTTACACTAAATGACGGAGTTTTCTCCCTGTGGAACGGACACAATCCAAAAAGATATTGGCCCTTTCGTTCTAACCTGACGTATTCGCCTACTACCTCCACAATATCATTATTTATCCGTATTTCTTCTATTTGCTCATCACTTAACCGCATTTTAAAACCTCAAAACAACCATATATAAACATATATAAAAACAATTTATTTTTCAAGTCCTAATTTTATAAAACGTTTAATAATAAGTATTTCTTCGACATATTTATAAATATTCCTTCTTTTTTTCTTTAATTTATATATTTAAATGTTAATTTTTTATAATTTTTTATTTAACGTATTTAATGTATACAGTTATATTTTTGCTTAATTTTTACAATCATATACCTTCCAGACCAATTTATTTAAAAAATATACTTATTTAAAGAATACAATGGTTTTTAATAAATTTGTTCCATATTAAAATCTGTATTTTAAAGTTCATATTTAATATTAAAATCTCCATGACTCAGGAATAAACAAATCATGAAATTTTTTAACCGCATATCTGTCGGTCATACCTGCTACATAGTCGCACACAACTCTGTCAACTCCATATTTGTCCAGCCATTTTGCCGCTTCTTTAGGAATATGCTCAGGCTTTTGAACAAAGTAACGATACAGCTCGGCTACTATATTCTGTGCTTTAATCTCGTCCTTTTTAACTATAGACCCTACATACACATTCTCGAACATATATTGCCTCAGTTCATCCTTGGCCTTTTGGAACTCTTCACTCATTGAAATCCTGTCCTTATTGGCACTGTTCTCAATGATATTTATAATCATATTGTTTATTCTTTCACTCGAGCTTCTGCCCAATACCTTCACACATTCCTTCGGCAGCACATCTTCGGTAAGCACTTTTCCCCTAATCGCATCCTCTATATCATGATTTATATAAGCAATCCTGTCGGCAAATTTTACCAATTGTCCTTCCAAAGTAGAAGCTATGTTTTTCCCGGTATGATTCCTTATGCCGTCTCTTACCTCCCATGTAAGGTTGAGACCCTCATCCTTCTCCAAAATATCAACAACACGAAGACTTTGCTCATTATGCTTAAAACCGTGGGGACATATCTTGTCCAAAACCATTTCACCCGAGTGCCCGAAGGGTGTGTGCCCCAAATCATGACCTAATGCTATAGCCTCCGTAAGATCCTCATTAAGCCTTAAACTCCTCGCTAATGTACGGGCAATTTGCGAAACCTCAAGTGTATGGGTTAACCTGGTTCTGTAATGATCCCCTTCAGGAGAAATAAAAACCTGCGTCTTATGCTTGAGGCGCCTAAACGCCTTACTGTATATTATCCTATCCCTATCCCTCTGGAAATCCGTTCTGACGGAACACTTTACTTCTTCTTTCTGCCTTCCTTTTGATTTACTGCTTTTTGTAGCAAACTCAGATAGAAATTTTTCTTCAAAGGACTCATATTCTTGCCGGATTGTCATAAGACACATCTCCTTTACTTTACAAGGCTTTAGAGTAATTTTACGATAAAAATTATTATATACTATACCATTAATATCTTAAATATTCAAGTTTTTTACACACTCTTACACATAAGGTATATATTGTAACGTGTTAGGATGGATTTGATATAAAACTTCATGATTTGGAATTAATTCATGATTTAGAATTAAAATTTTAGACTATGAATTCGGTACAATGAACAATATGATAAAATACGTAAAAATACTATAAACATCGAACTGGGATATAATAGGATTCACCTACTCTCCATCCCATTATACCCCAGATCACAAATATGTGCCTTCTAACTTCTAACTTCTTACATCTGGCTTCTACCCTCTTACTTCTGATTTCTGTTTTCAGACTTCTGCCCTCTGATCTCTGTTCTCTGTTTCCTGTTCTCTGCCTTCTAGGCCTCATACCCCAATCAGGTCATCTAAAACAAATGGCAATGCTACAGGCGTTACAGAATTCTTTACCATCTTATCAAGTATGCTGTTGACACTGTCGGCACTTGTTGAAAGATTCCTTACAAACTCAGATTCAATTTCATCTTCTTGAGTTTTTTTAATAATTTCAATCCCATATACTTTTTGTCCATAAATTTCATCAAAGTCCGAACTCTCGCTCTCCAACAAATAGTATTCTATTTCCATCATTTCTTTTCTTTCTTCATTAGTATCATCAGTGTTAATATTGATCTTCCTCTGCAAATACTTTTTAATCATATGCGTTCCTCCTTAGTAAAAATAACATAAATAAGAAATCATTACATATAAAATTATATATTATTTTCACTGCATTTTAAACAAAAACATTTCGCTGAAAACCCGCTTATTTCAACACTTTATGCACTTTTTAACCTTAATAATTCGACAATAATTTCGACAAAAATTACTGCATAACACCAAAATCCATAAAGATTGTTCTGTTAATTCTTAATAATTATAATAATATTTCTACTCAAAACAACCGATATATATATAAATTTAATATACTTATTTGAATTAAAAACTCTTCAAACATAGGAAAATATTATTCATTGAAGAACATTGAGATATTATGTTAACATAAAGATGATTACTTAGATGGGGGTTAGTCTTATGTACTTTAATATGACAAAAAACATAGAAAAAATCAAATCAGAATTTAATAATTTAGGAAAGGCAAATAAAATTATAATCAAAGCAGGATCCATAATATCGTTTATATTACTTATTTTAGGAGCACTACTCATAATATGTAATCATTACTTTCTTGGCACCGACACATTCATAGAGCTTATTGCAAGGACACTGGTTAAAAACAGCTTTACAATTCTGGCGGAAGCAGTAATCGGCGGCTTGATTTTAGATTACCTTTTTAAAAAATCTTAATTAATAAATTAGGGGCATATTTACCAACCTCTATGATTGGTAAATATGCCCATGTTCTTCTTCTCCCTTTATCTCTTTAATTTTGTTATTCTCATCAACGAATATTATTTGCGGAGTAAAATTTAAAGCTTCTTTTCTTTCAAAAATACCGTATGAAATTATTATAATAACATCTCCCGGATGTACAAGCCTTGCTGCGGCACCGTTTAAACAAATCATTCCGCTTCCTCGTTTGCCCGGAATAACATATGTTTCAAACCTGTTTCCATTGTTATTGTCTACAATTTGTACCTTTTCATTTTTCATTATATCGGCTGCATCCATGAGATCTTCATCTATTGTTATACTGCCTACATAATCGAGATTTGCCTCTGTAACCTTCGCTCGATGTATTTTTGATTTCATCAAAGTAACATACATATCTTACACCTCCACAATTACATTATCTATAAGTCTTGTCCTTCCAAATCTTACAGCTAATGCAATGAGTACTTTTCCTGCTATATGCTCAACACTTTTCAAGTCATCTATGTCCGTAATTTCAACATAATCAATTTCCGCAATCTCAACCTGGGATATTCTGTTCTTTATATAACCGATTATTTTAGCTGCGTCTCTTTCTCCGTCTTTTATAATCTTTTCTGCTTCAAAAAGCGACTGGGATAAAACCAATGCCCCGCTACGTTCCTCAGGGGAAAGATACGTATTTCTCGAACTCATTGCAAGTCCGTCACTCTCCCTTACAATAGGGCATGTAACTATTTCAAGGTTCATATTCAAGTCTTTAACCATTTTTCTTAAAACAATCACCTGTTGGGCATCCTTTTGACCAAAATATGCCTTGTCCGGCTCAACAATATTAAATAGCTTGGCTACAACTGTTGTTACTCCTCTAAAGTGCCCGGGACGGGACTTTCCGCACAGCACATTTGTAATATCCTCAACTTCAACATATGTTTTGTAGCCATCGGGATACATTTCATCCTTCGAAGGTGCAAATATAACATCAACACCTGCTGCTTCAGCCAACTTTGTATCTCTTTCCATATCCCTCGGATAGCTGTCAAAGTCTTCATTGGGTCCAAACTGCGTCGGATTGACAAAAATGCTCATAATTGTAAAATCGTTTTCATCCCTTGATGCTTTAACCAATGACAAATGCCCGTCATGAAGATATCCCATTGTAGGAACCAATCCTATCGTCTTTCCTGAAGACTTTTGTGACCTTATAATAGCTTTTAAATCCTTTATTTTCTCAATAACTCGCATTTAAAACTCTCTCCTTAATATATCTATAACCTCATCATCTATTTTGAATGAATTGCTTTCTGTTGGAAAAGCTTTTGTTGACACTTCATTAATATAGTCTTTCGCTGATTGTTCTATAATATCACCTGCATTTGAATACCTTTTGGCATGTTTTGGGCTAAAATCCCTGCATAATCCCACAGCATCATGTATAACCAATACCTGTCCGTCGCAATCCGGACCGGAACCTATACCTATGGTAGGAATACTTAGCTTCTCGCTTATTAGAGCAGCAAGCTTCATGGGTATGCACTCCAATACAACTGAAAATACCCCGGCTTCCTGAATGGACAAAGCATCCTTTATCAGCTTTCTTGCACTATCTATGCTTTTTCCCTGTACCCTGTGACCTCCAAATATATTTATAGACTGCGGAGTATATCCTAAATGCCCCATTATGGGTATACCGGCCCTTTTTATTGCCTTTATCTCATCTTTGAAATCTTCTCCACCTTCAAGCTTAACAGCCTTGCAGCCCCCCTCGGATACCAGTCTTGCAGCATTTCTCACACAGTCATTTACACCTGTATGATAAGAAGCAAAAGGCAAATCACTTATTACCATCGCATGCTTTGTTCCTCTTACAACTGCCTTTGTGTGGTGTATCATATCTTCAACAGTAACCTTTGTAGTATTCTCATAACCAAGCACTACCATTCCGAGAGAATCTCCAACGAGTATACAGTCAACTCCTGCCTCATCAATTATTTTAGCTGTTGAATAATCATAAGCGGTAAGCATTGTTATTTTTCTTCCGTCTCTTTTAGCTTGTTCAAAATCCTTTGTAGTAAAATATTTGTTCATATGGCATCTCCCCGATATATTTACAAACTATAAAAGCCACCCAAAAAAACAGGATGGCTAAATAAAGCATGGTTTTAGCATGACCTGTCTCTGTCCCTTTGGGCTCAAAGCAGTTTGTAAAAAATAAAAATTTTTCATCGTGCAGTTCAGTTACGATACCGCCGAATAATAATTACAATAACATAAATATCACATATTGACAAGATAATTATTCCCAAGATTTAAAGGTATAAAACTCTATAAATTAAATATATAACTTCCGCACACAATTTCCGAACATTTAAAAATGCCGGTCATATAACCGGCATTTTATATATATAATTAAAATAGATAATCATTAAGCTTTAGAAACTGTTGGTTTTTTAGACTGATGCTGTTTCCACATTACCCATAGTGGACTCACTATGCATATTGATGAATAACAACCGCTTATCATACCAATAATAAGAGGGAAAGTAAATATTCTAACGGAATCAATATTATAATAAACTGCAAATGCATATACTGTTATTACGCTTATCAATACTGTTACCGTAGTGTTTACAGTTCTTCTCAATGTCTGAATGATACTTTTATTTGCAAGCTCGGGAAGAGGAGTCTTTCTCGAAAGCTTGCTATTTTCTCTAATTCTGTCATATATAATTATGGTATCATTTATCGAATAACCCAAAATGGTTAATATTGCTGCAATAAATGATTCATTTACCGGAATGTTAAAGATTGCATATACAGATATCATTACCAATGCGTCATGTATAAGCCCTACAACGCCAAAAACCCCGGCTGAAGGACCTCCTGACGACATTGTCCTAAACCTGAACCAAATATATAATATAATAAGAATAGATACTATAATTATAGACCATATTGCAGATCTTAAAAGCTCCTCGCCTATAAAAGGAGACACATTTCTAATTTCAGGCTGTGCATCCTTTTTAATATTAAAGCTTTTACTTACAGTGTCCACAACCTTTGTTAATTCTTCAGTCGATAGACTCTGCTTTTTTTCTGCAACATTCAAAACAAGCATATATATCTTTTCTTTTCCTTCGCTTGCTGCTGTCTCTGACTTCTGTGCAGTAACTTTCTTATTTATTGCCTTTGATACTTCTTCCTCTGCCTTTGCAGTATCAAAATTGCCGTCTTCCATCTGGAGCGATACTATAGAACCGCCTTCAAACTGTATATCAAGGTTAAATCCGCCATTTACAAAGTATCCCACTACGCCTGCTAGAATTACCAATATGGATAACCCAAATAACCAAAATCTTTTTCCATATAAATCAAACATTCTGTTCTTTCACTCCTTTCACGCCATAAAGCCATTTGTGCTTAGCGATATTCAACCCTGACACTGACTGCAACATTATTCTTGAAGCAGTTACAGCTGTAAGGAAGCTAAGTATAACTCCTACTATAAGAGTGTATGCAAATGACTTTATCGGACCTGTTCCGAAGTATAAGAGAACAGCTGCTGCTATCAAAGTTGTAACGTTTCCATCCAAAACTGCCGTGAAGGCTCTTTTAAAGCCAACATCTATTGCAGAACGCAATGTTTTGCCGGCAGCAAGCTCTTCCTTTACCCTCTCAAATATGATTACATTGGCGTCAACGCCCATACCTATTGAAAGAATAATACCTGCAATACCGGGTAAAGACATTGTAATGTTTAACCATGATATTGCCAAAAGCTGCATTACAGTATGACCGAGAAGTGCTATACAAGCGATTGTTCCCGGCAGCCTGTAGAATACTAGCATAAACAAGCATACTAAAATAAACGCAACTATCCCTGATGTTATAGCAACACTAAGAGCATTTGAACCGAGTATAGGGCTTATGGAGCTTGTACTTTCTGCATCAAGCTTAAACGGCATAGCACCTGCCTGAATATCCTGTGCAAGCCTTACAGCCTCTTCAACGGTGTCCTGTCCTTCTATTACACATTTACCGTCTGTTATGGCAACCCTAACATTTGGTGCAGACAAAAGCATATCATCCATGAATATACCTATTCTTTTACCTATAAGTCTGCTTGTAGCTTCAGCAAACTTCTTTGTACCTTCATCATCCAATTCAAGAGCAACATCATGGCTTCCGTCTTGCGGATCCCGTTGATATTGTGCCTTTTTAACATTCTTACCTTCTATTATGGGATCGCCCTCTACAGCAACGAGCTCACCGTTTGCCGCCTTTTCCTCATCTATTTCCCTAAAAGTAAGCCAAGCCATTTTACCGAGATCATCTATGGTACTACCGGGATTTTCAATGGTTGTACCTTTTTTCAAAGGGATCTGCACAGTAAGTCTTTTCTTGCCGTAATCCACTGCAACAACCCTGTCAAGTACACCTTTGGCATCAAGTCTGTGTTCAATTATTGACTTTGCCTGATTAAGTTCATCATTGCTTGGTGCATAAGCTTTTCCATCTTTGTCTTTTGGAGCAAGTACTGCATCAAGTCCACCTTTTAAATCTGCTGCCTGACGTATGTCATATGCACTCGGTATCGTCCCAACTCCAGGAATCTCCGTACCATTAGGTGCAAAAGCTAAATAGGTCATAATTGCAATTACAGCGACTACTGCAAAGAATTTGACCAAGTCCTTACCTTTCATCTGTAAAATTCCCCCTTTTAAACTTGTCCGCATGACGATATTATATAATTTTAAAAGACTTCTCGTCAATACTTTTTAAGTTATTAAAACCATGTAATTATAGCATTTGCCAAAATTACTATTAATATTCATTACGTAAAAACTATTTTAATACCATATAATCTAAATCTGAGTTTTGATCCAGAGTGCACACTCCACTCTCTTTTTCTCAAGCTCACATCCAATTTTATAAGGAATATTTATATCGCCGTTAAACTGGTATGCATTGGCCGCACATCCGCCGCTGCAGTAGAATTTAGCCCAGCATTTCCTGCAATCTTCCTTTGTATATACATTGGACTTCATGAACTTTTTCTGGGTTTCCTTATACAACGACTCATCGTATACATTACCCATTTTAAATTCTTCCATCCCGACAAACTGGTGGCAGGGATATATATCGCCTTCCGGTGTAACAGACATATACTCGTGACCAGAACCGCAACCCCTTAGCCTCTTTGCAATACAAGGCCCCTGTTCCAAATCTATCATGAAATGGAAAAAGTTAAACCAATTTCCTTCCTTACTGCGTTTTACATATTCATAAGCCAGTTTTTCATATTCATTGAATAACGTATCAAGGTCTTCCTCGCGTATATCATAACCGGTATCTTTTGCCGCTACTACAGGCTCAACCGATATCTGCTTGAAGCCCTCATCTGCAAGATGCAATACATCATTGGAAAAATCCAAATTTTCTCTTGTATAGGTACCCCTTACATAGTAGTTGTCCTGGTTTCTTGATTCAGCCATATCTTTTATCTTGCCTATAATATCCTTATATGATCCGCTTCCGTCAACCTTGTACCTCATCCTGTCATTGGTCTCTTGCCTGCCGTCAATGCTTAAAACTATGTTATGAATATTATTGTTAATGAATTCCTTATGTTCTTCCTTTAACAAAAGAGCATTTGTAGTAAGTGTGAATTTGAATTTCTTGTTATGTTTGGAAGATATCTCTTTAGCATACTCAACTATTTCTTTGATTGTATTGAAATTCATCATGGGCTCTCCGCCAAAGAAATCCAGCTCGAGATTCTTTCTGTTGCCTGATTCTCTAATAAGGAAGTCTATGGCTTTCTTTCCCGTTTCAGGGCTCATCATGGACCTCTTACCGCCAAAATTTCCTGTGGATGCAAAACAATACTTGCATCTTAGGTTGCAGTCATGTGAAATATGAATGCATAGTGCTTTAACCACAGGCTCTTTGTCCCATTGGGGAATAAAATCCTCATATACGTCGGGACAGAATAAAAGTTCCTTTTTACACAGCTCATCTATTTCATCAATAGCTTCACCAACTGCCTCCTTTGGATATTTTGAAGACAGCTTGTCCACAATTTCCTCTCTGGAAAAATCCCTGTAATAATCAAGTACGTCGTAAGATATATCGTCAAAAACATGGACAGCTCCGCTGTTCACATCTGCGACAATATTTGTTCCAAACATTTTAAACCTGTGAATCATAAAAATAAATTCAACTCCCGCCTCAACTTCTATTTAATCCCATATTCATACATTCAAAAAGTGGAAAGTGAGACAATATATCACTTTCCACTTTAAAGCGAACATATCGATGTACCTCATATTTATAACCGATATGTTATGTACTTTGAATAGCAAAATTTAAGCTTATTTTTTCAGGCAGCTTTGATTAGCTACTGTACAGGATGTCTTGCATGCAGACTGGCATGATGTCTGACATTCTCCACAACCGCCGTTTTTAACACTGTCCTTCAGGTTAGAACCGTTTAGCGTCTTAATATGTTTCATCAGTATTCCTCCTATGTCTTTTTTACTCTATAGTATTCTAACACATTTTAATTTTCTTGAGAAGTTTTTTTTAAAATCTTTATTACTTATTGTGCTCTTGCTTTCTTCCTTCCGCTGCTGTGCTTGATATTAACTCCTATTATTCCGCCTATAGAACCGGACACAATACCTATTATAAGCATAGTAACACAATACCTTGTCACTGTGAAGTCTTTAAATGAAATACTGCTTGCAATATATAGTACCAACATATAAACGGCTCCTACTGCCGCTCCGTTTATCCATCCCTTTCTATTAATCCTGCTTGTCGCAGTTGATCCTGCAACTATTATGCTTACTATCGTAGTTATTATTACTGAAGATGAGATATACTTTTCAGGAAAGTCAGTATAGGTTAGTGCTAATGCAAAAGCAGCAAAAAAAGGTATCGTTATTAAAAATGAAATTACAATACCCTTTATAATTGATGCTAAAGTCATATGATCGTTTATAACTTCCCTAATATTCTGTCTGCTAATCCTTGACATGATATACCTCCAAATTCACATATATAAGCTCTAAACAAAAATAAATATTTATACTCTTATATAATAATCTATTTGGAAGTACACTATATTAGAACAGTTTTTTAACATATAGGAAGTTAGGAGCTTTTTTGTTATACTTCAGCTGACTTGGTTACTTCCTTTACAGCCCATCTCATAATTAAAATCTCTGTTCTCTTCACGCCTGTTTCAATTGTAAGCTCGTCATCTTTGATATTTACTATCTTTCCTGCAATACCGCCAATAGTGATGATGTTGTCACCTACTTTTAATGCATTAAGCATCTCCCTTGTCTTTTTGTCCCTTTTCTTTTGCGGTAAAATTATCATAAAATAAAATACCACAAGCATAGGTATAATCATTATTAAACCTGAATAAGCTTCCATTTTAAACCTCCTTTATTATAGTTATTTTTTATTTTTATTTATGGAATGACGGAAAACTTAATATCCAAAGGCTTCAAAGAATTCATTTCTGAAATCCCTAAGCCTGTCATCCATAATTGCTTTTCTAACATTTTCCATAAGTTTTAATAAAAACCTCAGGTTATGCCATGTTGTAAGCCTTATTCCAAGCACTTCTCCCGCTTTTAAGAGATGTCTTATATATGCTCTTGAAAAGTTTTGACACGCATAGCAGTCGCACTCGGGATCAATGGGTGAAAAATCCCTTGCATATTTTGCATCTCTGATAATTATTTTACCTCGTGATGTAAGGACTGTACCATTTCTTCCAATCCTTGTAGGAAGCACGCAGTCAAACATATCTATACCTCTAATTGCACCCTCAATAAGATAATCGGGACTTCCAACACCCATGAGGTATCTGGGTCTGTCTTCAGGGAGCAGCGGAACTGTGCATTCAAGCATGTCATACATGTCCTGTGCAGGCTCGCCGACGCTTAACCCCCCTATTGCATAGCCGGGAAAATCCAACTCCAAAAGCTCTCTTGCACTTTGCTCTCGCAATTCCTTGTAAATACCGCCCTGAACTATTCCGAAAAGAGCTTGTTTTTCGGTATTTTTATGGGCATCCTTGCATCTTTTTGCCCATCTTGTAGTCCTTTCGAGAGATTTCTTTGCATATTCAAACTCACAAGGATACGGTATACATTCATCAAAAGCCATTATAATATCTGCACCAAGGTCATTTTGAATTTCAATGGCTTTTTCAGGTGTTATGAAGTGCTTTGAACCGTCAATATGGGATTTGAATGTAACACCTTCTTCTTTTATATCCCTCAAATCACTTAAGCTGAATACCTGAAAGCCTCCACTGTCTGTGAGTATGGGTCTGTTCCAGTTCATAAAGCTGTGCAGACCTCCTGCTTCCTTTACAATGTCCTCTCCAGGCCGCATGTATAAGTGATATGTGTTGCTTAATATTATCTGAGCATTTATGCCCTTAAGTTCTTCAGGTGACATTCCCTTAACCGTAGCTTGAGTACCTACAGGCATAAAAGCAGGTGTATCAAAGGATCCGTGTGGAGTATGTACCCTTCCTAAACGTGCACCCGTTTGACCGCACTTTTTTATCAATTCGTATTTTACTGCTGACATATAACACCGCCTAAAATCTATAGTAAATATTTAAGAAATTTTTCAAAACAATTTTAAAATAAACATAATATCATTTTCATAATAACATTTTTAAGAAATCAAAAATTATCAAAAATCATTAATCATCATTAAATTATCATAAAATCAACATGGCATCACCAAAGCTGAAAAACCTGTATCTTTCCTTTATCGCTTCCCTGTATGCATTCAAAACATTTTCCTTACCTGCAAATGCACTGACAAGCATAATAAGAGTTGATTCCGGAAGATGGAAATTTGTTATTATCTTATCGACAACCTTAAATTTATAGCCGGGATAAATGAAAATATCGGTATTGCCTCTACCGGGATGAACCTTCCCCGACAAATCTCCCACTGTCTCTAAAACCCTTACGCTGGTTGTACCTACAGCTATAATATTTTTTCCCTTTTCCTTTGCATTGTTAATAATATTGCAGGAATCCTCACTAATGGTATAATACTCGGAATGCATATGATGTTCGGTAATGTTTTCAACCTTTACAGGCCTGAAAGTTCCTAGTCCCACGTGAAGGGTAACATATACAATATTAACTCCCATTTCGCTTACTTCACTCATGAGCTCCCTGGTAAAATGTAACCCCGCTGTAGGTGCCGCTGCCGAGCCTTTATGTTTTGAATAAACCGTCTGATATCGTTCGGAATCCGTAAGCCTTTTGGTAATATAAGGCGGTAAAGGCATGAGTCCTATCTTGTCTAATATATGCTCAAATATTCCATCATATTCAAATCTTACCAGTCTATTTCCTTCTTCTACGATTTCTATTACTTCAGCCTTTAAAATACCGTCACCAAAGCTGAATCTGCTGCCTACCTTGGCTTTTTTCCCGGGCTTTAATATGACTTCCCATATATCACCGTTGATCCTTTTCAAAAGAACAAACTCTATTTTTGATCCTGTTTCTTCCTTTTCACCGTAGAGTCTGGCAGGTATAACTCTAGTATCATTTAAAACAAGGCAGTCGCCCTCAGACAAATATTCTTTTATATCCTTAAATATTTTATGTTCTACATTGCCCACATCTTTATGTAGAACCATGAGCCTTGACATATCCCTCTCTAAAATGGGCTCCTGTGCTATCAATTCTTCAGGCAAATCATAATAAAACTCTTTTACATTCATATTTTTCCTTTTCCTGTATAAAACAATATTATTGCATCAATATTTTGCATCCATCAATTTAAATAATACATTACATCTATGAATTTAAATAATACATTAATTTAGCAATGTTTACAAGGGGTCAAATTCATTTAATCACTCAATGACCGTTCCTTGAAAATAATGAGTAAGTATCTGTTCATAAGTAAATCCAGCCTTGGCCATTCCCATTGCACCGTTCTGGCTCATACCCACTGCATGTCCCCATCCCTTTCCTACAAATTTGTAGCTCTGGGTAGCACCGGATACCGTTCTTTTTACGTCTTCCGAACCGATTACGGTAATTTGCCCGCTTTTCACATTCAAATCCTTAATTCCATCAGCCGTAATTACCTTTTTTGCTGTAAGCTGAGTCTGAACTATATTATTTTCCGCATTTTTTACAGGTATTGTTCCATCGCTTTCGATGGTGTACCATTGACTGTTGAAACCGAAAACAGTTCTGCAGCCGTCAAGCTTATATACTCTTTGTCCTTTTGTTCCGCTTATGACAAGCTCTGTGACCCTTCCTGCTTCTGATGTTTTTGTTATACTCACTCCGGTTATATCACCCAAATCATATCCTCTACCTAGCATTTTTTCCTTTATTTCATTTGCCGTCATCGTTACTTCCCAATTATAGTTGTAAGAATTGCCCGATTCGTACTTATCTTCAACACTCTTTAAATAAGGAATTTCGCTACCCCATACGTTTTTTACATCCTCGGTACGGCCTCCGCTTGAACTGAAATAGAAAACTTCGGCTATTTTACCGTTATAAGTAATTTTCTTTCCCGTCGTATCGTCAACAGCCTTGTTTGTTGAAGCATATTCACCGTTAAACCCCTTATATACCTGACATGAAGTAGTTGTACACAAATCAAAGAATTGCTTTTTATGTTTATTGAGGTTTGCAATAAGGTATGTTCTTGCAGCTACAGCCTGTGCCTTTATCGCTTCGGGATGGGAGCTTGCTCCTATCTCGGCAGGCACAACCCCATATAGATAATGGTCTACCGGAATGACATTTATTACAGTCATATCGCTGCCAGTTATTCTTTTGACTTCCAATTCCCCTCTGTACCTTAATGAATCATTGTTATTTAATTTGAAAATATAAGGATTGTTGTCCTTAGAAGGAGATATATAAAGAGAATTTGTGTCACTGCCAATAATAAATGCAGTTTCACCGGAAGGATTTGTCACAACAATTCTGTTTGCAGCCTGCAGCACAGGAGTAGATGTATATCCTTGAAGTTTCTTGCTTAAAACACCGTCAATATCTGCCTGAGCTGCCTTTTGGTCCTTATAAAAACCGTACCATATCTGCCAGGTATCTACAAATGCCAGGTATGCTGCAATTCCTGATGATTTTATGGCGGCCAATGCTGTTTTTGCAGCATTTTGATCGGAGTATGAGCTTCCGATTTGAATATGTACAGCCCCATCCTTTCTTATAGTGACAAGACCATTTGAAGGTTCATCATATATGGGAGTAAATACATTATTGTTAATGCTTCCTATTCTAAGACCCTTCTCAGCACTTACAGTAAAATCCGAAACGGCTGTAGTCTCAAAATAAAGCCCTATTCTTACCTTTTCAGGTACTGCGACTCCTACACTTATTAATTTGTCGTTTTCGAAATATGTATTGGATATGATTATTACAGCAATTAGCAAAGCACACTTGATTTTCCTCAATAATGATTTTCCTAATTTGAAATCACTCAAATAATTAAAGCATTTTAATGCCGTCTTATTTAACATTATTGATTTCCTCCGTTATCTTTGTCTTTTGTAATAAATGAAGACCTATAAATTATATAGTCAACAATATTATTTTAATACATATAATGATATTGTGCCAATCAATTTTTTGACATTGCAATTTGCTAATTTACAACAATTATGCTGTTGACAATACATCACCATAATGATATTATAAGAAAAACATCTGAATAGTTAATGTACAGTAGAGGTGCATTTTTTAATAGTAGGCCTGAAGAGATCGAAGGGAGATCTATGAGGCAGGTTGAAAGGAAAAAGTGCCGAAGGATATAACTTCCCTTTTAGTTATACCCTGGTTATGCAGTAAATAGCTGTATAACTGTCATCAGAAATGATGGAGTGCTATCTGTCTTTTATGTTTAAAACAATTTGAAACAAATTGTTTTAATAAAAAGAACTGCTGGTGCCCATGACCGGCTTTTTTAATTTCTGAGAAATTAACACCATTCATTTGGATACAATAAATTTTTAGGGAGGAAATTTGAATGAAAAAAGTAAAGTTAGCGGTTTGCGGTGCAACCGGAATGGTTGGAAGAACATTTTTAAAGGTACTTGAAGAAAGGAATTTACCGATAGAAGAAATATATTTCTTTTCATCAGCCAGGTCAGCCGGATCAACCATAACATTCAACGGTAAGGATTATGTTGTTGAAGAGCTTACAGAAACATCCTTTGACAGAGGCATTGATATCGCCCTGTTTTCAGCAGGAGGAAGTACAAGCGAAAAGTTCTCACCTATAGCTGCTTCAAAGGGCTGTGTAGTAATCGATAACAGCAGTGCCTGGAGAATGGATCCTACGGTTCCACTTGTTGTGCCTGAAGTAAACCCACAGGACATTGCATGGAACAAAGGAATAATTGCCAACCCCAACTGCTCAACAATTCAAGCTGTTGTTGCATTAAAGCCGTTACATGACAAATATAAAATTAAGAGAATAGTATACACTACGTTCCAGGCTGTTTCAGGTGCGGGTATGAAGGGTTATACCGACCTTGAAGAAGGTCTTAAGGGTGAAGCTCCCAAAAAATTCCCACATCCTATTGCCAACAACGTATTGCCTCATATAGATGTGTTTTTGGATAACGGATACACAAAAGAAGAGGAAAAAATGATAAATGAAACAAGAAAAATACTGGGCGATCAGAGCCTCAGGATTACAGCAACTACTGTAAGAGTTCCTGTGTTTAACGGTCACAGTGAATCAATAAACGTTGAATTTGAAAAGCCATATGATTTGGAAGAGCTAAAGGAAGTTCTAAGAAATGCACCTGGCGTGATAGTACAGGACGATCCGAAAAACAATGTTTACCCTCTGCCTATATATGCATCAGGTAAGGATGAAACATTCGTAGGAAGAATTCGCCGCGATGAAAGCGTTGAAAGCGGAGTTAACCTCTGGGTTGTAGCAGATAACATAAGAAAGGGTGCGGCTACAAATGCCGTTCAAATAGCACAAGAGCTTATTAAAATGTGGAACAAATAATGTAAAGGAAGGTATTTGTTATGACGAAACCAATTTTTACGGGATCAGGAGTTGCTATTGTTACACCTTTTACAAATGACGGAATCGATTTTGATAAACTTAGTGAGCTTATAGAATTCCAAATAAGCGAAGGCACAGATGCCATAGTTATCTGCGGAACTACCGGTGAAGCTTCAACTATGCCCGATGATGAACACAAGTCTGCAATCAAATTTGCAGTTGAAAAGGTAAACAAAAGAGTTCCAGTCATTGCCGGAACCGGAAGCAATGATACACGTCACGCCATAGAGCTCAGCAAATACGCTGAAGAAGCAGGTGCCGATGCTATTTTAAGCGTCACACCATATTACAACAAAACATCCCAAAGAGGCCTTGTTGAACATTTCAAAGCTGTTGCCAACAGCATAAACATACCGGTTATACTATACAATGTTCCCTCAAGGACCAACCTCAACATCAATCCTGAAACAGTTAAAACACTTTCAGAGATTGACAATATTGTCGCTATTAAGGAATGCAATATAAATCAGGTGGGTGAAATCATAAACCTGTGCGGAGATAAAATTACCGTTTATTCCGGTAATGATGACCTGGTTGTTCCTCTTCTCTCATTAGGAGGAAAAGGAGTAATTTCCGTAATGGCCAATATTATACCTAAAGATACTCACGATATGGTAGCAAAATACCTGTCGGGAGATATTGAAGGCAGCAGGAGAATACAGTTAAAGACTCTTAACCTTATAAAGGCACTTTTCATAGATGTAAGCCCTATTCCTGTTAAAGCAGCTATGAATCTTATGGGTATGAATGTTGGAAGCTGCAGAATGCCACTTATAGATATGACTGAAAAAAATCTCGAAATACTTAAGAAGAGCATGGAAGAATATGGTTTATTAAAGAAATAATTCTTTAATTATTCCTACTTTTAAGTTAAGGATGTGAATTCTAATGATAAATATTTTAATGAGTGGCTGCAACGGTAAAATGGGTCAGGTAATTTCAAGGATGGCAGCCGAAAGTGAAGGACTAAAGATAGCCGCAGGATATGATAAATACACAAAAATCAATAACCCCTACCCTGTTTTTGACGATCTTAATAAATGCGATGTTAAGGTTGATGTTATAATAGACTTTTCAAACCCCGATGCACTTGATGATCTTTTGAACTATTCGGTAAAGAACAAAGTTCCGCTGATTGTTGCAACAACAGGTTTGTCACCACAACAGGTTAACAGATTAAGAGAGGTATCCGAAGTAATACCGGTTTTCTTTTCAGCAAACATGTCATTAGGCGTTAACCTATTGATGGATCTTGTAAAAAAGGCGGCAAAGGTGTTGGAGAATAATTTTGATATTGAAATAATCGAAAAACACCACAACCAGAAAATTGATGCACCTAGCGGTACTGCTCTTGCAATTGCAGATGAAATCAATTCGGTATTGTCTGAAAAGCAGGAATATGTATACGACAGACATTCACGCCGCAAGAAAAGAAATAAAAAAGAAATCGGCATTCATGCTGTTAGAGGCGGAACAATTGTTGGCGAGCATTCTGTAATATTTGCAGGAACCGATGAAATCATTGAAATAAATCACATAGCGACATCAAAAGAAATATTTGCCACCGGTGCACTTAGTGCCGCAAGATTTTTGTACAACAAAAAGCCCGGTTTTTACAATATGAATGATCTTATTGACGAAACCAATTAGTCTTTTACAGTTAAAGCAATTTGGTAAATTTTTATAATTACTTATTGATTAATACTTATATTATTAATACATCGAAAACGAGGAGGGGTATTATGGCAGAAAAACCTGTAACCGATATTAGCGTAACCTATAATGTAGCTTTGGTTACTGTTGACAATCTACCTGTTGATATGAAGTTGGTTTCCGACATCTTCAATTCAATTGCAAGGCAGAATATTAACATCGATATGATCAATCAATCAGCTCCATATAGAGGAAGCATAAATATATCATTCACCATTCCCTCCGAGGATTTAGTGAAGGCTATAGGTACATTAAATGCCTTTAAAAAGAATGCACCCGGGTTGACAATTGAAGTGGATGCAGATAATACAAAGTTATCTGTGTACGGTGAAGGAATGAAGAACATACCCGGTGTTGCTGCCAAACTATTTACAATACTTGCACAAAACGGTATTGATTTGAAACTCGTAACTACATCCGAAGTAGATATATCATGCCTTATATACGAGAAAGACATAGACACTGCTTTAACTGCATTAAAGAAGGAATTCAATATAGAATCGGAATAAAATTTTAGATTGAGGAGTCAGAGTTCTGACTCCTTAATTCTTATCTCAATCTTCATATTAAATTCATATTAACTACCCTCAAAAAATTTAATCCGGCTATCTTTTCCAAATCATCATCACTATAATTAAGCTTGGAAAGCTCATTAAGTACATTTTCCATACTGTGGACACCCTCTACACCTTCGGGTAAAGACTCAATTCCGTCAAAATCACTTCCAAAACCTATATGATCCGTTCCTATAATTGAACACATATACTCAATATGCTTTAATATATCCTTAAGTGCTGCTGTCCCATCATCCCTCAGAAAATTCGGATAAAAGTTTATGCCGACAACACCGCCATTTTCCTTTATGGCACATAGCTGTTTATCTGTGAGATTTCTTACATGCCCGCACAGCTTTTTGGCATTTGAATGCGATGCAATAAGTGGCTTTTTAGTTAATTCCATACAATCCCAAAAGCCCTTTTCCGAAATATGTGACAAATCTATTATCATTCCAAGCCTATTCATTTCTTCAATTACCTTTTTACCGAAGGGTGTCAAGCCTCCTCCTGAAGAGCCGTCCAATACTCCATCAGCAATTTCGTTTCTATGATTCCATGTAAGGCATATGCTTCTTACCCCCAGCTTATAAAACATCCTTAGTGCAGAGAGCTCGCCTTGCAATGCATCTCCACCTTCAATGGAAAGAATTGCTGCAATTTTATTATTATAAATAGTATCTGTTATATCCTGATAATTCTTGCAATGAGAAATATAGCTGCTGTTTTTTTCTACTTCCATGTAGAATCTATCTATAATCTGCATTGCTCGTTTCATAGCATATGCCTGGCCATATGCAGGATCAACAAACGCTGCGAAAAATTGAACATATTTCCCCACCTTGGTCATTCGCTCCAAGTCAATATGGCACTTATTACTAAACAATTCTTCCCTTGTTTCCATTATTTTTGTGATTGTATCACAATGTGCATCTACAATTATCATTTTATAAATCCTTTCTACATATCTCCATATGGAAATCAAAAAAATTATCGTCTTACAATATATATTATATTTATTTTTATATCTTATTACATTAAATACATTATTACTCTTAATATTACATTTAGCAGAAGATAAATGTAAAAGATTTACCTCATTTAATATAGAATAAAATGCAGCAGCTATAAGGATAACTTTTTATATAAATTTATATTTTAACACTTTTATCCATTCAAGTAAATATATTATTTTATTATTTCAAAGCCTTGTGATAAAATTAATTTACGGGTGTTTGAAATGAGGGGTGTTTGAAGTGAGTGTAGTTTTAAAGAAAGTACATATAAAAAACGAAGAAATTTCACCTAGAGTTCTGACAGCTGCTTTGTTTTATCAGGGAGCTAACATGCCAAAAGGTCACAGAGTTCAAGAACGCATTGTATATGACTATGAGTTTGAATTAATTGTTTACAGCAATGGATCCCAAATAATTGACGATAAATGCTACGATGTAAAGCAGGGAGATATAATATTCAGAAAGCCGGGTCAATATACCCAAGGAATAATGCCTTACAGCTGTTATCTTGTATGCATTGATCTTCTTAACAATACAGGTAAGAGTTCTAAAGGCTATTATGTGTATAACAAGCAGGAATATCAAAACTACTATATAAATCCTATAATCGAAAAAATTCCGACTATATATCATCCTGCAAATATGGAAAAAAGTCTGAATATTTTTGATTCCATATTTAAGGAGTATATAACACCATCACCCGCAGCAGATTTATCTTTGAAAGCCAATGTCTTAAATCTGATATACTATCTTTATCAGGACTCCACCGAGTCATTAATAAACAATACAATGTCTCTTTCGCCACACTTCTCTGCCTTAAAAAAAGTTATTGAACATATAAAGAATAATCTGGAGCAAAAGTTATTGCTCAACGATTTAGCCAAGATTGCCAATATTAGCCCACACCATTTTCACAAAATTTTTTCAAATGCTATTGGCATGACACCTAATGAATTTATAACAAAACACAGATTGGATAAGGCTAAGGCCCTTCTTTCAAAGACAAACTATTCTGTAGCAGAAATCGCCGTACTGTGTGGTTTTGAAAATGCACCTTATTTTAGCTATGTGTTTAAAAAACACAATTCAGTAACTCCCATGGAATTTAAGAAGAAACATATCTTCGAAGCTCCAATGCTGAGTAATGAATGATTGAATTTATTGAAAGCATTCATTAATTAAAGGGATTATTGTGTCACCCCATATTTTATAGCCAGGCTCTATCAAATGCAAGCCATCTTCCATTAAAGCCCTGTTGACCTTATTGTTCTCCATTATATACTCTTTTCCTATATCCAAAAATATTAGATTACGTTCCCGGGATACAATACTAAGCTTTTTGTTTATTTCATTAACTATACTTATATAGTCGCTGCATGCATCATCAGCATCCCTTGGTAAAATTCCCATTAAAATTATTTTGGAATTGGGAATCTTTTCTTTAAATATATCCAATATTCCTTCTATTCCCTGTGTTATTTCTTCCGGACTATAATCCGGTAAATTATTAGTACCTATAAGCAAAACAACAACTTTAGGCTGTATATTATCCAATTCACCATTTAAAATTCGCCATTTGAGATTTTGAATGGTGTCCATTCCTACACCTAAATTTGCAGAATTGTACTTTGAGAAATAGGATTCCCATAGGTGCGGAACTTCCAACCATCTTCTAGTAATTGAGTCACCTATAAACAATAAATCAATTTTATTGTTTATATTAAAATCCAGAATATGTTCATGTCTTTCAATATGATGATCGTCAAACCTTTGAATAGAATCTCTAATGTCTTGTTTTGTCATTTTTATACCTCCATCATTGACTGTTTCAATTAATGTATTTCAACATTTTTTATATTTTTGTTCTATAAATTATACTACTATTATTTCTATTACATTACTAAAGGGGCAGATATAAACCACTCTCTCTGCCCCATATATGATTTGGAGGGAATAAATTACGCTGTTTTGCTGCCAAACAGCTATATAATAACGTTGCTTGAGTTAAATCTTTTCATTAACTTGCAGTTTTGTTGAAGTTCTTTGCAATTTCAAGAACATCTGCCATATTTATAGCACCATCATTATTAAGGTCATATTTTGCATTATATTTCTCAGTTCCAATAGTCGCGTTGAAAGCAGTTGCTATAAGAATAACATCAGCCATGTTTACAACGCCGTCATTGTTGAGATCGCCTTTTAATGCATTTTGTGTCGGTGTAGGAGTCTCACTCGGCTTTTCAGTTGCTTGCGGAGCTCCCCATATTCTGAAGTTACCGCTGCAATGGAGCAACCCGAACATTAAAAGACATCCGTCATAATATCTGTATTTTCCGCTTGGTGCAGATAACTTCCACAAATCTTCAACAAAATCATACGCCTGTTCTTTAGTTGCTGCAAGACTTGCAACTGCATTCATTGCAACAAGTCCAGGTGAATGGTCATTGTTTAATTGTCTTCCATCTAATGTATAACAGCCTCCGTAAGTTGTACGGCCTTGTTTAACAAAGAAATCCTGCAACCTGTCCGCATATGTTTTTGCCCATGGGTCCTTTGCAAACCATGCATAGTCAAAAGCACTATTGCATACTGTACGCCATGCATCATAGCGGAAATCAACATGCTCCTGTCCCCATGAAACATATTTCGGTGATCCGTCGAAATTTGCATAATCTGGGTTTAAGCCTGTTGTCGGATGTACTGTCTTTTTGAAAAACTCCCTGCTTGTTTCAGCTACTTTTTTCCATGTTTCCCTATCCCTTTCAGGTCCCCATAAAGCAAATAATTCATAGAAACCCGGAAGATGGTATGATGGATCTGTAAAGTCATAGTTTCCTGCGGTAGGACAGAATACTACCTGATTTGCGTTTTTATTTATAAGGTTGTATCCCTGTCCGTCGTCTGACTGATGAAGCATTGCATCCAATATATAATGAGCTTCTGCTTCATAGTTGAATATTCCGGTTCCGTTGCCCCAACGTTTGGAGGCAAATAAAAGTGCCATTGCAAAGTATTCATCTCCGTCGGAAGCAGGTGTTCTATCTATAATGCTTCCATCTTTACGAAGCTGCCATGCAAAAAAGTATTTTAAATCCGGGCTTGTATGCTGCATATATGTCTTTGCCCATTTCCAGAGTTTGTCAAACTCCTCCTTCTTGTCCATCTGCACGCATTGCATCATACCGTATGACATACCTTCACTACGTATATCATCATTGTTGACGTCGAGAATATAAGCCATATCGGAGCCTACTTCATAATATATCTTATGGTTATCGTCACCATGATATAATGATTGAAACTCTTTCTCCAACTTGGCCTGTATTTCTGCGTCTGTTTTGCCTATTTCCTTAAACAGGTTTCTGTATACACCGGTCTCATAGGCACCCTGTGAAGGTACTACAGGGGTTGCCGCATTAGACTGAACACCTGTAGGAATAAGACATGTCACTGTTATGCTGCATATAAGCACCATACTCAGCATTTTTTTAATTTTCATACTTGTAACTCCTCCTTAGAATAATTGATTACTAATTTTGTTGTTTCTGTTTATTTATATCACTCCTTTCACTAACTAAATTTGCATAAAATTCAAGTAAATTCAGTTAACAGAAACACATCTTAGTAAAACATTAACATAAATTAGTAATCCTTTTTTATATCTGATAATTCCCTTTGTTATAAATTATATCTGTAGTTCATTTATATCTGTATTTCCGCTTAATCGTTTTATGTACACTTAATCTATATTATGAATGCACTTATTGTTCATATCAAGTAAATATATTCCGAAATTTATTCAAAATTTTATGTTTTTTTGTTAAAAACACATAAAAAAATTACTTGCTGATTGTAAGTGTGTCGAGATGACACCTACTATCAACAAGTAATCACATTAATTACTGAACTTCCCAGCTATTCCTTCATTATGTATAAATTTTACTTCAATTAATTTAATGTCTTACCGAACTTAGCAGCAATAGCTAATACATCAGCCATATTTATAGCACCATTATTGTCCAAATCACATTCTGCTTTATACTTGCCGTCTCCTCTTGTACTATTAAATACAGTAGCAATCATCAAAGCATCTGCCATATTAACAACACCATCCCTGTTTACATCTTCAGGGTTTGTAATCTTCGTCGGTGTTGGTGTATGCGGTGGATTTGTCGGTGTCGGTGTATTTGTAGGTGCAACTGAAGCACCTGGCTCAGGTACGGTTCCTGTTAATGTAGGAACAGTCCAATCAATCCATTTTGATTCGTTCAGAGTATAGTTACGGTCTGATTTGAATATATTTGTATTTGCAGTTTTATCATCAAGAAGGAACTTTCTTATAAAAGCATTAACATCTTCATACTGAGATGCAGGTAATGAACAGTGCATATGACCGCCTACAGATGAATACCCCATTCTATCACCTACGCCTAATGCCTCATACACCATTTTTACAAGCTTTCCATTATTCCAGCAACCTTCATTGCATAACCATTCATAATCAGGATTCTCTATAAACAATAATCCGCGTGGTGCACACATTGCCAAAACCTGATGATGGTCATACGGAAGCTTGTTAACAGCATATGAGAATTGATCTAAAGCCTTGGAAAACCATGCCTGCTCTCCAACTAATGACTGTATACGCTGTACGGATGAACCTTTGGACTCTGCAAAACGATAATTTCCTGTTCCGCCGCAGCCCGATTCCTGAGGTATGGTTAAAACAATTCTTTCTTCAAAAGCTCCGATTCCAAGTGCTCCCTTACCGTTACGTGAACCTCCTGTTACACCGAGCCTGGCAGCGTTGATTTTTGCTTCCGGTGTAGTCTCAAGGGCATCAATCAAACGGCTTGCACCCCAAGCCCATGCTGCAATTGATCCGCAACTATGGTTGCTTCCATACAAATCATAAAACTTACCTTTTCCTCTTACATTGTTGGTCTGACTTGCAATAGTTTCAGTATCAAGATCGATGCAAGCCACTCCTAACTTAAGTATTTCCTGCTGATTGAGTGTATTCATTCCGCATCCTATCATTGCAGGATATGGTGCTTTTCCTGCAGTAGGATATGTAATCTTAGCCGTAAAGGATACGGTCTTTCCATTATCGGTAACAGTTACCGTAAATGTGTTGCCGCTTATGGAACCTTTAACGCTCTGTGGTTTTCCGGGAATAATACCATATTCAAATGTCTGTGCCAATGCACTTATTTCATTGCGAAGTTTAGGCCAGTCCTCTCTAGCCTTAAGACGTGACCCGTCCAAAAATTTGAATGGATCGGGATACTTTGGATTTTCCTTTAACTGTGAAAATGACGGTACTGTTATACCTGGCTCTATAACAGCATTAGCTGTTCCTGAACCAAATGTAAATACCGATAATACAAAAACAATCAAAAGAAACACGCTTAAATGAGACTTTCTCTTTCTCATACATAATTCCCCCATTTGAGTTATTATTATGCAAATAATAATTCATATCTTATACCGTAATATTCTCTCTCTATATTTAAGCGGTTGACTGACGGTCTTCCTTTTCCCTCCTTTTTAAAATATACTCTTTATATACATGTAGCTTATTTTAATTATGAATTTAATATGTAAACCAATCAAGTAAATATCTTATCAGCTTATTTCAAAATCTTCTTATTATCCATGTAATTTCTATCCTTTTCACCTACTTTATTCCTTTATTTTCATATTTATCTTACAACTCAAAATAGGGCAGCAGAGAACTTTTCTAAACATTTTCTCCGCCACCCCTTATTTTATTTTTAATAAAACTAATTATTTTAAAATTATATCAAAATATTCTTCTTGACTAAATCCTCAATTCTGGCCTCTGACCTCTGTTTTCTGACTTCTGTCTTCATTCCCCAATCAATGCCTTTTTATCCTTACCGAGTTCTTTATCAATTCTCTTTTTTATTTTTTCAACTATTTCGTTAGGCTTTAATTTTCCGTTTATTTCTGACCAAATGCTATTTCTGTATATCTCAAGTGCAGCTTCATCCATTGGAGTTAATTTGTAATAATTCGTCTTTTCTGCAAGCTCTTTTATAATGGGATAAACATTCTGACCTCCATAGAAATCCAATTTTCTGTTTAAGTTCTTTTCTGCGTTAATATATGGTTTATATGAAGGTACAACGTTTATATAATCCCTTCCATCTTTAGATTTTTGGGTAACTATGTATTCAATGAGCTTCCATGCCTCTTCTTTGTGGTTGCTCTGGATATTGATAGCCGCTCGGGCATCTGAAGCCCAGGAAGCCAAACCAAAAGGTGGTGTCGTAATTCTCCATTTACCCTTTTGCTCAGGTACATAACTTTCCAGTGTACCCATAATATACGAGCCGTAAAAGCACATAACAAGCCTGTCTTCCTTAAGTGCAGCCTTTCCGCCTTCACCCCAGAAATTTTCTTCTGCAAACCAACCGTTTGCTCTTGACTGAAGCATTATATCCAATGATTTTTCAAACAAATTTCCTTGACGCAAATAATTAAAATCATCATCAAAATGGCCTAAATAATTTCCAACTACGTCGGGCAGGTCAGTAGGATAGGAAAAAATGTACTTGCCGCTTTCTTTAAGCTTTTTGGCTATTTTTATAAGATTGTCGGGATTTTCAATAAATTTACCGAACTCATCAGGCTCATAGGGAAATCCGTTTTCTTTCATTATATCCGCCCTGTACATTGTAACATAAGGTGCAGTATTTATTGAAAGGGACAATAATTGATTCCACTGCAATAACTCCTGTTAAAAACAGGTAATATCGATCTTTGAAAACTTCGCAAAACTATTGAAACTACTGGACTTCAAGGCGTTTTTGCGATATACTGTATGTAGAAAAATACTACATAT
>Ga0208825_1000687_pt1 | contig 30192 bp, 27 predicted proteins | sample AD_UKC113_MetaG_FD_184450 | JGI IMG/M metagenome (GOLD analysis project Ga0208825, IMG submission 184450) | Active sludge microbial communities of municipal wastewater-treating anaerobic digesters from Hong Kong - AD_UKC113_MetaG (SPAdes)... | ecosystem: Engineered > Bioreactor > Anaerobic >...
AGTGATGTCAATGTTCCCTTTGCCATATCAATCCCTCCTTTCATCTTATTTTATTTCAATAGTATGAGTTCGTGCAGTTTCTGCTTTTGGCAGAGTTACACGAAGCACGCCATTATTCAACTCTGCAGAAATTTTCTCGCCATCCACATCATACTCAAAGCTGATAGAACGCGAGAAATTTTGAACACGGTTCTCATTCAACAACACACGAGCATTGTTTGGAATTTCATACGGCTTCCGTTGACCGCTGATTGTCAGTGTGTTGTTTTCAAACTTAATTGAAACATCTTCTTTTTTAACTCCGGGCAATTCAGCAACAACCACCGCTTCATTTTCTTTTTCTATAATATCGATTGCAGGAAAACGCGTTGCTGTAATTCCAAAATCTGGAGTTAAGAAATCCTCAACTAACTCATCAAGAACATCTGGGACATCAAATCTGACTACCATAGCAATCACTCCTTTCATTTTTGGTTTTTAATTTTTTATTTTTCTGCCTTTAATAATTCAATCATTGTGCCAGAGTAGAAATGCAAAAATTTAGCTAAATTCGCTAGTACTAAATCAATAATGAAAGTAAAATTGTCAGCCGACCTGACATTGATTCCGAACCCAACTCCATCTTTGTCAGAGCAAAATGAAAAATTTTCAGATAGCTCGACTTTTGTCTTCCCTTGATTTTGGTAATGATTTTCGGTATTCTGCCTCCGTTTTTCGAGATTCATTTTCACACACAATATTATGAAAATCCTAATTTTACTTTTACTCTCTTTATTCAATTCGGCTCTTGCTCAGCAGGACTGTTCACCTCTCGAAGGCTATGGAAGCATCTCGAAAAAAATGCTTCAGCAGCGCGTCGAAATTCTTTCCGCCGACTCATTAGACGGACGTGCAACTGGAACAGAAGGGCAATGGAAAGCGGCTCGCTTTATTGCTTCTGTCTTCAAACAATGTAATCTTCTTCCGCTCGGCGACAGCGGAACGTACTTCCAACAATTTTCGCTTGAAGAGAAAAATAAATTTGATACTTCTTCCATTGTCCTTTATAATAAAATTCATTCAAAAAAATATTTTGTGGGAAAAGATTTTACTGTAAGCGATCCGATTCCATGTTCTATCACTGCTCCCGTAGTTTTTGTGGGAGAGTTAAACGACAATCTTTCCCTTACATTACCAGATACGCTCTGTAATGATATTGCTATTGTCATCGCTCAAGAATCATTTTTGATGCATTTCTCCAACCTTGCTTCTATAACAGAAAGCATACAACGTTTTATTGGTCGAAAAGTACGAGCAGTGATTGTTTTCCCTTCACAGGATAACGATCTCTACAAATCGTATTTAGCAGAAACGATGAAGAACAAAAAGCAGAAATTATCTTTTCCATCAACTGATTCTCAACTTTCCTTGCCGGTGATATATGCAACTTCTTCGATGGCAAAAGAAATACTTCAAAATTCAAAAATCTCCTATAAGAATTTAGAACAACATTTCCAATTATCTTCTCATCCGCTTTTTATAGATGATCTTCAACTCTCGATATTTCAGTATCCTACAATAACAAGCATTCGAACCTGTAATGTCGTCGGTTTGCTTCCCGGAAATGATTCGTCAAAAAATATGGAAACGATTGTTTTCTCAGCGCACCACGATCATCTTGGAAGGATAAATTCAACCGCATATTATCCTGGTGCTGATGATAATGGTTCGGGAAGTGCAATTTTGTTGGAACTGGTGCAAGCATTTTCAAAAATCTCACACTCGTTGAAAAGAAACATTCTCTTTTTAAGTTTTACTGGCGAAGAGAATGGATTGCTTGGTTCGACATACTTTGTATCACATTCACCTGTTCCTCTTTCGAACATCGTTACAATTTTCAATATTGATATGGTTGGGCGCAAGGATTACAATCATATAACGTCGAACTATATTTACATTATCGGCGCCAACAGAACAAGCAAGCGCCTCGATAGTCTGTTGCAGGCAACCAACGATAGAACAATCCATTTCCAACTCGATTATCGCTACAATGACGAACAATATCCAACGAGCCTTTTTTGGCGTAGCGATCATTATCCGTTTGTTCAGCATGGTATTCCTGCGATTTTTTTCTTTGGCGGCTTCCACGGAGACTATCACTCTCCATTTGATACCAAAGAAAAATTGCTGTATGATAAGATGGTATCGTTGACGCAATTACTCTTTTGCCTAGGTTGGAGTGTGCAACAATTGGAACTGCCATTGCTCCCATAAGTACCCCGATAAAGGATTGCTATAATGCTTACAAAGAAACAACTTCTCAAAGGACTTTCGAGTCGAGTTATTGGAAAAAAAATTTTTGTCTTTGATAAGATTGACTCAACGAACGCGTGCGCAAAAATTCTTGCCGAAGCAGGTATCGAAGATGGCAGTATAGTAATTGCAGACTATCAAACAGAAGGTCGTGGCAGGCAGGGACGCTCGTGGCAATCTGAAATTGGAAAGAATCTTTTGTTTTCTCTTGTTTTGAAATCACAACTCCACCGAACGGTCGTAGGACTCCTTCCATTCTATGCTGCGGTAAGCGTTGCACGGGGCATCGAATCGATGCTTCCCATTACGGTACACTGCAAATGGCCAAATGATGTGATTATTCAAGGAAAAAAATGCTGCGGCATATTGCTGGAAAGCGCCGTTGGAACTGAAACTTTGCGGTACGCTGTTGTCGGAATTGGCGTGAATGTCAATCAGGAACGCTTTCCAGGAGAAATGACAACTCCTCCAACATCTCTTAAACTTGAAGTTGGAAAATCAATTGATCGAGTTGCTCTCTTTCAACATATTGTTCACTCACTCGACGAATTGTACCCAAAAATTCAACAAGGTGATTTTACGGACGTGGTCACGGAATGGCAGGAGCGCACTCCAATGCTCGGGAAAGAAATATCAATAGTTCACCACGGTAAAACTGTTCAAGGAGTAGCAAAACATATCAATGTAAATGGGGGACTTGTTGTAGCAACGCCTGAAGGTACAAAAACATTCTATGCTGGAGATGTTTCGGTATTCAGTAATAATGATGGAGAGTAGAGCAATGTTCCTTGCCGTAGATATTGGTAACACACACACAGTAATTGCACTCTGGAATGGAAAAGAATGGTCTCAAGAAAAAAGAATTTCTACTACATTGCCAACGCCAGAAATCGAAAAGGAAATTCATCATTGGTTAAAAAGTCAATGCGGAGAAGCTCAAATTGATAGCGTTGGTATTTCATCGGTTGTGCCTGCGCTTACTTCTTCCATCAGTGCTGTTTTAGAAAAAGAAACAGGCCTTCGTCCGTTTCTAATTTCAGCAAATCTCGATTTAGGGATCAAAATAAATTATGAAAATCCACAAGCGCTTGGCGTTGATAGAATTTGTTCTTCGGTAGCAGGATATATAAAATATGGTGGACCGATTATTGTAATCGATTTTGGAACAGCGACAACCTATAATTGCATAACATCAGGCGGGGATTTTATCGGTGGAGTTATAGGAGCTGGAATCGAGACATCGATGCTTAGTCTTACACAACGCGCCGCTCAACTTCCACAAATTCCTCTGGAACTGCCAGCGACTGTATTGAACACAAATACAATTGCAAGTATTCAGGCAGGAATTTTATATGGAGCTATTGATGCGATGGAAGGGATGCTCGGAAGACTTTTGAAAGAAATGGCAAGATATGAAGAAGCTGCACCGAAAGTTATTGCAACAGGAGGTTTTTCATCGTTGATATCAAATTATTCCAAATCCATTCACCACGTCGAGCCAATGCTCGTGTTAGATGGAATTCGCATTATATACGAGCGCAACGCATAACCATTTAATTTAATTCACTCTTTGCCAGGATTTTGAAACGCTTGTTACTCATTATCCTCAAGATGAGGAATTTTAATTTTATACTTTTTGATTTTGGTGTACAGTGTTCGTTCAGTAATGCCGAGCATTTTTGAAGCTTTAGCCCGATTCCAACTGACATACTTTAATGCTTTCTCGATCTGAACTTTTTCTAATTCTTCTAATGACATCAGTGGTGAAAGATCGTCTGAGCTTTGTTTTAGTGAAACGCTTATTGGCTGCTGCCTCAAAAAAGCATAATTCATCCAAAAATCTTTAGGTTCGATAACCTCACTCTGCGAGAGAGTAATTGCGCCTTCGATAACGTGTTCTAATTCTCTTACGTTGCCGGGCCAATCGTACGATAGTAACAATTCAAGCGCTTCCGGACTTATGCGTTTTGTTTTTGATTTTCGCGCCAGAAAACTCTCTACAAGAAGCGGAATATCTTTTTTTCTATCTTTCAATGTCGGTAATTGTAAACTGAGAACATTCAATCGGTAGAGTAAATCTTCGCGGAATCTTCCCGCTTGTACTTCTTTCTGTAAATTTTTATTTGTTGCAGAAATAACTCGAACATCAACAACTTTTGTGGTTGTACCTCCAACACGGCGAAATTCTCCTGTCTCAAGGAAACGAAGGAGTTTCGGTTGTGTTGAGAGGCTAATATCGCCGACCTCGTCGAGGAAAAGCGTACCGCCATCGGCGACCTCCACAAGTCCAGACTTTGTTGCAATGGCGCTTGTAAATGAGCCTTTCTCGTGTCCAAAAAGCTCGCTTTCCAATAACTGATCCGGCATTGCCGCGCAATTGACTGCGATAAAAGGTCTGAGTTTTCGCGCGCTGTTTTGGTGAATGAGTCGTGCGAAGAGTTCTTTGCCTGTTCCGCTGGCGCCTTGAATTAACACGAATGATTCAGTAGCGGCAATTTTCAATGCCTTCTGTTTTACTTCATTGAATATTGGAGTATTGCCAATGAGCGTGAGCGGTTTGCTTGCCTCAGAAACATCTCTATCAATAAGCAATTGACGGTGTTCGATCGCTCTTCGAATTGTAGAGACAAGCTGATCGTAGTCGTACGGTTTGCTCACTATATCGTAGGCTCCGAGTTTTGTAGCCTCAAACGCAGTCTTCATATCAACAATGTTTGTAAGGATAATGACTTCTGTGGTGGGAGAAGTTTCTTTGATAAATTTTAGAACCTCGATCCCATCAATTCGAGGCATCCTAATATCGAGGAGGACAACATCGTAGACCTTCCCTTGAGTAAGTTTCATTGCATCTGAACCGCTGAGAGCAGTATCAGATTCAAATTCTTTTAACTCATCGAGTTCAGCTTTAAGAATGTATGTAATTGATTCCTCATCATCGACGATGAGAATGCGATATGTACGTGGCATATCGGCTCAACCTCACGCCGCATTTAAGCGCTGGTAAGAACTCGTTCCACTGTTGTCAACAAGTCAACCAAATCGTAAGGCTTGCTGATAAAATCTTCTGCCCCCAATTTTTTTGATTCGATAGCGTTCTTTAAATCTGCGAATCCTGTTAACATCACTACTTTTGTTTTAGGCCAACGCTCTTTTACAAATTTGAGTACTTCGAAGCCATCAACATTTGGCATTTTAATATCGAGAAGGACTAAATCAAACTCTTCTTTGCTGAGGATGTTGATTGCTTCCTGTCCATCAGCAGCATTTTTAACCTGATATCCTTCCCCTTCAAGCTCCGCACTCAACACAACACGTAGGGCCTCTTCGTCGTCGACGACTAGAATTCTGTTTTTTGCGGGCATACATTTCTCCTTCCCGGATGCATTGATATATCAATATATATACGTATTTACTTTATCCTCTTTTCTTTTGAAAAAGTATAGTAAGAATCCGACTTAAAAGCAATATGGTTTTTAAGAAGCATAGAAATTAAAACGAGTTTTCTATCTTCAACCATGATAATGGATCATTAGGAGTTCCTATTTCATTCTTTTGATTTCTTCTTCTACTTCTGCAGCTCCATCTTCATAGAATTGTTCTTCATCTGGAGAGAGTTCACGGAGAAGTCGAAGGAACTCGCCTGCATGGACTCGTTCTTCATCTGCAATATCCTTAAGCACTTCAATCGCAAGCTTATTGTCTGTTGATTCTGCAAGCTGCATATATAACTGAATTGCTTCATACTCCGCAGCAATCATAAATCGGATTGAGCGGATAAGTTCCTCTTCCGAAAGTTTTCGATTGTTTGCTAATCCGGAGAAAGGAGTTCCAAATTCTGGCATAGTTATTTTCCTTTCCTTATCATTAAATTTTGAATTAAACTTTTTGCATTCCTATCTTACTTTACGATTGTGATGATTGTTTTTGAGTATCACGATAACGTGGAATAGGCACATATTCCACACCGCCGCCTTGCTTGCGTACCGGTTGAGGATATAGCGTCATAAGCTGAAGGACTTCCTTTGGCATATCCGTGCTAACCGGAAGACCAAGCGAACGTGCTTCCTCAGCTGAAATGGGATAATCATGTGTCCAGGTACCTGTTGCAAGTTTACCAGCAATTTTTCGTGCAGTTTCCATATCCATATGCTTACTAAGAAGTTCTATTGCAGCATCTTCCACCTGCTGAATGGCTTTCCGTCCAACATCTGCCATAATGAGTGTTTGGTCATCAATCTCAGCAATTGGCTTTTGCTCGACAACTTTGAGTAGAGAGGCCGCAGGCATTTGTCCAAGTTGTGGATCGATTGGTCCAAGCACAGAATGATTGCACATCACAATTTCATCTGCCGCCAGCGCAATTAAGGTACCACCGGACATTGCATAGTGTGGAACAAAGACAGTTACTTTTCCTTTATGGGATTTTATTGCCCGGGCAATTTGCAATGCCGCAAGTACAAGACCTCCAGGCGTATGCAAAATAATATCAATAGGTACATCCTCGCCGGTCATTTGAATAGCGCGCATCACCTCTTCGGAATCATTTACGTCAATGTATCGCATCACCGGAAAGCCAAGGAGGCTCATCGTTTCCTGCCGATGGACAAGGAGAATGACGCGTGTACCTCGCTTTTGTTCTAATTGTGTAATCTTGCGCGTCCGCATAGAATCAAGATAATGTCGTTGCATAACAGGTTGTAACGCCGAGAGAATAAAGAAAATCCAAAAAATATCCATTATACTCATAGAGATTCTCCTTTTGAATTATGAAAGCATAGTAAAACGAAAGAGCTCTTTTCTATTTTAATTCCATAGACTTAGGAGAAATTCTTACTGCAAAAATACAAGAAAACAACCCAATAGACAAGTCTGTGAGAAAAAGTTGAAACTTATTTTGTCTACTTCATTTTTTCTTAACCACAAACTTATCAAATGTATGAAATAGAACTTGCTTTATATCGTTCCAACAAATAATTATTTCATTATTACATTGACGGACTTCCATGCAAAAGGCTATGCCTCCTCTCATTGGTTTTTTATAACATTTCTTTGTACAATAATAATAGTATGAGAGCCATTATTCCAGTCGCTGGCGTAGGAAGTCGTCTTCGTCCGCACACATATACAGTACCTAAAGTTCTTCTGAATGTTGCCGGGAAACCAATCATCGGGCACATCCTTGATAGTGTTCTCGATGCAGGAATTACGAAAGCAACAATTATAATTGGATATCTGGGAGAATTAGTAAAAGAATATGTCAACCAAAGCTATCCTTCTCTCGATGTTGAGTTTATCGAGCAGGAAGAACGGTTAGGTTTGGGACATGCAATTTATATATCTCGCGATACTTTTAATTCTGATCCACTTCTTATCATACTGGGCGATACAATTTTTGATGTGAACTTAATAAGAATGATTCAAAGTTCGTACAGCGAAATAGGCGTAAAGCCGGTTGACGATCCTCGACGATTCGGGGTAGCAGAAACAGCGGACGGATTTATTAAACGATTAGTTGAAAAACCTGAGCATCCCACAAGTAATCTTGCTCTTGTCGGACTCTATTATATTAAACATCCGCTCCATCTTGTCGAAAGCCTCGACAAGATAATGAAGAACGACATTCGAACAAAAGGAGAATACCAACTTACCGATGCGCTTCAGCTGATGATTGATGAGGGAGAGCAGATGCGTACATTTACAATCGAAGGTTGGTACGATTGTGGTAAACCTGAAACCCTGCTATCAACGAATCACTATTTGCTTACGAAACAAGCGCAAGAAGTACATTGTGAAGGTTGTGTGATTCAGTCTCCTATTTTTGTTGCTTCGACCGCTCAAGTTTCGAGCTCCATTCTCGGTCCAAGTGTTACAATTGGAGAGAAGGCTGTTGTAACAAATTCTATCATTCGAAATTCAATTATTAGTGAAGGAGCGGTTGTAGAAGACGCTCTCATCGAAGATTCTATCGTAGGAAGTAATGCCGTTGTAAGAGGCGCATATAAACACGTGAATATTGGCGACTCATCAGAGCTTGAATTTACTTAAATTACCCCGATGATTTTATCACAATTTTATTAATCCTTAATACTTAAACAAATAGAGGAGAAGTTCAATGCGAAATCTCTTTACATCAGAATCTGTGTCCGAAGGTCACCCCGATAAGGTTTGCGACCAGATTTCCGATGCAATACTCGATGCATATTTAGCGCAAGATCCAAATTCCCGCGTAGCGTGCGAAACTTTTGTAACAACAGGACTTGTGCTAGTCGGCGGCGAAATAACATCGACTGCAAAGAATATTAACATTCAGAATATTGTTCGTGGAGTTATACGCGATATTGGATATACACAGGCAGGGATCGGATTTGATGCAGATTCGTGTTCAGTCCTCTCTGCAGTTCACTCGCAATCTCCCGATATTGCGCAGGGAGTCAACACTGGAGGCGCAGGCGACCAGGGAATGATGTTTGGTTACGCAAGCACAGAAACCCCCGAGTATATGCCAGCGCCAATTATGTATGCACATAAGTTAGTTCACACCCTTGCAACTATTCGGAAGAAGGAGCCAAAGCGGATGCCGTACCTTCGACCGGATGCAAAATCTCAAGTTACCATTGAGTACGATGATACTGGCTCCGTTGTTCGGATAGATTCGATTGTTGTTTCGACTCAACACGCTCCAGATGTAACACAGAAGAAAATTCGAGAGGACGTCATCCATCAGGTTGTGCGGAAAGTAATTCCCAATGAATTGCTCGATAAGAAAACACGCTACTTCGTAAATCCCACAGGGCGATTTGAGGTAGGCGGTCCACACGGCGACAGTGGTTTAACAGGAAGAAAAATTATAGTTGACACGTACGGCGGAAGAGCGCCTCATGGCGGAGGAGCATTTTCCGGGAAAGATCCAACGAAAGTTGATCGTAGCGCAACGTATGCAGCTCGGCATGTAGCAAAAAATATTGTTGCAGCAAAGCTTGCACGAGAATGTCAAATTCAAATTGCGTATGCAATCGGAGTTGCGGAACCTGTTTCAATTCAAGTGCAAACCTTTGGAACAGGTATTGTGCCGGATTCAGTACTCGCGGATTTTATATTAAAAGAGATCGACTTAACTCCATTAGGAATCATAGAGCGCTTGAAACTTCGTCGGCCGATTTATCGCGCCACATCGACTTATGGACATTTTGGACGACATGAAAAAGATTTTACGTGGGAAAAGCTCGATCTTGTTAAAGTTTTTCAGCGGATTAACGCATAAATAGGACAATGAATATCAAGGATTTTATTATGAATGAAAAAAAAGGACACTACAAAGTAAAAGATTTATCTCTTGCAAAAGCGGGAAAAATGCGAATCGAATGGGCAGAATCACGGATGCCCGTACTGATGACACTTCGCGAAAAGTACAAAAAAACAAAACCATTCAAGGGATTTAAAATTGCCGGATGTTTACACGTTACCAAAGAAACTGCTGTTCTTGTCAAGACGTTTGCAGAAGCTGGCGCTGCAGTAAGTTGGAGCGGATGCAACCCACTCTCAACCCAAGATGATATTGCCGCCGCTCTTGCAGTAGACGGAATCAGTATCTTTGCCTGGCACGGAATGAATGTAAAAGAATTCTACTGGTGCATCGAGCAAACATTGAAATTTAAACCACAACTCACGCTCGATGACGGAGCAGATTTGATCTTTACTGTACACAATAAACATCGGGAACTAATTCCAAATGTTATTGGAGGGACGGAAGAAACAACCACCGGCGTGCATCGTCTTAGAGCGATGGCAAAGGGCGGGGCGCTTCAGTATCCTGTTATTGCAGTGAATGATGCTGAAACAAAATGGGATTTTGACAATGTCTATGGCACCGGGCAATCGACACTCGACGGAATTCTTCGCGCAACGAGCGTACTAATTGCAGGCAAAAATGTTGTTGTCGCTGGCTACGGACACTGCGGACGCGGAGTTGCAATGCGTGCAAAAGGACTCGGTGCAAATGTTATTGTAACTGAAGTGAAAGCAACGGCGGCGCTAAAAGCAACTCTCGAGGGTTTTCGTGTGATGAAGATGGATGATGCAGCAAAAATTGGCGATATCTTTATCACTGCTACCGGCGTCAAGGATGTGATTGTAGAACGTCATTTCCTCCGTATGAAAGACGGTGCAATTATTTGTAATACAGGACACTACGATTGCGAAATAAATATTCCTCAGCTTAAAAAACATACTGCAAAAATTCGCGAGGTTCGCAAGGATAATGAAGAGTACACGCTAAAGAATGGAAGTCGTATTTTTCTCCTTGCACAAGGCCGTCTGGTAAATCTTGCAGCAGCCGAAGGTCATCCTTCTGAAGTTATGGATATGTCGTTTGCGAACCAATTTATGTCTCAGTTGCGCCTTGTCGAAATCTACAAGCAAGGAAAGAAGCTGGATAATACTGTTTACGATATTCCTCCTGAACAGGATGAACTGATTGCTCGACTTAAATTAGCAACAATGGGCTACACTATTGATAAGCTCTCGCAAGAACAAAAAGCTTACATTGACGATTATTCTGCCGGCACATAAAAATTTTCGTCCTCAATAATAAATGAAAAACGGGACAATCGTCCCGTTTTTTTTATCTGTTGATAGTACCGCACTACAATTTCAAATACTATGCAAAAATTTCGATTTCATTTATTCATCCCAATTATCTGTTCTAAATGGCGATGCTGGCAAACCTTCTTTATTGTATAAATTTGCACCTTGAGGATTATCCGCCCATGCATATCTCACCGCAACAGGATGAGCAATAGCGTCATTCCAGACAATAACTGTATTTCCGCTGATGGTTGCTTTTGCCCACACAAATTTCTTATCTGCTCCAGCTATTGCAAAATGGTGTAGCTCTCCACCTTTTGCTTCCAATCCGCTACCGATATTCGTAAATGACAGTATGATTTTATTTCCTTCCACTTTCATTGACTTGTAGATAGGACCGAAAGAAACAACATTCTTTTCGCCGTATGCTACACTTTGCGCAGCTAGCGCTAATCTTTTGCCGACATCTTTTTTATTCAATGGATGAATATCATTCCACTCGCCGATATCAATTGTAACTGCCATGCCGGTATTAGGCACGCTTAAAAATGTCCTAAGCTGTGCTTCCCTCAGCAATGCCCACTCACTTTTTGATGGTTGTTCTTGCGGTTCAAGGAAGTTAGGCAGTTGAACAAAGAGGAACGGAAAATTTCCTTGATTCCATTGTGTGCGCCAATCATTGATTAATGCCGGGAACAATTTTCTGTACTCGATAGCTCTTGTAGCGTTTGATTCGCCCTGGTACCAGATTACTCCTTTAATTTTGTATTTCAGAAGAGGCGCAATCATTGCGTTGTAGAGACCGCCTGGTTTCCAGCGGATGAACGTTTGTTCCTGTAATGGCTCCATCACAGCGCCAAGTTTGTAATGCCATTTTCCTATTAAATTATAGGTTGTATTATTTACGGTAAGCTGATAAGGTTTATCGGGAACGAATCCACCTCTACCGCTATTGCTGATGACTTTAACGACAATGACATTTTTCCCTGATTTGAGAATTCCTTCCGGTACCTCATATCTCCTTGGTGGATATTGATAACTTGTAGTTCCAACAAATATTCCGTTGACAAAAACTGAGTCGGCGTCAACAATTCTTCCCATTAGAAGTTTTGCAGGTTTATTCGATGCTTCATCAGGTAATTCAATATCTTTTCTAAACCATACAATGCCATTCACAGTTCCTAATTCCGTATCTACCCAATATCCTGGTACTTCCATTTCCGGCCATTGAGAGACATCCATATTTGGATCTCGCCAACTGCAAGAATCTTTATAGCCTAAATCTTTACTTCGTAATTCCTCATACCAAGTTTGCATTCTCGCATTATCGCTGGCTTCGATTTGTTTTATCAAGGAACTGTCTCTGAATTTTTTTGCTTCTTCATAGTAATGAGGAAACATTTTTAAAGCATCTTCGCTTAACCAGGCTTCGGCAGGCGAGCCGCCAAGACTTGCATTGATTAAACCAATCGGAGTTTTATACTTATCATATAATTCTTTTGCAAAGAAGTAACTAACAGCGGAAAAATTCATCACATTTTCTGGATTTGTCTTTACCCACTTGCCATTAGGATAATCTCGTTGGGGTTCGACGAAGTTGTAATTCTGTGGAACATTGAAATATCGGATGAAGTCATTCTCGCAGTTAGCGATTTCATTTTCATAGAGTGGGCTGACTCGCCTCATCGGCAATTCCATATTCGATTGACCAGAACAAACCCACACTTCTCCTATCAAGATATCTTTAATTTGAATTGTATCACCAGAAATAATCGTCATCGTGTATGGTCCGCCTGACTTCTGTTTTGGAATTGAGATTTCCCATTCACCGTTTTGATTGGAAACCGTGCGATAGAGTGAGTTCTTAAAGTTTACTGTCACAGGACTCTTGGATGCTGTCCAGCCCCATATCCTCATTTCGGTGTTGGCTTGAAGCGCCATACCATCGCCAATTAATTTAGGAAGTCTTAATTGGCTTTGTGCAGGCGCTGATATCATTATAAGGATAGGAAGAATTATTTTCCAAATATGTTTCATTCTATTACTCCTTTCTTGACTCTTTAAGTGATTTTTCATTCCCCTTGTTACCTTCGGATATGTTCGGGTATAACTTCGCTGCACATTCTGGGCATATACCATGAGTAAATTTCGTGTCAGAATGTGATTGAATATAAGCTTCCAATTGAATCCAATATCCCTGGTCATTTCTTATCTTTTTACAATTCGAACATATCGGGATCAATCCACTTAACATCTTTACATCTGCTAATGATTGTTGTAATTCTGCAATCAATTTCTCGCGCTCCTTTTCATTCTTCTTTCTCTCTGTAATATCTCGCTCAATGATAACAATTCCCGTTACATCCCCATCTGAATTTCTGAGAGGAACTATCGTACGTGAAATAATTCTTTTTTGATCCGACCAGCTGACATCTTCAATATCATATAAACTTTCTTTTTTCTCGAATACTCTTTGCTCATCTGCCGAAAGTCTATCGGCAAACTCTTTCTCCATTAATTCATCATTCTTCTTCCCGATTACATCCTTTTCGTTCTTTAATCCTAATCTTTCTAAAAGTACTTTATTACATACAACGATGCGACCGTAGATATCTTTGATATGGATTTCATCTGGTAAGTTATCTATCAACGTTCTCAACAAATTTCTTTCCTTGGTGGTTGCCTCAGCAACAGCTTCCGCCATTCGTTTTTCTTCTTCTAGTTCCTGTTCTCGTTTATACTGTCTGATGGAGATATATCCTATCAACACTACTAGTGTACCAATCATTGTTCTAAACCACCATGTTTTCCAGAAAGGCGGCATTATTATTATCTTCAACGAAACCCCTTCTTCGTTCCATACTCCATCGTTATTTGACCCTTTGACTCTAAATATGTATTCACCTGGACTTAAGTTGGTATAGGTTGCCATACGTCTGGTACCGACGTAGTTCCATTGCTCATCAAGTCCTTCAAGTTGGTACGCGTATTGATTTTTTGCGCTTGCGATATAATTCAACGCTGAAAACTCTATAGAAAAAGCTGACTGTTTATAAGTCAACTGTACACAATTATTTTCTGGGTCTACTCTCCCTGAGCTTATAACTCCTATTGGGATAGGTTTATTAAAGACTCTAAATTCAGTGATCACAACTGGCGGCACGTACTTGTTATCAACTAACTGCCTCGGATCAAAGACATTGAATCCGTTATATCCGCCGAAATAAAGTAGTCCCTCTCGATCTTTATAGCACGCTCGCCGATTAAACCCATTCCCTTGTAATCCATCTTCATAAGTATAGTTTTTGAATTGTGGTTTCTCTGGTAAATTTACCGCATTGATAAACTTCGATATTCCTTTGTTTGTTGCTATCCATAAATTTTGGTCATTGTCTTCAATGATACTATTGATAAAATTATTTGGCAGACCGTCGTTTGTACGATAGACTTTGAATTTATTCGTGGCTTGATCCAACAAATTTAAACCGTTCCCTGTTCCGAACCACAAATTCCCTTTGCTGTCTTCAAACGTACATAGTACTTTACTACTACTGATTGTTGTGCTATCATTTGGATCGTAAACATAGTGTTGGAAAGTTTTGGTCTTCTTATCGAATTTCTCAAAGCATACAGAATTTGACAGCCACAGATAACCATCTTTACTTTCGGTAATATGCTGTACATAATTTGTGGAAATATTAGAATTGAAAATAGTAAACCTTGTAAATTTACCCGTTCGCCTATCAAATAAATTAAGCCCTCCTCCCATCGTACCAATCCACAAGTTTCCATCTCTATCCTCATAAATTGAAAACATATTATTACTGCCAATGCTTGTACTATCATCAGGATTGTAATAATAATGCGTGAAGGTTTCTGTACCGTAATTAAATTTGTTGAGTCCACCGCCCCAGGTGCCAACCCAAAGGTTCCCTCGTCTATCTTTACAGATAGCCCATACCGCATTGGCTCCGATGCTTTTCTTATCGTCAGGATTATGAATGTAGTGTTTGAAAATTCCTGTCTTTCTGTTATAGCGATTCAATCCACCTTCCGTTCCAATCCACAGGTCATCTCCTTCTTCAAGGAATGTGTTTACTTGTCTATTGCTCAGTGTGTTTTTTGAGTTTACCTCACTCGTAATATGACGAAACTTGCTGACTGCAGAATTGATGACATTGACACCGCCACCGTTTGTGCCGATCCAAATATTTTTTTGTACATCCTGAAACAAAGAATAAATTGAATTATTATTAAGAGAATTCTGTTTGTTTGGATCAAATTTGAAATGAACAAAATCGTTCTTCCCTTCTGTATAATTCTTAAGACTCATTACATTTATTCCACCATTTTCGACGCCTACCCATAAGTTATATTGATCATCTATTAATAGTGTATAGACCGTACCGAAAGAAATGCTGTTTTCAAGATTTGGATTATTTTGATGATGAATAAATCTGCCCTTTCCTGGATTATCAGCCGGATAAATATATAAATCTAGCCCCTTTGTTGTTCCTATCCACAACCGTCCTTCATTATCTTCTTTTATACAATAAACAGCATTATCTATGATACTATTAGGATTTGTTTTATCGTGCATAATATTGATAAAAGAATCTGTCTCTTTATTGTACAAATGTAAGCCGCTGCTTCCTACCCATACATTTCCTTTTCTATCGGCATATAGTGCTGTGTAAATTCCCCAGTCTGTAATTTGATTTTGCCCTTTTATAACATCAGTACTTGTATATATTTTTACACTGTCATTCAACAAATTGATTCTATAGAGATTAATTGATGTACCAATCCACAAATTTTTATTCTTATCTTCAACAATTGACGATATTTGATCTTGCCTGATGACAGGGTGACGAATAAAGCAGTCCCTTTCCCTATCATAAATATTTAGTCCGCCTCTTGTCCCGACCCATAATCTGCCATCGCTATCCTCATACAAGACTGTGGTACTATTATGACTGAGTGTGGTTGTATCGTAATGGTCATTTTTATATTCACTAAATGTGTAGCCGTCATACCGATCTAACCCATCATCTGTAGCAACCCATAGAAAGCCATATTTATCTTGGAAAATATAGTGAACCCAGTTATGAGATAATCCATTATCTGTAGTTAAACAGCTAAACCGAGCATTGTAAACCTGCGAGATAGCTACGCTAAATGAGAAAAAGATAACTAAAATCGAAGTAAATATTTTTTTCCTAATGTTCATAATGTCATCAATATAATAATTTCAGAACAAAATGCATTTATTCTTGCTGTTTTTATTGGCAAGAATGCAAAAGAGTATACCGTACTTTATTCAAAACAACAAGTGAGGTTTGTGATGCAGTTAATTTATGTTATTGGAAAACAGTGCAAAATTGGCAATTTTATTTGAATCTCTTCCAGTGCGAAAACCTTCCTTGACAGCCCCTCTAAAAATGGTTATATTCGGGATGAAACTTTTTAGGGTGTTCAATAGTCAAAATTACTAAGAAATAAAAGCGATTAAAGGATGTAATAATTATGGAAGGTAATTTTTCAAACAGAGTTCAAGAAGTAATCAGGCTTAGCCGTGAAGAAGCAATTCGGTTAGGTCATGATTATATCGGCACAGAGCACCTTTTGCTTGGAATTATCCGAGAAGGCGAGGGAATTGCCGTTAAAATTTTACGAAATTTAGGGGTCGATCTCTATAAATTAAAGAAAACAATAGAAGATACCGTGCGAACATCGGGCGGAACATTGACAATCGGGAATATTCCGCTTACTAAGCAAGCCGAAAAAGTACTAAAAATTACGTATTTAGAGGCAAAACTTTACAAATCCGATATTATTGGAACTGAGCATCTATTGCTTTCTTTACTTCGCGATGACGATAATATTGCCGCACAAATTCTTCATCAATTCAATGTGCATTACGATATTGCTCGGAACGAATTAGACAGCATCATTGCGGGGAAACCGTCTGCGCAAAACCCGCCGCAAGCATCGGGGCATTCCCATCAGGAAAAGAAACAGGAGCGCTCTAAAACTCCCGTTCTCGATAATTTCGGTCGGGATTTGACGAAACTAGCGCTTGAAGACAAACTCGATCCTATTGTAGGACGTGAAAAGGAAATTGAACGAGTAGCGCAGGTACTAAGCCGACGGAAGAAAAACAATCCCGTGCTCATTGGCGAGCCCGGAGTTGGTAAATCTGCTATTGCCGAAGGACTTGCACTTAGAATAGTTCAAAAGAAAGTTTCCCGCGTTCTTCACGATAAGCGAGTTGTAACGCTCGATCTTGCGGCTCTCGTTGCTGGCACTAAATATCGTGGACAGTTCGAAGAGCGCATGAAAGCAGTAATGAACGAATTAGAAAAAGCTAAAGATGTAATTCTTTTTATTGACGAGCTTCATACCATTGTCGGAGCTGGCGGAGCGAGCGGCTCCCTCGATGCCTCGAACATGTTCAAACCGGCATTAGCTCGTGGCGATCTGCAATGCATCGGCGCTACAACACTCGATGAGTATCGGCAATACATCGAAAAAGATGGCGCGCTCGATCGACGATTCCAGAAAATTATGGTTGAGCCGACATCAGTTGATGAGACAATTACCATTCTTCAGAATATTAAATCGAAGTACGAAGAGCACCATGGCGTTCACTATTCGGATGAAGCTATTGATGCGGCGGTTCGATTGAGCGATCGATATATTACTGATCGGTATTTACCGGATAAAGCTATTGATGTGTTGGATGAAGCAGGTGCCAGAGTCCATCTTGCAAATATCAAAGTTCCAAAAGAAATTCTGCAGCTTGAAGAAGAGATAGAAAAGATTCGTTTATCGAAGAATCAAGTTGTAAAGACCCAAAACTTCGAGGAAGCAGCACGGCTTCGAGATCTCGAGAAAAAGTTATTGAGCGATCTCGAAATTGCAAAGCGCGAGTGGGATTTGAAGAGTCAGAGCACAGTGTATGAAGTAACAGAAGAAGATTGCGCTGCAGTTGTTTCTATGATGACGAACATTCCTGTTCAAAAGGTGGCTCAAAGCGAATCTGAGAAGCTTTTGAGAATGGAAGAAGAATTAAAGGGAGCAGTCGTTGGTCAGGATGAAGCGATTGAAAAGCTCACGAAAGCAATTCGACGGGCGAGAGCTGGATTGAAAGATCCAAAACGTCCAATTGGTTCATTTATTTTCCTTGGCCCAACAGGCGTTGGCAAAACTGAACTTGCAAAGGCTCTTGCAAGATACCTCTTCGATTCAGAAGATGCGTTGGTGCGAATTGATATGAGCGAATATATGGAGAAATTTGCAGTCTCCAGACTGGTTGGCGCTCCTCCAGGTTATGTAGGATACGAAGAAGGTGGACAGCTTACAGAGAAGGTGCGCCGAAAACCTTACTCCGTTGTTTTGCTAGATGAAATCGAAAAAGCACATCCTGATGTCTTTAATATTCTTCTTCAGGTTCTCGATGATGGAATTCTTACCGATAGCAATGGACGAAGGGTCGATTTCAAAAACACAATCTTGATTATGACATCGAACATTGGAACTCGGGATATTAAAGTAACCGGAGCGCTTGGCTTTGGAACTTCTTCGCTTCAAGATAAGTACAAAGCTATGAAATCGAATATCGAGGATGCTTTGAAGCGAGTCTTCAACCCTGAATTTCTCAACCGTGTTGATGATATTCTTATCTTCCACGAATTGGAACGCGAACATATTATGCAAATTGTCGATATTGCGGCAAAGGACCTCTTCAAACGATTGACATCGATGGGCATTACGATAGAACTTTCTCAGGAAGCGAAGGAATTTCTTGCGGATAAAGGATACGATCCAGCCTTTGGAGCGCGTCCACTACGCCGAGCGATGATGAAGTACGTTGAAGATCCTCTTGCCGAAGAAATCCTGAAAGGGACTTTCGCGAAAGGCGCTACCGTGCTGGTAAAGTATAATAAAGAGAAAGATGAACTTTACTTCGTCAATGCGCTGGAGGAACAGGCGAGCGAGCCGATTCAAAAGGAAGAACTTAGCGATGCTACTTCTCCAATGTAAGTCGAAGTTGGTTAAAGGATGATATCAGAAATCCCTCGAAAGAGGGATTTCTTTTTTAAAGCAATGACTACAAAACAATATATCCTCTTTCATAAACCTTTTGGGGTCGTTTCTCAGTTTACGCCAATTGCAGGCTATCGTTCGCTTCGGGAGTATGGTCCATTCCCACTCGATGTTTATCCAGTGGGTAGACTCGATGCCGATAGCGAAGGATTATTACTCCTGACAAATGACAATTACGTTAAGCATCGCCTCATTACGCCGGCATTCGAACATCCGCGAACATATTGGGCGCAGGTTGAGGGAATTCCCGCTGAAGATTCGCTTGAAAAATTGAGGAATGGAGTAATCATTGAAGGTGTAAAAACAAAACCAGTTGAAGCGAAAATTCTAGATCCTCTACCAAATGTGCCGCCACGCTCAAAGCCTATACGATATCGAAAAAACATTCCTACAACATGGATCGAGCTTGTTCTCCACGAAGGGAAAAATAGGCAGGTGCGAAAAATGACTGCCGCAGTTGGACATCCAACATTGCGACTCATTCGAGTTGCGATAGCATTTTTACAACTTAATAACTTACAGCCAGGTGAACATCGGCATTTGACAGAACAAGAAATCCAAGAACTTTTTAATCTTCTCAATTCAAAGTAGCTAAACCCAAATTATGTAATGGAAAAATCCCAAACTTCGTGAAATTCTATAATCCCTTGTCTCTAGAGAGATTAGTGAATTGAATTTCAACTGCTATGCATTAGAAAGTAGTGGATTCTATCATTTCTACTTTCTTCAATGGCATGAAAGGGTTACAGAAATTGAGTCATCTCTAATACATATTTGAGTTGATAGTTGTTATGGTATCTACCGAATTATATTCTCTACATCGAATTCGATCTCTCCAATGTCCAGCATTGCATTTATAAGTGCAACCTTTTTAAAGAGTTTTAATTCAGAGATTTTAATTTCATCTTCAAAAATCTCTTTTCTGTCAAGGAGGCTTTGTCTTTTGGTCCCTTTTAAAAGTGGAAGGGTTGGAGTAAACCATTTAATGCCATCAAAAAGGGCTATATTGCTAAACGATGTATCGGTTAAAAGCTTATTTTTTATTATAAGAATATCATCTGCCTTTCCCTTTTGTAAAAACATTTTTTCAAGGCATTCTTTGTTAAGATATTTGTATTCATAATCGATTTCATCGTTCTCAATAAATCTTAGCGAGTTGATTTTTCTTTTTTTATATGGAATAAATTCGATTTTTTCAATTTTTTGCGCATATATTATTCTACATTTATAAAGGCCATTATCAATCTCGGGAGGTATAGAAATAATATCTTTTAAATCTACAGGATCCTGATTAAATAAATACTCTCTTGTATGATTAAATCGATAAGAATGGTAATCAAGATTAAAAAAATTTTTCTGAAAAACTTTTACAACCTCAAACAGATGGCACATAAACTTTATCCAGCAATTCTTTGTATTCAGCTAGAGGATCGCTATAGATCATAATTCCTCCGCCACTTTTATAATAATATTTCCCATTAATATTTTCAATGAAACGGATCATAACACTGCTGTCAAGATTCTTCCCATCAAAATAGCCAAAAATTCCGGTATAATACCCTCTTTCATATTCTTCAACTTTCTTAATAATTTCGACAGTCTTTTTCTTCGGCGCACCCGTCACCGAACCAGCGGGTAGAAGCTTAAAAATAATCTCGCCAATATTTTCATTATAGTTTCTCGGAAGCTCGCCAGTAATTTCAGAGCTAGTTTGAAGAAGCTCTCCTTCATTAGTTTTTATTTTTTCGGCGTAGCAAAAATTTTCTACCTTTACATCCTTTGCGACCTGCCCTATATCATTGCGGATTAAATCTACGATCGTTGCATGTTCCGCTCTTTCCTTTTCATTGTTACGTAATATTCTTTCTGCCTCTGGAATATCTGCTTTGATAGTTCCCTTCATTGGATAAGAAAATATTTTGTTGTCATTTATCTTAATAAAAGTCTCAGGTGAGAATGTAATAAATTGATTCTTGAAATATAGTTTATACTTTGCCTTACTTTGAATGAATATGTCTTTTATGTCCACGTTAATTTGAATTTCTGTTGGGAAAGTTAGGTTCAAGATATAGCTATATCCTTCTTTAAAGTATTTTTGCACCTTGTTAAAAGCTTTCAAGTATCGTTCATATTCAACTGGCTTTTTCTTTAGTATAATATTTTTACAGTTATCGGGATGAAAGGAATGGTTTTTAAAGCCATTAAAATCAAAAAGAATTTCATCTGGAGAAATATATTTCAATGGAAGGCAAACAATATTTCTTATTTCAAAATCTATAATAAAAATGAAAGGAATGCTCTCTTTACCTAAAGTATTCATTAAACAAATATAACTTTTTATTTTGTCTTGCATACATTAAAAGAAGGCTTAAATAATTTTCTTGGATTTCGATTATTGACATTAAATGTGTACTGAATCCAAAGATTTGAAACAAATTTTAGAGAATTGAACAGCGGGGAATTAGGCTGAATAGACATATTTTTATTGAGTATCAAATTCAATGGAACTCACATATCTCAACGACGAATTAAGATATTTGCGATTATAGAAATACAGGGATTCCTCGCCAACTACTTTCGCTCCCTCGAGTATATCAAACTCATTGAGATACTTGTCTTCATCCTTAAATGTTTTTAGACACCGTTCGATATCTACATTATCCATTGGTTTAAAATATAAATATTTATCACGCGAATAAAAATTATAACACGAGTGTTTATGGTTGCGTACTTCGGCCGACCCCAACTATAAATTGCTTTGGCCTTACAACGTGCAATCTGCATGATCGAAAAATATATTTACCACATTTTCATGTCAATTGTATTGCATTTCAGCAATCATTCTTGTATAATAGTGCCGTTCTAAAAAACAAGTTCTTTGCAATAGATGTTTCGGTGCCTTCTTGAATGAGAAGGTGAAAAGGGAATTCCGTACGATTCACAATCAAATCGGAAGCTGCCCCGCAACTGTAGTTCCCCGAGCGCTGCGAAGAAATCAAGCCGCTCAACTTTTGGTGTAGCAATGTCACTGTCCTGAAGGATGGGAAGACAAACCAAACGTGGGAAGAGCCAGGAGACCTGCCAGAACATTTGCCTCGAATCCTTCGCGGGAAGGTGGTGCAAGTCGTGGAAAAAGAGTGTATTCCATCAAAGCCCCAATCTTCACAGAAGGTTGGGGCTTTTTCGTTATTCACAATCACATTTAACAATTTCAAACTCAAAGGAGGAATACCATGCATTTCTTTTCACTTCTTGCAACAATTCTCATGCTTCCTATACTGGTAACAGCTGAGAATAACGATGGAGATTCGACGCGAACCTATATTGGACGCGAGGTTATTGTAACGGCTACTCGGACCCCAATGAATTCCGCCGATGTACCGGCGCGTGTTCAAACACTCTCCAGCGACTTGCTAGAACAGTCTGTCACACCTACTCTTGCCGATGCTCTTCGTGCAGTTGACGGCGTTTACCTGCTTGATTATAGTACAACAGGAGGAATGAAAAATGTCATGATGCGCGGATTTTCAGCGTCGAATATTACTATTCTTCATAATGGAGTTCCTTTGAATAATCCTCAATATGGTTCTATTGACCTCAGCCTCATTCCGCTTACGAATATAGAACGCATCGAAATTGTGGAGGGAGGCGCTTCGTCGCTCTACGGTGGAAATGCGCCCGGCGGCGTTATCAATATCTTAACGGAACATCCCACGGAGCAATTCCATAGCAAACTCGAAACAGGCGGAGGATCGTATGGCGAAAGAGTCGTTTCAATCAAAGGCGGCGGAAAAATTAGTAATGTCGGAGTCGTTGGTTCTGTAAAGTATGAAAGCGGAGCTGATGATTTTTCGTATGATGCCGAGCGTCCATCTCTACCAGACACGACAATGAAGCGCAAGAATACCGATTACATCCGACGTCATTACTCTATATCCGGTGAATATCAACCGCACACGAATGTTCAACTCTATACGACTGTGGATTATCTGAACTTTGAGCGCGGAGTTCCGGGCTCGATTTCATTTCCAACGGATGATGCACGTCAGCACGATAAGGCGTTATGGAGCTCACTTGGAGGCGCTATTACTATTCCTAATGTCGGCGCTTTCAATATCAATGGTTATTATCAGAATAGTAAAGAAGGATATTGCGAACCGTCGATGTGGGGGGCAACGGATATTCAGTACAAATTGGAAAACTATGGAGGAATTGTTCAGGGAGAAATTCCTATCGTACCCTGGAATAAAATTTTAGGCGGTGGAAGTATCGGACTTAGTACCCTTGATGCGTCGGGAGTCTCTTACGGCGCGCCTTTTATGATGAATCCGCAGCGAACATCGTCGTCGCTTTGGCTCTCCGATGAAATTGTTCTTCAACAGAAGAGGAATGCGTTCGATCGATTTGTTATTGTGGTGAGTGGAAGATATGAGCATTACTCGGACATTGAAAAGGGAGCTTTCTCGCCAAAGCTTGGCGTTACGGCGCGCCTGCTCCGAACGTACGATATGCGGTTATGGGGAAGTATAAGTAAGAATTTTCGTGTTCCGACATTCAATGATTTGTATTATCCAAACTATAGTATTCCTGACCTCAAGCCAGAATATTCCACAAGTTATGAAGTTGGTATCCGATCTTCTCTTGATAACAAAAATATTCACTCGCTTCAAGCGAATTATTTCTTCAGTAAAGTCAAAGATAAAATAGTTCTGAACGCAAGTTGGGCGCCGTATAATATTGGAAGCGCTGAACATTCCGGCTTTGAAGCTCGATATGATTATCAAGCTCCAGAGAATGATGTCAATGCGTATATTAGTGTATCATTCGTTGATGCTTTGAAAACAAACAAATCGTCGGAAGCGGATCCAACATATAAGAAGAAACTACCGAATGTTCCGCTTTCATCAGGAGTTGTTGGTATCTCTGCAAAGACAATGGCGGGTAAAATATCATTGCAGCAAACATTTACAGGAGTTCGGTACACAAATGAAACCAATACAGCAAAGTTGCCGGCCTTTGCTGTAACAAATATTTCTTACTCCGTTGAGGCGCCGCTTCACGTAGTGTATTGTACTTTAACCGCAACCGTAAGAAATATCTTTGATGTGCAATATCAGGTTGTTGCAGATTACCCAATGCCTGGCAGAACATATCACGTTGTTGTTGGTATAGAATACTAACAAGAATTGAATAGTATAGTTAGTGCAACCCACGGGTGAACCCGTGGGTTGCAGATGAAGTCGCTCATCTCAGCCGCCATCAGGAAATCGGTTGCCAAAATGCTGTAAATCCAAATTATGCATTAAAAATCTGTGAAAGTTGTTGCCTCGATACGCCTTACGTCACCTCGGCAACCGAAATCCCGACGGTGGCTGAGTAGGACGGCAGTCCGTATCGAAGCCACCATTTGGGTTTCTTTTTCTATTGCCTATTTTATTATTTCCCTTCATCTTACACTTCTATTACTACCTTTATTGCATAATCTGGGTAAACGTATCGAGGCAATAGCCTGCAAGTTTATAGACAGTAAATCGGAAAAGAATCCTAACGAATCAGATTCTACTGCGCTTCTGTTGCTTGATGAAGTTTGAGGAGAAATTCCTGCGGTGGTACAAAACCAACAATGCGACTATTCTCAGCTTCATTTCCATCCGGCGCAATGAAAAGTATTGTTGGTACTCCAGCAATGTTAAATTGTTTTCGCAATGTTTCCGATTCTGGAGAATCAAAATGCGTCAAATCTACTTTCAGTCGTTTCCATGGTGCAGTTGCTTCGATTACTTTGCTATCAGTAAATGTTTGACGCTCAAGTTCGAGGCATGGAATACACCAATCGGCATAGAAATCAATTATGACTGGTTGTCCTTGTTTCAGAGCAGTATGCAGCGCAGATTCGGAATAAAGTTCCCACTGAATTGTTGGTTGATGAAGCGATGCAGCAAACCACAATCCACCGCCAATCGTTACAATTCCAAAAATCCATTGAATGCGCCTCAGAATTTTATTCTTTGATAGATGAGCTTCGATGAATCCTAAATATATACCGCCAGGGATGAGTGCAAAGGGAACAACGTATGCAGAATACTTTGGCTCAAAGGCGAGCATAAAATAGAACAGAGAAACTGCGAGCAGAAGAACGCCAAAAATATGTTCTACCCAATTTAACCATTCACCTGAGCGTGGAATTTTGCGGAGCAATCCAGAAAATGTTCCTAAGATGAGGTATGGAAATCCCAGCCCAATTGCCAGTGTAAAGAAAATCCAGAATCCAAAAAGAGGATCGCCTTTTACTGCAACGACGGTCATCAGAGCGATGACTGGCGGACCAACGCAAGGCGCTGCAAAGAGTCCGACAACTAATCCGGAGAGGTAAAGACTAATGAATCCCGTTCCTGTTGTTCCGCCTAATTTATTTGTAAGCCAGTATGGAATTTGAATTTGGTAGAGTCCAAAAGAGCTTAGCGCAAGCAAGAATAAAAGCCCGCCAATTCCAGCCAGAACGTACGGACTTTGAAGCCAGCTACCGAACAATCCACCGCCGAGGGCAGCGGAAACGCCGAGCACGCTATACATTGTAGCCATCCCAAGCACATAGAGAAGAGCTTTTGCCAGCACAATATGGAATCTTTGTTCTGTGTTTCTGCTAAAGAGCGACACAGTAACCGAGAGCATCGGATAAACGCACGGCGTAAGATTAAGCGCAAGCCCGATAAGGAAAACACTCAGGAGAGTCAACAGCAAGCTTTGCGAATCCGATGATGGATTAAGCAGAGAAGTTGTCTGCTGAGATTGTTGCGCCGACGCATAGAGCGCAAAAAGTGAATCTTGCTCTTGCGTACCTGCTGATTGATTTTTATTTGAAATTGTAATAGGAATTTGAAATGGAATAGATGAAGGAGCGGCGCAGATGGCATTATTGCACGCCTGCACTTCGATATAACCTTTGAGTGTATCAATTTGCTCTTTTACACTCTGAGCGATTTGAATTGTAAAGAAAATTGGAATAGCGCCTTCGTAGAGAGAAAGGGAGTCGTCGGAAAAATCTAGTTTCTTGATTTTACCTTCAGGATACCGAATATCCGAAAGGATGTACCATTCTTCTGGAGTAAAAAAACACTGTGTCGGAATAAGGTAATCGAGCGATGGAGACTTCGAATTAACATGCCAGCCCTCTTCGATTGTTACAAGTATTACTCCTCGTACTGATGAACCAGATTGAACAGTATCGTGTTCAAGTTTTGTCTGAATGGAAACATGATTTGCTGATTGTGCATAAACGTGATTGATATTTCCAGGAAGAACGATAATCGCTAAAAGCAGTAGAAAAAAATTAAGACTTTTCATCATCAATCGGAGTTCTATACATTCTAACACACAAACATTACTAAAAGTAAGCGTAGTGATCGAGTTACATAACTTCACCGAAGCAATGTTATAACGGCTTGTTCTAATTCTTCACGGCTCAGCTTTCCAACCTTATATCCAACAATGTTGCCGCGTTTATCAACTAAAAAAGTTGTCGGAATGCTTTGAATGCCGCCATAGGCTTTTTGAACTTCAGGAGTTCCGAGAACAACAGGATAATTGATGCCATTTTTGGCAATGAATTGTTTTACGGGCCTCCATCCTTCGTCATCTAATGCAATGCCGATAATTTCTAAACCTTTATCTTTATAGAGATTATAGATTTGGATAAAATCAGGAATCTCCGCTCGGCAGGGCGGGCACCATGTTGCCCAAAAGTTAATGACAACAACTTTTCCCTGATAGCTCGAGAGTTCATACATCCTTCCATCGCCTCCAGGTAGTTGGAAGTTTGGAGCTTTCACTGCTTGAGCTTCAGCTCCAGCAGAAAAAAATGTAACGAGTGCAACAAGGATGACAAATTTTGTCTTCATAATTTAACCCTTCTATTTATTCTTGTTATTCTAAACATATAGCATCTTTAAAAGAATTACAATCTTTATCTTTGCTAAAAGTGCGGTTGCTTTTGTTACGATTTCGATGAATATTCACTCTGTATGCAACCACCATACTCGTATGTTATTGGCATCGATGGCGGAGGAACTCAAACCACTGCTGTAATTTGTAACTTGCAGGGTTCCGTGCTCGCTATCCTTCACGGCTCTCCAACGAACGTCAACACCGTTGGAATCGAGCAAACAGCACGTACTCTTGCTCAGCTCATCAATCAGTGCTGTGTATCTGTTAGATGCAGCATTCTCGAAATTGGTGCAGTGGTTGCAGGACTCGCTGGAGGGAGTGAGGGAGCGGTTCAAAATCGCATCAGAGAAATAATCAATGGCTTCTTTGGAGAAGAAGTTCCTCTCTACATTGAAAATGACGCTCGAATTGCTTTAGAGAGCGCGTTCGGCGAGAATTCAGGACTCATCATTGTCGTTGGTACCGGCTCGGTTATCTATGGAAAAAGAACCGATGGCTCGTTAGTATGTGTTGGCGGTTGGGGAAGATCGCTTGGCGATGAAGGGAGCGGTTGGTGGTTGGGAAAAGAATCGCTCCGGATTGCACTTGCAGAGTACGATGGAATTGGGAAACGTACTCTCTGCACTGAGCTTCTCGCTGTTCAACATGGGTTTAATTCTCGAGATCGAATTATCGAAGCTGTCTATCGTGAAAATTTTGATATTGCATCGCTCGCACCGGTTGTTCTTCAAGCGGCGATAGAAAAAGATGAGCAAGCGAGAAAAATTCTCAAGGATGGATGCGCTTATCTTCTTCTTTATCTCAAATATGCAGAGAAAATGGTACGAAAGAAAAATGAGAAGACGATTCCATTGGCTTTTGTTGGAAGTCTAATTACGAAAAAAAATATCTACAGTCGTATGCTCCGATCGCTCATTCGTCAGAGTGAACCGCATCTTACACTCGCAAAAGCAAAATATCCGCCAGCATTAGGAGCTGCCCATATAGCGCGTGCAATTTTAGCGGGCAGAAAAAACTTGTTTACAAGAATGTAGAAAACTTAACTTATGCTCACAGTGTGTTTACCCTCGAGTCAGAAATTATTGAAAGAATTTTTGTCGCATCTGCAATTTGTTGAGAAGATTATTACAGTCGGAGAACAAGAAGACTCTTCGACCGGTGAATTTGTAGAAGGACGCTCTCTCTTTGATGGTTCCACTCTTCAACAATGTATTGAACGAACCACGACGCCGTATTTACTTCTCGTATTATCGCAAGACCAAATTTCAACTTCTGCTCACGCGCTTACTCGAATGCTTGATGTCGCTTCTGATATACGCGCTGGAATTGTATATGGAGATTACCACGATGTTATAGGTTCTAATTGGATTGAACATCCCTGTAATGATTATCAAGATGGAAGTGTGCGAGATACATTCGACTTTGGACCTTTTACACTCGTTCGAATGGAAGCAGCTCACGGCGCGCTTCGGAAGTATGGCGCTATTCCACCTACACGGTGGGCGGGTTTTTACGATCTTCGATTGAAGATTTCTATCGATCACGCAATTTTTCATTTACAGGAATTTCTCTCTTCAAAAACGAAAAGAGAAAATCGAACATCCGGTGAACGACAATTCGATTATGTTGATCCTTCGAACTCTGCTGTTCAAAAGGAAATGGAAGAAATATTTACTGACCATCTCAAAAGAATCGGAGCATATCTTCCCCCAGTATTTCAAGAACCGTTGCGAACGGATGAACAATTTCCAGTAAAGGCAAGCGTTGTTATTCCGGTACGAAACCGGAAGAATGTGATTGCAGATGCTCTTGAGAGTGTTGTATCTCAGATACCGACATTTCCTTTTAATTGTTTGGTGGTGGATAATCACTCCACAGATGGAACAGGCGAGGTCATTGAGCGATTTGCTGAAAAATCTCCAATAGTGCATCACATAATTCCAGAGCGCACCAATCTTGGAATCGGCGGATGCTGGAATGAAGCAATTTTTTCGCCTCTCTGTGGCGCGTTTGCCGTTCAACTTGATTCAGACGACCTCTATGCTTCTCCCAACACGCTCCAAAGAATTGTTGATGAACTTGAACTTGGGTATGCTATGGTAATTGGAGCATACACGGTGGTAAATAAAAATCTTCAACCGATTCCACCCGGAATTGTCAATCATAATGAATGGACGCCGGAGAACGGACGAAATAATGCACTTCGGATCAATGGACTCGGAGCTCCGCGTGCATTCCGTACATCGTGCCTTCGGCAGATTGGCGGATTCCCTAATGTGAGTTATGGTGAAGACTATGCCGTTGCTCTTCGGATTTCTCGTCAGTATCAAATTGGAAGAATATTTGACTCGCTCTATTTGTGTCGCAGATGGGAAGGTAACTCTGATGCAGCGCTTCCGATTGAACTCGAGAATAAGCACAATGCCTACAAGGATCAACTTCGCACTATTGAGCTTGCTGCACGAAAGGAAGTGATTCGTCAGCAATTCGATGATAAGAAGAGCAATAAAGCAGAGAATGCGTTACATTGATATTGAGCAATGTCATTTGAAGGAAGAGTTAACTCATGCAAAAAGTAGTACGAACCAATGAGCAACAGTAAAGGAGACTTCGTGGAACTTCCAGAGTATAAAATATTTGCTCGTTTCAATGGATTGGTTGAAGAGGAAAATCTTCCGTCGCTTCTAAATTCTTTGTATTCTCGACAAATATCAAATTGGAGTTTGCTTGCCAATGCTTACGATGCATTTGCAAATGTTAAGACGCGTGTCTTGCAGTGCGATAATTTCTCAGTGATACTTCAATGGAATCCACAACGTCTGCATAGCACACAGGCAAATGTCGATCCTGAAGCGGTTCGTACTCGGCGATGCTTTTTGTGTTATCAGAATTTATTTCCTGAACAGCAAGGAATCGTGTACAAAGATCGATATTTCATTCTTTTGAATCCTGCGCCAATCTTTGATCGCCATTGTACCGTTGTAACAATCGAGCATAGAGAGCAGGTAATTCTTCCGCATTTTTTATCTATGCTGGAACTTTCCTATGATCTCGATAACAAATACACTGTTCTCTACAACGGACCGGCATGCGGAGCATCGGCGCCCGATCATTTTCACTTTCAACTTATTCCGTGGCGTTCGCTTCCCGTCGAAAAAGATGTTGTTGAACCGAAGAGAAGGAAAGTTCTTCACTATCAGCCGCATCTCTCACTCGTATCGCTCAAACAGTACGGTCGCGCTGTTCTTGTCATTGAATCCGATG
>Ga0208825_1000688_pt1 | contig 30191 bp, 22 predicted proteins | sample AD_UKC113_MetaG_FD_184450 | JGI IMG/M metagenome (GOLD analysis project Ga0208825, IMG submission 184450) | Active sludge microbial communities of municipal wastewater-treating anaerobic digesters from Hong Kong - AD_UKC113_MetaG (SPAdes)... | ecosystem: Engineered > Bioreactor > Anaerobic >...
GTTCGTGGGCCAGCGCTGCACCTGCTGCCAGATGTAGAACGAGAAGGCATACACGCTCTCGGGCGGCACGTCCCACCACTTGCGCGTGCTGCCCGAGCGCAGGTCCGGCGGCACATGGATGGTGAGACTCTTCGGCGCACTCCACCAACCGAAGCCGAGCAGCAGCGCCACCACAAACAGCGCGCCGGCCCCCAGACGCAACGTCTTCACGTGCGCCTGCAGGTGCGCAACCTCGTTCTTGAAACGGCTCATGGCGCACCTCGATCGGTGTTGCGCCGGGTCGTCCAGTAGCCCGAGCGGGTGATGAGGCGCCGGCTACCAAGGAGCGCTGCCAGCGCCGGATGTCGCAGGGCCAACCGCCACTGGAGCTGCCGGTACAGCCAGGTGTCGGGCCGGCCGCGCTTCTGTGCGCGCAGGAAGCCACCGCCGACGAAGACGCCCAGCGCGATGCCGGCGACGATCAGCGTGGGCACCATGGCGATGCTGTGCGTGAGCCAGGCCAGCGGCAGGCCGAGCGCGAACCCGGCTGCGGCCGACAGGCCGGCGCAGATCCACAACTCGTCGGCGGTCAGCCCGCGCACGACCACCGGCTGGCGGTTCAGCCGGTGCGGCAGGAAGGTCACCAGCGTGTCGCGCGGGGTCTCCGAAGGGACGGCCATCGCTTGCCGCCCTTACAGCACGCCGGTGGCTTTGGTGAGCAGCCAGATGCCGACCACCAGCAGGATCGCGCCCACGGCGACCGTCAGGCCGAACTGGCCCCAGGTGGCGCGGCCGGTGTGGATCTCCGAGTAGCGTGTGTAGGCGTGATAGCAGACACCGACGAACATCGAGGCGACCACGAGCAGCGCGATCAGCAGCACGATGTCGTAGCCGTAGTTCTGCAAGGTCTGCAGGATGCCGCTGCCCTGGCCGCGCGATGGGTCTTCCATGGTCGGCAGGCCCTGCGCGAAGGCCGACAGCGGCAGGCCCGCGAACGCGAGCGTCAGCGACAACAGCGGAGCGGCGACGCGGGACGGAATGCGACGGGATGTCGTTGGAGTGTTCATGGCGTATGGCCCTTCGTGACGGTCAGGAGAGGAGGAAGAAGGTCAGCACCAGGTACATCGCCACGAAGCGCACGACGACGGCGAGGAACTGACGTTCGGTGATGCGGTGCTCGGCCCAGCCGACGTAGGCGGTGCGCATGGCCCACACGCCCCACAGCAGCAGCACGGCGAACACGAAGCCCAGCACCACGGCAGCGACGGCCGAAGGCGCAAAGCCGCCGTTGGCCTGGAAGGCGGCGACCTGATCGGCAGAGGGCGTCATGGCGACGGCTCCTCGTCGTCGGCGCGGTCGCGGCGGACGTAATCGCCGGCCAGCGGGACGGGATCGCGCGGCTGGGCGCGCTGGGGCACGAGGTAGTCCTGCAGGCCGGCGCGAACGCGGTTCAGGTCGGCACGCAGTCGGGCGTAGTCGAAGTGGTGGCGGGTGCGTTCCTGCGGCGCGGTATTGGTGGCGTGCTCGGCGAGGCGGTCGATCAGGTTGAGCTGGCGGACGAGGGCCGCCAGTTGCTCGTGTTCAGCGGTGGCATCGCCGGCCGATGCGGGCGATGCGCCGGCCAGCGCGATGATCAGCGCCAAGGCCAGGGCCGGCACACGGCGGCAAGGGGTCGTCGGGTTGCCAAGGGATGTCATCACGCCGTTCCGCAGTCGTCTGGATGGCGGGATGCTGCGGCGTGGGGCCGGGGTGTGCCGCAAAGAATCGGAACGGGCGGTGCACCCGATTTGCCGCGATGGTTGGCGTAGCGGCGTACCAGTGGTGATGGCGGCGGTGCTGTGCGGACGCACTTCATTCCTGCCTAAACCTACGGGATGCCGCGCATCGACGCTGGAAGCCGGCTCGGACCAGGCGTCTGGCATCGACCCTGTTAGCGGATAATCGGCTTTAATCGGCAAAGATCGTTTGACATCGGTCTGCCGGCTGGTATATTTTCAGGCGGTTTAACTGGGAGAACTGCGCCTGCTCTCCCTTACTTCGCCTCTGGCGAGCGCATGGTTTAACCCCAATCGCCCACGAGGAGCTTGAGGAATGGCCGAGATGGAAGACCGCTGGTTATCGATAAGTGAAATTTGCAAGTACCTCGGGGTCAGCAATGACACCGTATACAAGTGGATTGATAAACATGAAATGCCCGCGCATCGCATGGGCCGCCTCTGGAAGTTCAAGAAGGATGAGGTGGACGAATGGGTGAAGGCCGGTGGCGCTGCCGAACATCACAAAAAGGAATCCTGACCAAGAATGAGTAACGACAGATACAGCATGTCATTTACAACGGGCAGTCTCTTTCACCGCGAATCGGTGAAGCTGGCCGCGCTGTATCTTGATCTTGGCGACTGGAACTCTGTTCGAGACAAGGTCATCGCAGAAAATTTACTGCAGACAAGAACACTGAATACGCTCAAGCGAGTCTGCCGCGAAGTTGTCTCTCGGCTTAGGGCGCTGACTCAAGGCGAACTTGAATTCCTTGTTGAGGCCAGCCATCAAGAGCAGGCCTATCTCCTGTGGCTCGCCGTTTGCCGTCGGTACAGATTCATCGCTGATTTTGCCGTCGAAGTGCTTCGAGAGCGATACATCACACTGAAAAGTGATCTGACCCACGAGGATTTTGATTCCTTCTTCAACCGGAAATCCGAGTGGCATTTAGAACTGGATGAGATCACCCCGGCGACGCGAAGCAAATTGCGCCAGGTCTTGTTCAAGATACTTCGCGAGGCCGATCTCCTAACGGCCAACAACATGATACATGCGGCCATGCCCAGTCCGAGACTGTTGGATCTGATCCATCAAGGCAGCCGCAGGGATGTTTTGTACTTCCCTGCATTTGAATCCGATGTGAAGGGGATGAAGCGGTGACAGCAGATATAGCCAGAATGCCGATGCAGGACAGATTTCAGCATCTCTTTGCTGTGATCTCGGGCCAACGTTTTCTCAATAAGCAAGGTCTCGGTAACGAGGTCCCGTTCTTCATCTGTCCCTTCAAACCGGAAGAGTCCGTCGAAATGGAGCGGCTCCAGCGTCAGCTGATCAATCGCCTTGAGCAGGCCGGTGTTCGGATTCTGGAGATCAATCTGTATGACCTTTCAATAGCAATCCTTAAAGAGCGTGACATCTGGGGCCAGATTGTCGAGATGGAGGATTCTGTCTCAAAAGAGCAGCTAAAGGAACTGTTGCAAGGTGTGCTGGACCCAGAAGCGCATCTTGTTCCGGCCATCGCAGCCAAGCTGGCAAGCACGGATTTCGAGGTTCTTTTTCTATCCGGCGTTGGCGAGGTGTTCCCCTACATCCGCTCGCACAACGTTTTGAACAATTTGCAGAGCACCGCGAAAGAAAAGCCGACGGTCATGTTTTTCCCGGGAGCCTATACCCACTCTCTGGAGTCCGGAGCATCGCTCGATCTCTTCGGAAGGCTGCATGACGACAAGTACTACCGGGCATTCAACATCTTTCACTGCGAAGCCTGATTTTGATGAAAAGAGCTGAGGGAAGCGTGATGACTCTTAAGACCATTTTTCACAAGCCGGTTGACCGCCCGATTGAAGGGGTCATCAAAGCTGACGATGAGGCCAGTCTTCGCCTCGAAATTGAAGAATATGTTCTGACCAACGAAGTCGAAAAGCGACTTGAGTCCTTTCTAGATGCCTACAACAACTATGAAGGCGCCAATGGCGTTTGGGTTTCCGGCTTCTTCGGGTCAGGTAAATCCCACCTGTTGAAGATGCTGGCGCTCTTGCTCGAAAACCGGCAGATCGACGGGGCCTCGGCTCTTGACCTGTTCCTGCCCAAGTGTGGCGACAATGAAATCCTGCGCGGCGATCTCAAGCGAGCGGTCGCCATCCCGTCGAAAAGCATTCTGTTCAACATTGACCAGAAAGCGGACGTCATCAGCAAGACTCAGCTCGATGCGCTCCTCGCTGTCTTCGTCAAGGTCTTTGACGAGATGTGCGGGTACTACGGCAAACAAGGGCACATCGCCCAGTTTGAGCGCGACCTCGACAGTCGTGGCCTCTATGAACAGTTCAAGTCGGCCTATGAATCCGCAGCGGGCAGAACATGGCAAAAGGGCCGCGAGCAGGCCCTGCTTGAAGCGAAAAACATTGCCAAAGCCTATGCCCAGGCAACCGGTGGTGACGAGGCATCGGCCATGGGGATACTCGATAAATACCGCAGCCAATACCGTGTCTCCATCGAAGATTTTGCCGAACAGGTGCATGCATATATCGAGCGGCAATCGCCCGATTTCCGCCTGAACTTCTTTGTCGATGAGGTCGGTCAGTACATCGCTGAAAACGTCAAGCTGATGACCAACCTCCAGACCATCGCCGAGAGCATGGCAACCAAATGCCGCGGCCGCGCATGGGTCATCGTGACCGCCCAGGAGGACATGGGGACGGTTGTCGGCGAGATGGGCAAACAGCAAGGCAACGACTTCTCGAAAATCCAGGCCCGGTTCGCCAATCGCATGAAGTTGACCAGCGCCGACGTGGCGGAGGTTATTCAGAAGCGTCTGCTCATGAAAACCGAAGAAGGCGTCCGCCTTCTGTCGGACACTTACCACGCGCAGTCCAACAACTTCAAGACCCTGTTCGACTTTGCCGACGGCTCGCAAACCTACCGGAATTATCAAGATCGGGATCACTTCATTCACAGCTATCCGTTCATTCCGTACCAGTTCGCGCTGTTCCAGTCGGCCATTCAGAATCTGTCGCAGCATAACGCCTTTGAGGGCAAACACAGCTCGGTGGGCGAACGCTCCATGCTGGGTGTGTTCCAGCAGGTGGCGATCCAGATCGGGGATCATGAAATCGGTCAGTTGGCGACCTTCGACCTGATGTTCGAAGGCATTCGCACCGCGCTGAAATCCAATATCCAGCGGGCCATCATCCAGGCAGAGAACCATCTTGATGGTCCCTTCGCGATCCGGCTGTTGAAAACGCTCTTCCTGGTCAAGTACGTCAAGGAATTCAAGCCGACCGTTCGCAACCTGTGCGTGCTGATGCTGGACGGCTTCAATCAGGACCTGCCCGCACTGAGAAAACGTGTCGAGGAGGCCCTGAGCCTACTGGAACAGCAGACCTATGTGCAGCGCAATGGCGAGCTTTACGAATACCTGACCGACGAGGAAAAAGACGTCGAGCAGGAAATCAAGAACACCGAGGTGGAGTCGGCAGACGTGGCCGCCGAGCTTGAGAAGATCGTTTTCGACCACGTCATCAAGCATCGGAAGATTCGTTACGACGCCTCTTCATCAAAAGATCAGGGCCAGGACTACCCGTTCTCCAGAAAGCTCGATGATCGGCTGCACGGGCGCGAGCACGAGCTGGCCATCCATGTCATCAGCCCCTTCCATGAGCACGCAGAAAATGAGCAAATGCTGCGCACAAGCTCAACTTATAAGTCTGATGAACTGTTTTTGATCCTGCCAGCGGACGAACGCTTGATCCGCGACATTCTGATGTACAAGCGGACGGAGAAATACATCCGCCAGAACATCTCAATCACGCAACAAGAGGCGGTCAAACGCATCCTGACCGACAAGGGTTTCCAGAACCGGGAACGGTATGCCGAGCTGCAGCAGCGCGTCCAGAGCCTGATGAGCAAGGCCAAGCTGTTCGTGGCAGGTGCCGACATCGAAATCGGTTCCGAGGATGCGCAGACCCGGGTGCTGCGCGGATTCCACGAGCTCATCTCCCGCGCCTATCCGAACCTTCGCATGCTGCGCGGCATCAGCTACACGGAAGAGATGATCAAAACCATCCTCAGTAACAAGGATGGAACTCTGTTTGGAAGTGGCGCCACCTCCCTGGCCGAATCCGAGCAGGAGCTGTTGGCGTTCATCCAGAGTAACAACCGGGGTGGCGTGCGTACCACGCTGAAAAACCTGCTGGAGAAATTCGAGCGCAAACCCTACGGCTGGTACTACGCCGCCGTGCTTTGCACGCTGGCCAACCTGTGCGCTCGCGGCAAGGTCGAGGTCCGCACCGACGGCAACCTGCTGGAAGAGGACGAGCTGGAACGGGCGTTGCGCAACTCCCATGGCCACGGCAATGTGGTGCTGGAGCCCCAGGTCGAATTTAGCGCTTCACAGGTCCGCACCCTCAAGGAGTTCTTTGAGGACTTCTTCGATGCTCCGCCCGGAGCCGGTGAGGCTAAAGCACTCGGCAAGGAAACCGGCACCGCGTTCCAGGAACTCACGCATCAGCTCACCCCGCTGGCGGCCCAGGCATCCCAATATCCGTTCCTGAATGCGCTGACACCGGTGCTTGAGAAGCTCAAGGAGCTGACCGGCAAGCCCTACACCTGGTATCTGACCGAACTCACCCGCCAGGAAGATGCGCTGCTCGATATGAAAGAAAGCGTCATCGACCCTGTCCGCAAGTTCATGAGCGGGCCGCAGAAAGGCATCTTCGATAACGCCCGCAAGTTCGTTCAAAACCAAGAGCCCAACTTCGCCTACATCGAAGGCGACGAAACCGCTCGGGTGGTTGCCAGCTTGACCGATCCGGAATGTTTCAAGGGCAACCGCATGCAGCAGGTGAAGACGCAAGTCGAAACCCTGCAGGAGAAGGTCACGGCCCAGATCGAGGCCGAGATTGCCAAAGCCAAGGAGACGGTCGCCGCCTTTAAAGGCCGCCTCTGCGGCATGACTGAATTCAGCGCACTGAACGGCGAGCAGCAGGAGCAGATCACCCGTCCGTTCAACGAATTCAACGCGGCCATTGAGCGCCAGAAACTGATTGCCGTCATCCGCGACACCCTGCGCCGGTTTGAGGAAAGCGACTACCAGCGGTTGCTTTCGCAGATGACATCCTGGGCGCAACCGGCGCCAACACCCGAGCCTGCGCCGAAACCTGGTCAGACCGCCACGCCGGACGAAGGTGCGAAGCTCACGTCACCCGCAAAGCCGGAACCGCGCATTGAGTACGTGCCTAGCCGCTCGGTGAAGGTCTCTTTCGACAAAGCTTGGCTGGCCGACGAGGCCGACGTGGAACGCTACCTGGAATCCATGCGCGAGGCGCTGCTGGATGAAATCCGCAAGGGAAAAAGGATTCAAATCTAATGGAAACAGGAAAACTGAAGAAGTTCGCCCAGTTCGCCCGGCGCCGGCTGATTGAACAGGTATCCGCCAAGCTGAAGCTGGTGCTGGCCGAGAACAGTGCCGCCCGGCGTGAAAGCCTTGACGCCATCAAAAAACTCGAAGAGGCGATCACGAGAACCGGCACGGAACAGGTCATTGAGCGGGTGGCCTACATCTGGTTCAACCGCTTCTGCGCCCTGCGCTTCATGGACGTGAACCGCTACACCCGCATCGGCGTGGTGTCACCCGCCGAAGGACAGTTTCAGCCCGAGCTTCTGGCCGAAGCCAAGATGGGGCACATCGACGAAGAGATGGTGCCAGAAAAGTCACGGCAGCAGATCTTCGCCCTGCTCGACGGTAAAGCGCCCAGCCGAGACCCGCAAGGCGAGGCTTACCGCCTGCTGCTGGTGGCCGCCTGCAACTTCTGGCACCAGTCCATGCCATTTTTGTTCGAGCGCATCGACGACTACACCGAACTGCTGATGCCCGACGACCTGCTCTCGGGCAACGCCATCCTCGCCTATACCCGCGAGGCGATGACACCGGATGCCTGCGAGGATGTCGAGGTGATCGGCTGGCTCTACCAGTTCTACATCTCGGAAAAAAAAGACGCGGTGTTCGAGGGGTTGAAGAAGAACCAGAAGATCACTCCGGAAAACATCCCGGCCGCCACCCAGCTGTTCACTCCGCACTGGATAGTCCGCTATCTGGTGGACAACTCTTTGGGCCGCCTATGGCTGCTCAACCGTCCTGGTTCGAAGCTGGTCAAGCAGATGGAGTACTACATCCCGCCGGAAAAACCGGAAACCGATTTCCTCAGGATCAGCGGCCCGGAAGACATCAAGGTCTGCGACCCGGCGTGCGGTTCCGGCCACATGCTCACCTACGCCTTTGACCTGCTCTACGCCATTTACGAGGAAGAAGGCCACGATCCGACCGAGATCCCGGAAAAGATCCTCACCCACAACTTGTACGGCATCGAGCTCGACGAACGCGCCGGGGAACTGGCCGCCTTCGCGCTGACCATGAAAGCCCGCGCCCGCCAGCGGCGCTTCTTCAACAAGCGCGTCAAGCCCAACATCACGGTGCTGGAGAAGGTGAGTTTCAGCCGCGAAGAGCTGGACGAATACATGGGCCACGTTGGCCGCGACCTGTTCACCCACGGCCTGCGTGGGACGCTGCCGCAGTTCAGCGAGGCCGACAACTTCGGCTCGCTGATCGTGCCCAAGGTGGGCAACGTGGCCGATGTGCTGGCGACGTTGGAAGCCAAGGACATGGCCGGCAACCTGTTCCTGGCGGAGACTCATCAGCGCGTGCTGAGCGTGCTGCGCATGGTCGAAGCCTTGAGCCCACGCTACGCCGTGGTCGTGGCCAACCCGCCTTACATGGGCGGCAAGGGCATGAACGGGCGCTTGAGCGCCTGGGCCAAAGAGACCTACCCCAACAGCAAGTCCGACCTGTTTGCGATGTTCATCGAGCGCAACCTGGACCTTGCGGTGAAAGGCGGCGCGGTCGCCATGATCACCATGCAGAGCTGGATGTTCCTGTCCTCATTCGAGGCGCTGCGCAGCCGTATCCTGAACCAGCACACCATTCTGTCCATGGCGCATCTGGGCGCGCGAGCTTTCGACAGCATCGGCGGCGAGGTTGTCTCGACCACGGCCTTCGTACTCGAAAACGCCCACAAGCCAGATTACCGAGGAGCCTACATGCGACTGGTGGATGGCAACTCGGAGGCGGAGAAGATGGAAATGCTGGCCGAGGCTATCGCACAAGGCAGTGCGGCATGATCGGCAGCCTCCATCTCAAGAACTTCGTCGCGTTCACCGACCTGACCATCGACTTCTCGCCGGGCATCAACATCATCATCGGTGAGAACGGTACGGGCAAAACCCAGCTGCTCAAGGCCATTCTCGCCCTGTGCGGGCCGGAGGCTCGCGCGGATCAGGCCGGCGGACAACTCGCCCGCAAGCTCTGCCGCCTCTATCACCCGCTGAGCGGGCAAATTGGGGAGCTGCGCCGTGCCGGCACACGCGGGGATGCCCTGCTCAGCGCCACCTTTTCGCTCGGACAAGAGGTAACGGCCCGATTCAGCGGCACCGCCGTCGAGGCGAAAGTCAGCACCGGCGCCGGAGGTGACGTTGCTGCAGCCATCTTCATTCCGACCAAGGAAGTGCTGTCGCTGGTGCGCGGCCTCACCGCCGAGGAGCCGGATCAGCCCACCATCGAGCGCATCTTCGACGATGGCTATCTGGACCTGGCCCGCCAGCTCATCAAAGAAGGCGCCGATGATCTGGATGCCAAGGTCCGGCTCGACCCGCGCTTTGCCAGCATCGTGCCCCGGCTCGCCAACCTGATCGGCGGGCGCTACGAACTGCACGAAGGGCGATTCTGCTTCCAGGCCGGCGAGTACGTTGAAAAGCTGGGCAAAACCAGCTCGGCAGAAAAAGCCGCGCAGAGCTTTCAGGACTCCGCGTTGCAGTTTGTGCCGACCAAGGCACGGCTGCTTTCCAGCACCATGACCGCTGAGGGCTTCCGCAAGATCGGTGTACTGCAACGCCTGCTCAGCAACGGCAGCCTCAACCCCGGCACGGCTGGCCCGCTGCTGTGGGACGAGCCCGAATCCAACCTCAACCCCAAGCTGATGAGGGATCTCGTGCTGGCCCTGCTGGAACTCGCCCGCAACGGCCAGCAGGTCATCCTCGCCACCCACGACTACGTGCTGCTGAAGTGGTTCGATCTGCTGATGGACAAGGGCAAGGGGGATCAGGTGCGCTTCCACGTGCTTTCACGTGATGCCGACTCCGGTCAGGTGCGCAGAGACAGCATGGACGACTACCGAGCCATTGAACCGAACGCCATCGCCGACACCTTCAACGAACTGACCAAGGAGCAGGTCGCCCGCAAGATGGGAGGCTTGGGCAAATGAAGCTGCGCGAGCGCGATCTGGAGATCGACTTCACCGATGCGATTGACGCCATCGTCTTCGATCAGATGAAGGCCAACAAGCCGAACTACCATGGCATCGCAGAGATGCATCGCGTCGATTTTGTGGTCGAGCTGGAAGAGGCGATTCTCTTTGTCGAAGTCAAGGACCCAGGCAACCCTAGGGCGCAAGCCGAAGGGCTGGAAAAGTTCTACGCGGAGCTGAAGAGCGGCACGCTGGGCGACACCTTTGCCGCCAAGTTCATCGACACTTTCCTATACCGCTGGGCTGAAGAGCGCCTGCACAAACCCGTGCACTACATCAGCCTGGTTACATTCGAAGACAGCGAGCTGCTGCCCAATTTCTCCGACGAAATTGCCAAAAAGCTTCCCCCGATGGGGAAGATCATGCCGCGTTGGAAACGTCAATTGGCGGAAAACTGCCAGGTTTTCAACGTCGAGCTATGGAATCAAAGTTTCCCGAAATGGCCTGCGACCCGCATCGCACCAGCGGAAAACGCCTAGCGCAAAGGGAGAGGACGCCATGACCATCAATACGCTCAAGATTCGGGACGACCACATGCCGCTGCAGTTCTCGGCTGACGGCGACAAGTTCAAGCTGCAGGCAGGTTCGGAAGCCTCCTGGTTGAGCAGCGAAGCCTTCGGCCATAAGGAGCTGCGCAGCCGCATCGAACCCTGGCTGACGTCGCTGTTCCAGTCGGAGCACCTGTCACTGCTGGCTGGCTCGGGCTTGACCCACGCGGTGCATTCCCTGGCCGCCGGAAAAGGCGCGGCAGGCATGGGCGCGCTGACGCTGAGCAATCATCAGGACGAAATCCATCAAGCAGCAGCGAAAACAGCAGAAGAGGCTGGGCGCGAGAAGGGCAATCTGGAAGATCAGCTGCGCGTTGCCAACGAATTACTGCGTGGCCTGGAGATTCTGCAGAAGAACAGCGAGGCAGAAGCCCTGCGCAAGGAACTGCAAACCGGCATGCAGGACTTCGCCAAGTCGATTCTGGGCAGCGAAGCGGGCATCGCCACGGCCGAAGCGGACAAACGCGAGCAGGCCTTCAACACCCTGGTCACCTTCCTGATGAGCTTTGCCAGCCGCACCGGGGTGCGCGACCGGCTGAACATCTTCACCACCAACTACGACCGGCTGATCGAAGCCGGCGCGGAGCTGGCCGGGCTGCACCTGCTGGATCGGTTCCTGGGCAAGCTGATGCCGATCTTCCGCTCCTCCCGGCTGGATCTGGACATGCACTACAACCCGCCTGGCATTCGCGGCGAGCCGCGCTATCTGGAGGGCGTGGCGCGCTACACCAAGTTGCACGGTTCGGTGGACTGGGTGCAAACGGGCAAGGACATCCGCCGCATCGGCCTGTCGTTCGGCGCAGAGAGCGTCGAGCCCTATCTGAAGGCGCCGGGCTTGGGCGCGGTTACAGCCCATCAACTGATGATCTACCCCAACGCTGCCAAGGACAGGGAAACCGCCGACTACCCCTATGTGGAACTGTTTCGCGATCTGGCGGCCGCCGTCTGCCGCCCGAACAGCACATTGGTGACCTACGGCTACAGCTTTGGCGACGAGCATATCAACCGCGTGATCCGCGACATGCTCACCATCCCCTCGACGCATCTGGTGGTGATCTCGTACAACGACGAGCCGCTCGGTCGCATCATGCAGACCTATCAGGAATTGGGCCGGCCTTCCCAGATCAGCCTGCTGATCGGCCCCGCGTTGGCAGACCTGACCACCCTGACCGAGCATTACCTGCCCAAGCCAGCTATCGACAAGACCACCTTCCGCATGAGCGAACTGCTCAAGCAGCGCATGGGGGCCGAACAGCCATCCGCCAAGCGCACGGTTGCCGAAGCTGGCGCGTTCGATGGGAGTGATCTGGTATGAGCCTGTCACCCCTGGCCTATGCCGACTCCCTGCGCATCGGCACCATCGACTTCGTCTCCCCCGACGAAATCAAAGTGCTGATCGACATCGAGGCGCCCGACGGCGTGGCGCTCAATACTGGCACGCCGCGTCCCTTCCCGCGTATCAACGGCTATGTGCTGATCCCCAGCGACGAGGGGCATCTGGTCGCCCAGGTCGAGTGGATCACCATTGAGCGTTCGCAATATCCCAAGCGCAAGGGCATGCAGGACTTCGGCCTGGTGGACTTGCCCTATCCCCTGCGCAAGATGAGTCTCAACCCGCTGGGGGTGCTGGCCTATGAGGGTAAGGACACGAAGGGCAATGACGCCTATCGTTTCCGGCGCGGCGTCGAGAGCTATCCCACCGTCGGCGATGCGGTGCTGCTGCCTACGCAAAACCAGCTGCGCGCCATTGTTGAATCTGGCGACAACCGCCATGTGTTGATCGGCAGCAGCCCCTTGGCCGCCAACGCCAAGGTAATGGTCGATCCCGACCGGCTGTTCGGGCGCCATCTGGCGGTGCTGGGCAACACCGGCAGCGGCAAATCCTGCTCGGTCGCAGGCTTGATCCGTTGGTCGATGGACGAGGCACGCAAAGCCCGTGACGGTGCAGACCCCAACGCCCGCTTCATCGTGCTCGATCCTAACGGCGAGTACGCCAACACCTTCCGCGACATGAGCAAGGTGCGGGTGTTTGCCGTCGAGCCCAGCGCAGGCGTGGAGCAACTACAAATCCCGCTGTGGTTCTGGAACAGCGCCGAGTGGGGGGCATTTACCCAGGCCAGCGCCAAGACGCAGCGCCCGACACTGGTGCAGGCGCTGAGGTCCGTCCGTGACGGCGTATTCACCGCAACAGTCACGCCCAGCCATGAGATGCGCCGCTATCTGCGCACGCTCGTATCGGCGATTCAAGTTGAAAGAAACTCGGGGAACCCTTGGAAAGGTGCCGGGCCTGCAAAGGGCTTCCGAGATCGATTGATCAAGTGGAAAGAAGGCTTGGCGGATAGCGCCAGCTTCAGCCAGACGGAAAGCACGGCACTTAGTGAGTTGATCCAACACATCACCACGCTCTTAGCTGCACATCCAGGTGATTGGCCACCAATTTTCACCCCTCAAGAGATCAGCTCACTGATCGGCGAGCTGAGCAACACGCATTCTATTTTTGGCGGTAGCGACACCGACATCCTGCCCATCGACGCCGATGTGCCGCGCCCATTCAGCGGCGACCAACTGCTGAGAAGCGTGGAAGCCACGGCTGAACTGTTGGGGGTGTCCGAGTACGTCGAGACCATGCAGATGCGCATCCGCACCCTGCTATCGGACAGCCGCATGAGGATCGTCTCGGGCGCTGCCCAAGACCTCACTTTGGACGACTGGCTGCGCAACTACATCGGCGACAACCAGGCATCCAACGGCTCGGTCACCGTCATCGATCTCTCGCTGGTGCCTGCCGAGGTGGTGCACATCATCACCGCCGTGATCGCCCGCATGACCTTGGAGGCCCTGCAGCGCTATCGCAAGCTGCACCACGGCAAGACCTTGCCCACCGTGCTGGTGATGGAGGAAGCCCACACCTTCATCAAGCGCTACCACGACGACGCGGAAAACCAGAACTCGGCCGCTATCTGCTGCCAGGTGTTCGAGAAGATCGCCCGCGAAGGGCGCAAGTTCGGGCTGGGCTTGGTGCTTTCCTCGCAGCGGCCGAGCGAGCTGTCGCCCACCGTACTGTCCCAGTGCAACAGCTACCTGCTGCACCGCATCAGCAACGACCGCGACCAGGAACTGGTGCACAAGCTGGTGCCCGACAACCTGCGCGGCCTGCTGCGCGATTTGCCATCCCTCCCATCGCGACACGCCATCCTGCTTGGCTGGGCATCGGAACTGCCGGTGCTGGTGCAGATGAACGCGCTGCCCGAGCAGCACCGGCCGAAATCGGACGATCCGGATTTCTGGGCGGTGTGGTCAGGGAAGGACAGCAAAGACCAGATGGTCGAGCGCAGTGTGGATTGGAAAACGATTACGGACGACTGGCAGCAGATCAATGCGCTGGCGCAAGATTTGGAGGGTGATGATGAGTAACAGCCAAGCCAGCAAGTCCGTGAAAGGCATGGAGAAGTATTTCTTCCGGGCGTCACCGGCAGACTTTGCGAAAATCCCGGGAAATCCAATCGCCTATTGGCTGCCCCAACAAGGAATAGACGCCTTCTCTTCTGAGCGACTAGAGGAGATTGGAAAAACGCGGCGCGGCTTGCAAACAGGCGCCAAAGATCGATTCATACGCTGTTGGCATGAATGCAGCAGAGATTCGTCAGAAATGCGCTACTTGCCAAGAAATGAGGCCGTTGAGAGCAATGCCAAATGGTTCATGTTTAATAATGGCGGCGATTTCAAGAAGTGGTATGGCAATCTCGATTTAGTCGTTAACTGGGCTGACAATGGAAAAGAGATCAAAGAGTTTGATGGATCAATTATTCCTAGTGAAGATTTATACTTCCAGGGCGCTGTCAGCTGGCCGCGTCTGACATCTGGCGAAATCGCTTTTAAGTTGCACCCAGAAGGTGTGATTCCAGGTGATCTTTCGCCATGCTATTACTCTGAACGAACACTAACGGAGCTGGGGTACCTCAATAGCAAGTGCCTTAACTACTTCTTGAAAGCGATCAACCCAACTGTTACCTCTCCGGTTGGTGATGTTGCCAAGGTTCCCACTCCAAAATTGGATGAAGAACTTGAAACAAGCATTAGAGCTAGAGTTGATAGGCTGATTGAGGTACATAAGGCTGACTGGAATTCCTATGAGGTATCGTGGGACTTCACTGCTCTCCCGCTGCTGCTCCACGACCATCGCCAGCCCACTCTCAAAGCCAGCTACCAAAAGCTTCGCGCCAATTGGCGCGAGATGACGCTGGAAATGCAGCGTCTGGAAGAAGAAAACAACCGCATCTTCATCGAAGCCTACGGCCTACAGGACGAGCTGACGCCTGAGGTGCCACTCAACGAAATCACCCTGACCTGCAACCCGCACTACCGCTACGGCAACGCCAAGAGCGAGGACGAGTTGGAGGCGCTGCTGCTGGCCGACACCATGCGCGAGCTGGTGTCCTATGCCGTGGGCTGCGTGTTCGGCCGCTACAGTCTCGACAAGCCGGGGCTGATCCTGGCCAACCAGGGCGAGACACTGGCCGACTACCTTGCACAGGTGCCGCAACCGAGCTTCCCGGCCGATGACGACAACGTCATCCCCATGCTCGATGGCGACTGGTTCACCGACGACATCGCGGAGCGATTCCGCAGGTTCCTGCGCGTGGCCTTTGGCGAGGAACACTACGAGGAAAACCTCCGATTCGTCGAGCAGGCGCTGAACATCAAGGGCAAGCGCAACTACAGCATCCGCGACTACTTCCTTGGCGAGTTCTACACCGATCATGTGAAGCGCTACAAAAAGCGGCCCATCTACTGGTTGTTCTCCAGTCCCAAGGGCAGCTTCAACGCGCTGATCTATATGCACCGCTACCGCCCGGATACGGTGAGCGTGGTGCTTAACGACTACCTGCGCGAGTTCCGCACCAAGCTCACCTCCCACAAGAACCATCTGGAGGCGGTCAGCATCAGCGCCAGCGCCTCCCAGGGCGAGAAGACCAAGGCCCTGAAGGAGATCGAGAACATCACCAAGATGATTGCCGAGCTGGAGGAGTACGAGCGCGAGGTGCTGTACCCGCTGGCCACCGAGCAGGTGGAGATCGACCTCGACGACGGCGTCAAGCTCAACTACCCCAAACTCGGCGCGGCCTTGAAGAAGATCGTCGGCCTGGATGCGAAAGAGGATTAAGGAGCGCCATTGATGGAAAACCGCATTGCCCAGGCCCTGACCAAACTCTTCGACCGGCACCGGATCGTCTTCTGGTACGACGCCAAGCAGGAGTTGCGCGACGACTTCGATGCGCTTCAGCTTCCCGGCGTCGAGAAGCTGGAGCTGATCAACAACGAGTACGGCATCAAGTACAGGCTGCTGCGCGAGCAACCGGAACAGAAATTCCTGCTCTACCGCGAAGGCCCTCAGCCCGCCGATCTGGATAACTGGCTGCTGGACGTCCAGTTGGCCCATGGCGAGTTCCGCACCGATCAGGTGGCCATCTGGCTGTCCGAGCTGGAGCTTGGCCTGGAGTTCACGGATGTGGTGCAGGCCCATGCGGAGTTCTTCCAGGCGATCAAGCGCAAGGACGCCCTCAAGAAGCTGCTGAAAGCCGACGACACAGCCGGACAGATTCGCCTGAAGATGCTGGCGGTATGCACCGGCAGCGAGCCGCGCATGGATGCGGTGGTGGAAAACCTGCTGCAAGAGCTGGCCGATGGCCGGGACGAGAAGATCAAATTGATCGGCCGGTGCAGCCTGGACGGTTTCCTCTGGGAACAGATGACACGCTGCTATGGCTACAAGTCCGACGCGCCGGGCATCCGCGACTTCGCCATCGAGCTGTTCAAGTCATGCTACGCCATGGGCACCGCTGGCCAGGTGAAACTGACCGGCGACGCCGTGGTGTTTCTCAAGCGCTGGAAGGACAGCCGTCAGTTCGAAGGCGGTTTCGAGACCCTCTCGGGAGAATGCGCCGAGGTGCTCGGGATTGAGCAGGATCTGGCCAAGCGGGATTTCCGCGAGTTGATCGAGTTGGATTATTTCCGCCTGATTGACCAGAAGATCATCAGCGACCTCGTGCGGGCGGTGGCAGCCCGCACGGCCTCAAGCGGTGACGTGGCGATCTGGGTTCGACAGCGGCGACAAGGCCACTGGTACCGCGAATACCGGCATCTGTACGAGGCAGTCGATTACGCCGCCCAGTTTACCCACGCCCTGGGCGAGGCCAAACTCGCCATGGACAGCCTAGCCGAAGGCGTGCAGCGCTACAGCCGCTTCTGGTATCAGCTCGATCAGCTCTACCGCAAGTTCACCTACCACGTGCGCATGTCAGGACAGGCGTCGCTGATGGGCAGCCTGACCGAGCAGATTGAAAACCTCTATACCAACAACTACCTGCTGAAGCTGGGCGACCGCTTCCAGACCTTCGTGGATGCGACATCGAAGTGGGAAGCCTTCCCGGTGCGTAAGCAGAAGGAGTTTTTCGAGTGCTGGGTACGGCCATTCCTGCGCAAGGACAACAAGGTCTGCGTGATCATCTCCGATGCCATGCGCTACGAAATCGGCGATGAGCTGCTGAGCCTGATCCGGCAGGAGGACCGTTACAGCGCCGAACTGGAATCGGCGCTATCGATGTTGCCCAGCTACACCCAGCTCGGCATGGCGGCGCTTCTGCCCAACAAGACACTGGCGATTGTCGACAACGAAACCGGCACCGTGCTGGTGGATGGGCAAAGCTCCCAGGGTACGGTTAATCGCACCAAGATCCTGCAGGCTGCACTGAATGGCCGTGGTGAAGCCATTACCGCCGAAGACTTTATGCAGCTGGATCGGGATGGCAGCCGCGAACTGCTGAAAAGCAACGATGTGCTCTACATCTACCACAATCGCATAGACCATACTGGCGACAAGATGCATTCGGAGGGGCAAGCGTTTGAAGCGGCTGAGCAAACGCTAGGCGATATCGTCAGGCTGGTGAAGAAACTGACCGCGGCGAATGCCAACAATATTCTGGTCACCGCCGATCATGGTTTCATCTACCAACATCGACCGCTGGACGAGAGCGACTTTGCCAGTGTCGAGGCTAAGGGTGAGGTGATTCTGTACCGTGACAGGCGTTTCGTGCTCGGCAAGGGGCTTGCTGAGTCAGCCAGCCTGCACAGCTTCTCGTCTGAACAGCTGGGTCTTTCCGGGGAGGTCGAAGTCCAGATTCCGAAGTCGATCAACCGCCTGCGTCTGAAGGGCTCCGGGAGCCGTTTTGTACATGGCGGCGCATCGCTGCAGGAAGTGGTGATCCCGGTGCTCAAGATCAACAAGAAGCGCCAGAGCGATGTCACCGCCGTTGAAGTGGACATCCTGCGTGGAGCCAGCTCGGTGATTACCTCCGGGCAACTGGCGGTGACCATGTACCAGGCCGGGCCGGTGACGGACAAGATCCAGCCGCGTGTGCTGCGGGCTGGCATCTACACCGAGGCAGGCGACCTGATCTCCGACAGCCATGATCTGACCTTCGACCTGAGCTCGGACAACCCCCGGGAGCGGGAGCTACAGGTGCGCTTCGTGCTGACCCGCAAGGCCGATGAGGCCAACGGCCAGGAGGTCATTCTACGGCTGGAGGAAAAACACGCCGGGACTTCACATTACAAGGAATACAAGTCGCTCCGGTACTTGATGCGGCGCTCATTTACCAGCGACTTCGACTTTTAAAGGACGGGTGACCGATGAACGAACTTGACCAGAAAATCAACACACACTTCCCGGGACTCGTTGTCCGCAAGGATCTCGTCAAGACGGTCAAGGGCAACGCCATCGTTCCCTCCTACGTGCTGGAGTACCTGCTGGGACAGTACTGCGCCACCAGCGATGAGCCGACCATCCAGACCGGTATCGAGACGGTCAAAGAGATTCTTGCCAAGCATTATGTTCACCGGAATGAAGCCGGGTTAGTCCGCTCGAACATCAAGGAAAAGGGGCGCTACAAGGTCATCGACAAAATCAGTGTCGATCTGAACGACAAGAAGGATGTCTATGAGGCGCAGTTCTCCAACCTGGGTATCAAAGAGGTCCTTGTTGATTCCGGAACGGTGAAAAAGCACCCCAAGCTCTTGGTCGGCGGAGTGTGGTGCATTGCTGATCTGGAATATGAGTTTACCGAAGACAAGGCCGTCAGCCCCTGGGTCTTGTCCACTCTCAAGCCGATCCAGCTCTCCCATTTCGATTTCGACGGCTATGTCGAGGCCCGCAAGCAATTCACCACCGACGAGTGGATCGACCTGCTGGTGCAAAGTATCGGCTTCAACCCGGATATGTTCGGCAAGCGCAGCAAGCTGACCCAACTGGTCCGCCTGATCCCGTTTTGCGAACGCAACTACAATCTGATCGAACTTGGCCCCAAGGGGACCGGGAAATCTCACATCTACTCGGAGTTCTCGCCGCACGGCATTCTGATCTCCGGCGGCGAGGTTACGGTTCCCAAGCTTTTCGTGAACAACTCTTCCGGAAAGATCGGACTGGTCGGCTACTGGGATTGTGTCGCCTTCGACGAGTTTGCCGGAAAGCAAAAGCGCGTGGACAAGGCCCTGGTCGACGTCATGAAGAACTACATGGCCAACAAGTCCTTCTCGCGGGGCGTCGAGACGCTGGGCGCAGAGGCCTCCATGGTGTTCGTGGGCAACACCCAGCACACCGTGCCCTACATGCTCAAGCACTCGGACCTGTTTTGCGAGTTGCCCGACAAGTTCTACGACTCCGCGTTTCTGGACCGCATCCATTTCTATATCCCGGGCTGGGAGATCGACATCATCCGGGGCGAGATGTTCTCCAGCGGCTACGGTTTCGTGGTGGACTACCTAGCAGAGATTCTTCGCTCGCTCCGCAATCACGATTACTCGGACCGCTACAAGGAGCACTTCTCCCTCTCCTCCGATATCTCGACGCGTGACCGAGATGGCATCAACAAGACATTCTCTGGCTTGATGAAGATCCTGTTTCCGCATGGGGGGGCGACCAACGAAGAAGTCGAGGAGCTGCTGCGGTTCGCAATTGAGGGCCGCAAGCGCGTTAAAGACCAACTGATGCGAATCGATTCCACCTACGGGAACGTCCGCTTTACCTATCTGGGCACTGATGGCCAGGCCAAGCCTGTCACCACGCTCGAAGAGGAGGAGTACCCCAGCTACTACCACAAGACCATCGCCGAGGGTGAAGACGGGAATATCTTAAGCTTACCGCCAGTTCCAACCGAACCACTGGCACCGGCCGAGCCTGTCCTCAAGGAAATGCACCTTACATTCCAGGAGAACCAGAAAGGCCTCTCCTTCGATACGCTGCTCGGTCCTTATCTCAAGGACGCGACTGCAATCACAGTCACCGATCCGTACATCCGCCTGTTTTACCAGATGCGCAACTTCATGGAATTTTTGGAGACCGTGGTCAAGCACAAGGCTCCGGATGAGGAAGTGTCCGTGCATCTGGTGACGACGGAAGACGAGTTCAAAGGCGAACAGCAGAAAGAAAACTTCGAGAAGATGAAGGAGTCCGCCAGCTCGGTGGGCGTGAACTTCACCTGGGAGTTAGACAGCACCGGAACTATCCATGCCCGCCACATTGTGACCGACCACGGCTGGAAAATCTCCCTAGATCGAGGCCTCGATATTTTCCAGCGATACGAGTTGAACGATGCCTTTACCTTTGCAAATCGGTTGCAGCAATACCGGCCATGCAAGGCGTTCGAGGTGACGTTCATTAAACAAAAGCCGAATCGAGCTGAGGGGTAATAACATGAGCGGGATATCGGCATCACTGTCCAAATGGTTTTCAGAGCGCCCCCAGTGGCTCCAGATTGCGGCTACTCGGCTACTTCAGCAGTCCGAGCTTACCGAAAGAGACGTCTCTGATCTCGCAACCCTGTGCCAGCGGGAAGCCGACGGAAAGTTGCCCAAAACGACTTGTTCCTTTCCCGCTACCGCGTTCTCCCAGGGCGCTGCAGGCACCTTGCGTTTGTGCTCAATCAGTGATGTCGAAGGAGTAAACGCCCTTGCTCCAAAAAAACCACTTGAGTTTGGTAAGGGTAATATCACGATTGTTTATGGCAACAACGGGTCAGGCAAATCCGGTTACGTCAGACTCCTCAAGCATGTATGCGGTGCCCGCGAGACGGGTACCCTTCACCGCAATGTCTATAAGCCCGGCTCTGCCGTACAGAAAGCCTGCATTTCGTTTGAGCAGGACGGCATTCCGAAGAGTCATACGTGGTCAGGACAAGGGATCTGCGATGACCTCAATAGCGTTGATATTTTTGACACCTCCTTTGGCAAGGTCTTTGTCAGCAGCGAAGACGAGGTGAGCTACGAGCCGCCGGTATTATCGTTTTTCAGCTCGCTCATCCTCGCTTGTGAAAAGGTCGCCTCCGCCCTGGACGCCGAAACCAATCGGCACCAGTCAAAAAAGCCGAATATCCCGGCTGACAAGAAGGTCACTCCTGAAGGCATCTGGTACGAATCCATCAGCGCCAAGACCACCACCCAAGACATCGACAAGCGTTGCGCATTTGGCAGCGCTGACGAGACCGAGATGCAAACGCTGCAGCAGCGCCTTGCCGAACAGGCACCGGCGGAAAAAGCGAAGCAGCTGAGAAAGCAGAAACAGCATATCGACACTCTGGTCCAGGATGCCCAAAAGTATCTGGAGCAATTATCCGACGAGAATTACCGACGGATAATTGCTGCCAAGAAGAAATCGATCGTCAAGAAGACTGCGTCAGATACGGCGGCGGAAAAGGTGTTCTCCGGCAGCGAATTGGAAGGCATCGGATCTGATGTCTGGAAAGAACTTTGGGAAGCGGCCCGGAACTACTCCGTATCGGCTGCCTACAAAGAAGCCGAGTACCCGAATGTTTCTGATGGCTCCCGTTGTGTCCTGTGCCATCAGACCTTGACCCAGGAGGCCAAGGAGCGGTTGGTCTCCTTCGAAAATTTCGTGAAGGGCGAAATGCAGAAAGCCGCAACAGATGCGGCCAAGGAATACGAGACCGCCAGTCAAACTATCGAGGCGATACCGACATCGGAGACGCTGAAGACACGTATCGATGCGGCTGGCATTCCACAGGATGAGGTCGCCAGCCAGGTGACGGATTTCTTTGCTCAATTGCAGGCCAGGAAAGACCAACTCCCTGGGATCGATTCCGAAGAAGCCATTCCCGACCCTCTGCTCTCACCGAAATGGATCGAAGAAGCCAACACCCGCTCGAAGAGCCTCGGTGAACTCGCGGCAAAATATGACGAAGACGCAAAAAGCGACAATCGAGAGGAGATCAGGAAAAAGCTAAACAGCCTGCAGGCCAGAAAGTGGTTGTCTGAGCACCGCGCCGCCATTGATGAAGAAGTCACCCGATTGAAGCTGCTAAACCAGATTCAGGAAGCCAAGAAGTCGACCAACACCAAAGCCCTGTCCCAGAAGAAAGGGGAGCTGGCAGAAGCCTTGATCACGGATGCGTTCGTGCAAAGGTTCAATGCGGAGCTCAAGGCCCTGGGCGCGTCTCAGGTGAAGGTTGAGCTCGTGAAATCAAAAGTCTCCAAGGGCCGCGTCCTTCATAAGCTCCAGCTTCGAGGGGCCTCTCAGAATGGGCTCGCCGATGTCCTGAGCGAGGGAGAAAATCGGATCGTTTCCATTGCGGCATTTTTGGCCGACGTCACCGGCAAGAGCAACCAGGCCCCATTTATCTTCGACGATCCAATATCTTCACTTGACCAAAGCTATGAAGAGGCCGTGGTTCAAAGGCTGATCGAGTTGTCTCAGGATAAGCAGGTCATTGTCTTTACTCACCGCCTGTCCTTGCTGGGAACGGTCAGGCATTTTGCCGAGAAAAAGACTATCAAGCCCGATGTGGTGAGCATCCGCTCTGCGGACTGGGGGACCGGAGAGCCAGCTCCCATTCCACTTTCACAGAGTGACATCAAATCCGCCCTGAACACACTCATGAATCAGCGGTATCAGGATGCAAAGAAGGCAGGTGAGAACGGCGAATTTGAACATGCCGAAATCTTGCTGAAGTCGATATGCAGCGACTTTAGGACCTTGGTGGAGCGCTCTATTGAAAATGATCTGCTGTGCGGGGTGGTTCAAAGATTTCAGCGACCGGTCCATACGTTGAAGCTCAAGGATCTGGCTAAATTGAAGGACGCGGATTGCAATCTCCTTGATTCGCTCATGACCAAATACTCCGGGTTTGAACACTCGCAGCCAACAGAGTCACCAGTGGAGCTGCCGAAGCCAGACGATCTTCTGGCCGACATGAGTTCATTAAAAAACTGGCGTGAAGAATACGCGAAGCGCCCCGCCTCTGCGGTGGCTGGGTAACAGTATGAGAGTTCTCCACACATCCGACTGGCACATTGGGCGCACTCTTTATGGCAGAAAACGCTACGAGGAGTTCGAGGCTTTTCTGACCTGGCTGGCGGAGACGATTCAGCAGAATGAAATCGACGCGCTGCTGGTAGCGGGTGATGTCTTTGACACCAGCGCTCCTAGCAATCGTGCCCAGGAGCTCTATTACCGGTTCCTGTGCCGGGTGGCCGCCTCGTCCTGTCGGCATGTTGTTGTCGTCGCGGGAAATCACGATTCACCGTCCTTCCTCAATGCTCCCAAGGAGCTGCTTAAGGCCCTTGATGTCCACGTTGTCGGCAGTAGTACGGAATCCCTGGAAGACGAAGTGCTGGTGCTCCGTAATGAGCAGGACGCTCCGGAATTGATTGTCTGCGCCGTGCCCTACCTCCGCGACCGGGATATCCGCGTGGCGGAAGCAGGTGAGAGTGTCGAGGATAAGGAGCGGAAGCTGATTGACGGCATACGCACTCATTACGCCGCTGTCGCCGCTCTGGCCGAACAGAAGCGCGAGGAACTCGGGGTTGATATTCCCATCGTTGGCACGGGGCATCTGTTCACCGCTGGCGGACAAACCGTCGATGGCGATGGCGTGCGCGAACTCTATGTTGGCACCCTGGCTCATGTGACGGCGGGGATTTTCCCCGCGAACTTTGATTACCTGGCACTTGGACACCTCCATGTCCCGCAAAATGTTGACGCCAACCGAAAACTGACCATTTTTTGAGGGGTGTGCCAACCCAAAATTGACCAGGGTGTTTCACTCTTCTGCTGAATATTTCAGCAGGAGCCAAACGAGGTGATCACCATGGACATGATAGGCAAGGTCCGGCGCATGAAGTTGCGCGACGGACTGACCAACAGCGAGATAGCCCGACGCACGGGGTTGAGTAGAAACACGGTCAAGAAGTGGCTCAAGGCGGCCAGTGATGTGGAGCCCAAATACCAACGGGCTGAACAATCCACGGTGCTCACGCCGTTCGCGGCCACGCTGGTGGCCGCCCTCAAAGCCGACGCCCACCGCCCCCGCGAACACCGACGCAGTGCACGGGCACTGCTGGTGCAATTGCAAGCCCAAGGCTACCGGGGTGGCTACACGACAGTCACCAACTTCATCCGCGATTGGCGGGCTCAGGCGGGCAAAGACGGCACGCGGGCCTTTGTGCCACTGAGCTTCGAATATGGCGAAGCCTTCCAGTTTGACTGGAGCGAAGAAGGCATCGTGGTCGGTGGGGTGTACTACCAGGCGCAGGTGGCGCACTTGAAGCTGTGCGCCAGCCGAGCTTTCTGGTTGGTGGCCTATCCCAGCCAGGGACACGAAATGCTGTTCGACGCCCACACCCGCTCCTTTGCTGCCCTGGGCGGCGTGGCCCGGCGCGGGATTTATGACAACATGAAGACGGCGGTGGACAAAGTCATGAGAGGCAAGGGGCACGGCAAAGGCCGAGTCGTCAACGCCCGCTTCATGGCCCTGTGCAGCCACTACCTGTTCGACCCCGACTTCTGCAACGTCGCTTCCGGGTGGGAGAAAGGTGTCGTCGAGAAGAACGTGCAGGACAGCCGCCGGCGCATCTGGATCGAAGCGCGCGAGCGCAAGTTTGCCAGCTTCGCCGAGTTGAACGCCTGGCTGGGTGAGCGCTGCAAAGCCATCTGGGCCGACACCAAACACCCTGAGCACAAGCATTCCAGCATTGCCGAGGTGCTGACACTGGAGCGCGAACACCTCATGGGCATGCCCACGCCGTTTGATGGTTATGTGGAGCGTCCAGCCAAGGTCAGCAGCACCTGCCTGGTGACGGTGGCGCGCAACCGCTATTCCGTGCCTTGCGAATGGGCCGGCAAGGTGGTCAGCACCCGGCTGTACCCGATGCGCGTGGACGTGGTGGCGGGGGAGGCGATCGTGGCCAGCCATGGCCGCCTGTTTGACCGAGGACACACGGCGTATGACTGGCAGCACTACATCGACCTGGTGCAGCGCAAGCCCGGTGCCTTGCGCAACGGCACGCCGTTCATGGATTTGCCGACACCCTTGGCGAACTTGCGGCGGGCGTTGATACGGCGCAGCGGTGGCGACCGCCTCATCGCCAATGTGTTGGCCCTGGTGCCATCGTCCGGCTTGGACGCTGTGCTGGTGGCCGTCGAATTGGTGCTGGAACACGCCACGCCCAGTGGGCAGATCAGCGTCGAGCACATCCTCAATGTGCTGGCCCGCCTCAAAGACCCGCAACGCCCACCACCGGTGGCGACCCATCTCACGCTCAAGGTGGTGCCGGTGGCCGATACCACGCGTTATGACCGGCTGCGCACAACAGTTCCTGCGATCAACACCATGAACGAGGAGCGCGGCCATGCGAGCTGATGTGATGTCCGAACTCAAGGGCTTGCGCCTGCACGGCATGGCGCAGGCGTGGAGTGAACTGGAGGCACAAGGCGACGGGGCGGGGTTGCAGTCTTCACGCTGGTTGCTGGAGCACCTGCTGCGTGCCGAGCATGTGGAACGCCACCTGCGTTCGGTGGCTCACCAGATGAAGTCCGCCCGGTTCCCGCTGCATCGCGATCTGGCCGGCTTTGACTTTGAGGGCACCAGCGTGGATCAGGCGTTGATCAAACAACTGGCCGACCTCTCATTCACCGATCAGGCGCACAACGTGGTCTTGATCGGTGGGCCGGGCACGGGCAAGACCCATCTGGCCATTGCACTGGGCGTGACCGGCATCACTCAGCATGGCCGACGGGTGCGGTTCTACTCCACCGTGGATCTGGTCAATGCGCTGGAGCAGGAGAAGGCCCAAGGCAAGGCCGGGCGCATCACGGCATCCCTGCTGAACATGGACCTGGTGATCCTGGATGAGCTGGGGTATTTGCCCTTCAGCCAAGCCGGTGGGGCCTTGCTGTTTCACCTGCTGTCCAAGCTTTACGAGCACACCAGTGTGTTGATCACCACCAACCTGGCGTTTGCGGAGTGGTCCAGCGTGTTTGTTGATGCCAAGATGACGACAGCGCTGCTGGACCGACTCACCCACCATTGCCACATCATCGAAACGGGCAACGATTCCTACAGGTTTCGGCACAGCTCCAAGCGGACCAAGGCCCAAGGCAAGGCCAGGGAACAAGCCAGGAAGTCGATCGTTGAAACCCTGTCCGACTATCAGGTGAGCGAGCCGTTCTGACCAACCATCGGAGTAATCAAGACCACCAAAGCACTACACTTATCCACAGCCGGGCACCACAAACCCGGCCTTCGACCCCTGGTCAAAATTCAGTTGGCACAGGTGGTCAATTTTGAATTGGCGCCAACAGCCTTCGCGTCTGATGGCATCTTTGCCATCACCGGCCCCACCGGCGCGGGGAAGACCACGATCCTCGATGCTATTTGCCTCGCCCTTTATGGGCGGACGCCTCGCCTGAACAAGGTCACCAAGAGCGGAAACGAAATCATGTCCCGCCAGACCGGCGAATGCTTCGCCGAGGTGACCTTCGAAACCCAGACTGGGCGTTACCGCTGTCACTGGAGTCAACACCGGGCACGCAAGAAGCCGTATGGCGAACTCCAGCCACCGAAGCATGAGATTGCCAATGCTGATTCTGGGGAGATTTTCGAATCCAAGATCAGAGGTGTAGCCGACCAGATCGAGTCGGCTACCGGCATGGACTTTGTCCGTTTCACTCGCTCCATGTTGCTGGCCCAAGGCGGCTTTGCCGCGTTCCTCCAGGCGGCACCGGATGATCGGGCTCCGATCCTGGAGCAGATAACGGGTACAGAGATCTACAGCCGGATATCCATCCGTGTCCATGAGCGGCAGCGCGAAGAGCGGGAAAAGCTGAACGTGCTCCAGGCTGAAACGGCAGGCATCGTGATTCTTGAGCCGGAGCAGGAACAAGAGATTGGGCAGTCACTCGAGACAAAGCAGAAGGAAGAGACAGACCTTGCCGCCAAATCCGCTGACACCGGGAAGGCCATTGCCTGGCTCTCCACCATTGATGGGCTAAAGAAGGAAATCGGCAACCTGGCTGACGAGGCGAGCAAGCTGCAAATCGATATCGAGGCGTTCAAACCGGATCGTGAAAAGCTCAACCGGGCTTTGAGTGCCGCCTCACTGGACGGTGCATACGCAACGCTCACCGCCACCCGCAAACAACAGGCGGATGACAGAGCAGCGTTGAAAACTGAGGAAGAGGCGCTTCCTGGACTGGAATGCTCCGCCAAGGAACACACCGAGGCACTGAAATCGGCTGAGCAACAAACCGCTCGGGCCAAAGAAGAGCTGAAAGCGGCCGCGCCTACATTGCAGAAGGTTCGCTCCCTCGATCAGAAACTTGCCGATCAGAAAAAAGCTCTTTCGGAAGGTGATGAGGGCTGTAAGAAGGATGCGGCAAAGATTGATGTAGACAAAAAAGCCCGGCTCGAAGAGCAGGAAAAACGATCCAAGGCTCATGAGACGCTGGATCTTGTGGGCGGCTACCTCAAAGAGCATGCACAGGATGAATGGCTGATCAGCGGACTGGCTGGCGTTGAAGAACAGTTCGGAGGCCTGCTCTCCAAGCAAAAAGAAATCGTTCAAAAAGAAGCTGTCCAAGAAACGGCCACGACGGCTTTGGAACTGGCGACAAAGTCACTCGACGACCGTCAGAAACAATCAGGCATTCGGAAGCAGGAACTGGAGGAGGTCTCAAAGCAGATTCAGCAGGGCAAAAATGCATTGAGCCAGCTTCTGGGAGACCGCTTATTGCGAGAATACCGCACCGAGAAGGAAACCCTGCTGCGTGAAATGGCCTTCCTGACGAAAATAGCGGAGCTTGAAGATCACCGGGCAAAACTGGAAGGCGGCAAGCCCTGTCCACTCTGCGGCGCAACCGAACACCCCTTTGCGGAAGGGAATGTCCCTGTCCCCGATGAAACCGAAAAGAAGATTGACGCCCTGACCAGGATGATCAGCAAAGCCGAGGATCAGGAAGCCGCCATCAAGAGACTTGAAGAAGCTGAAAGCCTGGCCCGTAAAAACCTGACGGAGGCTGAAAAGCTGGAGTCAGCAGCGGCTAATGACAAGAAGGCTGGCGAAAAAGCCATAGTCGAGGTGAAGGACGGCCTGGTGAAACTCCGTGCTGATTTTGCCGAACGCAGGCAGGCCGTCTCTACCAAACTCCAGCCGCTTGGTATTGCTGAAATTCCTGAAACGGACATTTCATCACTGATCGAAACCCTCAGAGTGCGGCTGAAAGCGTGGCAGGCCCAGGTCAAGAAAAAGGCGGACATCGAGAAACAGATTGCCGACATCGACAGCGAGCTGAAGCGGCTGGATGCGGTTATCGAAACTCAAAGCACCGCCCTGGCCGAAAAGCTGGAGCGCTTGGAGACCGTGAAAAAGGAACTCGCCACCGGAAGTGATGAGCGTAATGCGCTTTACGGAGATAAGAAGCCCGACGATGAGGAGCGCCGTTTGAACAAGGCGATTTCTGATGCCGAAGGTGCCGAAAAGCAGGCCAGAGAACTGAACAATGAGTTCCAACAAAGGCGGAATACCGCGAAGGCCCATGTCGAATCTCTGAAGAAACGCATCGACCAACGAGAGCCGGAACTGAGAGGTCTGGAAACCGAATTCTCCGCAGCGCTCGCGCCCGTTGGTTTTTCAAATGAAGAACAGTTTTTGGCGGCCAGGCTTCCCTCTGAACGGAAGGCTGAATTGGCGGCTACGGCCAAGGATCTAGATGAGCGCCAAACTGATCTGAAAGCTAGACAGAAGGATCGGGAAACGCGCTTGACCACGGAGATGGCCAGCAAGATCACCGACAAGTCGCTGGAAGAGCTTGAGCCCCAATTCAAGGAGCACGAGGAAGCCTTGAAAGAGCTGCGGGACATCATTGCCGGTCTCAAGCACAAGCTAAGTGAGAATACGGCTGCAAAAGAGCGGATAAAGGAAAAGCAGACAGCTATCGAGGCCCAGAAAAAAGAGTGTCGCAGGTGGGAAAACCTGCACGAATTGATCGGCTCCGCAGACGGTAAGAAGTACCGCAATTTTGCTCAGGGGCTGACCTTCGAAATGATGATTGGTCACGCCAACGGGCAACTGCAGAAGATGACCGACCGCTACTTGCTGGCCCGGGACGACGCTCAGCCCCTGGAGCTCAACGTGGTCGACAACTATCAGGCTGGGGAGATTCGGTCCACGAAGAACCTTTCCGGCGGGGAGAGCTTTATCGTCAGCCTGTCCCTGGCACTGGGGTTGTCCCATATGGCCAGCAAGAATGTCCGGGTGGATTCGCTGTTCTTGGATGAAGGCTTCGGCACCCTGGATGAGGAAGCCCTCGACACCGCATTGGAAACCCTCGCGGGCTTGCAGCAGGACGGCAAGCTGATCGGCGTCATTTCACACGTACCCGCCTTGAAGGAGCGGATCAGCACGCAGATCCAGGTAACGCCTCAAACCGGCGGCAGAAGCCAGATATCCGGCCCTGGATGCGGCAGATTGAGCGCTACAGAACGGGCCGTAGAAGCAGGTTAGCTTGAGAATGAATCGACAGGCGATGCTTTCACCAAGAAAACATCATTTCTACGTTGCGATTGCCAAGTTCCTTTTTCACCATCCGGAGCACGGCATTGTGTCTGTGCGGGACCCGATCAAGGTCAAGGACGCAGAGCGGTACGGGCTCAGCCCCCTCATACTCTATGGATTGACCGTTGCCGGGTTGCCCATTCGGTGGATGACCTTCACCCCAGTCGATCAGCCCAGGCCCTTCCGGGATGTTCTCCGGGATGCGTGGCGTAACGCCAAGGGCTTGCGTGGCCGACCGGACATTCTGCGGATCAACCGCCACCTCGCGACAGCCAGCCCTGAACTGGTACGGGATATGGCGGAAATCGGAGTCCAGGTCGAGGTCGCCGATGCCAAGGAGAAATCCCTTCCGGCTTCCCTGCGCTCAGCCCAGGACTCCAGCCGGTGGCTGCTGAGGAAGCACGACGGAAAAGACCGGTCTCTTACCGGGTCCATCCAGGCCCTTTGCCGGGACGCTCAAAATGACCACGATTTTCGTATCAGGGATGGTCACAGAGGCGTGAACAGCCGCGAGGTCGAGGACAGAATCCAGCAGTGGCTGGCCTTACCGGCGCAAGTAGGGGTCTCCTCGTTTTCAGTGCAATAAGTGACGGTACGCAAAGCTAGCACTGGCGCGGGGGTGGTCTGGGTAGACCGTTGATTTCATTGACTTTCC
>Ga0208825_1000691_pt1 | contig 30110 bp, 31 predicted proteins | sample AD_UKC113_MetaG_FD_184450 | JGI IMG/M metagenome (GOLD analysis project Ga0208825, IMG submission 184450) | Active sludge microbial communities of municipal wastewater-treating anaerobic digesters from Hong Kong - AD_UKC113_MetaG (SPAdes)... | ecosystem: Engineered > Bioreactor > Anaerobic >...
GGAATCAGAATCGCCGAGACAGGCACCATCAGCGTGCTCAACATGATCAGGAAGATGGCATCGCGCCCTTTGTACTGATATTTGCTCAACCCAAAGGCGGCCATGCTGTTGACCAGCAAGGTCACCAGCGTGGCCACGACGGTCACGACGACGGTGTTACGCAGATAGGTGACAAAAGGAAAGCGGTTGATAGCGCCAGTGTAGTTCTCCAGGCCGAAGAAGACGGAACGGACCGGCTCGCGTTGGTCAATGGGGACGGCGATGATTTCAGCAGGCCGGGCGGGATCCACCATGCGGGCCATCAGCCCCACCCGCGAGACTTGCGCCAGCTGCCGCACTGTGCCGTCCTCCAGTGTGACCTTAAACAGCGGCAATGGCTCGGGGTAGCCTTCCAGCTGCACCGTCTCTTGCCGATAGGGCAGGAAGGTCGGCGGAAATTCATAGAGTGCGTCCACGGATTTGAAGGAAGACAGGATCAGCCACACTACCGGCCCAAACATCAGCACTACCCCGGCGAGCAGATACAGATAGGTGATGCCGTCCAGAACGGAGAAGCGCGGTCCCCGCTGCCGTCGCAGAAAGCCCCACAGGCCGTGAGGTGTCTTCTGTGCTTTCATTTTAGCCGCCTCCGAGAGCTTCGCTGTTGCGATTCAAGCGCAGCTGCCCAATAGTGAGCACCATCAACACGATGGCCAGCACCAACGAGGCCGCCGACGCCAACCCATAACGTTGTTGGTCAAACCCGGTGCGGTAGATATACTGCACGAGATACAACGTCGCCGTGCCCGGCCCGCCGTTGGTCAACACAAAGACTTGATCGAAGACTTGAACGGCGCGGATCAGGGACAGCACCAGCACCACGACCATCGTGGGCATGAGCAAAGGGAAGGTGATTTTGGTAAAGCTTTGGAATGCATTGGCGCCATCAATCGCGGCGGCTTCGTACAGGGAGGTCGGAATCGCCTGCAAGCCGGCGAGTAAAATGAGCGTGTAGAAGCCCATTTGCGCCCAAACGCTCACTATGATGACCCAGAAGCGCGCCCAATCCGCCTGCAGCAAGAAGGGGATTTTCTCCAGGCCCACGGCCACCAGGAGCGCGTTGAGTAAACCGAATTCGTATTGCAAAATCCATTTCCAGATCAGGGCCACGACTACGGGGGAGAGCAGCACCGGATAGAAAAACACGCTGCGGAAGAGCGCGCGCCCCTTGAGGTTGCGATTGAGCGCCAGCGCGGTTATCAGGGCCATGAGCACCATCAAGAACACCTGCCCCCCCACAAAGACTGCCGTGTTGGATGCCGCGCGCCAGAAGAGATCCTCCTGGCAGGTTTGTATACTGAGATAATGATCGCAGGTCAGCAGCTGCTCCAGATTGGCGGCACCGACCCAGGTGCGGTTTTCGGGTAGAATGGAGCTGCCGCTGGTAAAGGCGTAGTAAAAGTTTAACAGCATGGGAAAGAGAATGAAAATGCCGAAGATGAGCAGGTTGGGCAAGACGAAGAAATAGCCCATTCGTTTGAAGCCAATGACCCGCTGGATAAAATTCAACGGCAGGTCCAGAATGCCAGCGAGCCACTCGACCGGCGTCCATAAATAACTGCCCAGCGAGCGCTTTTTGCGCTTACGAGACGGGGATCGGGGTACTATGGCCATCGCTGCCTCCTGAATGTGAGCGGGCGGCCCCTGTTAAACGTTGACGGCGAAAGTACCGCCCAAGGGGAGGTGTTTTTGCAGCGGCCCGCAGGGAGCCGTCGCAAAAACACCTTTCCGGTCATACACGGTCCGACCTCGCGTGCCGGACGCGCAGGCACCCGGCCCTATTGCCCCTGTTCGGCGACGGCTTGATCCATGCGTCCCTGGATCTTCTGAATCGCTTCATCCAGCGTCAACTCGCCTACAATTACCTGACTCAGGCGATCGCGGATCTCGGTGTTGAGGATAAAGGTGAGCGGATGATACTGGAGGGCATAGGCTTCGGGCATCAGTTTGGAAATTTCGTTGACGAACACATTGAGCGCTTCCTTGTTGCTGACAAAATCCACACCCTTTTTCGTCAGCCCTACATGCCCCGGAATGAACAACGAGCGCGCAGAGAACTCGGCCAGCACCTCCTCTTGCGTGAGATATTCCACCAGGCGCGTCACTTGCGCGGGGTATTTGGTCGAGGCAAAGGTGACCAGCAAGGCGCCGCCGGGGATGCCGGTGCAGCCGCAGTCGCCGCAGGGGTTGGGAATGGGCTCCCAATCAAACTTATCGCCGATGAGAGTGGCGAACTGCCCTACCTGCCAGCTGCCAGACATGTACAGCACCAGCTGGCCATTGACGAAGAACTCGTTGGCCGCGGCGTAGCCGCCGCCGCTGCCGGCCCACACCTCAAGCGGGGTAATGCCTTCTTTGTGCCAGTCCATGATCATCTGGGCGGTGCTGCGGAAGCCGGGCGTATCAATTTTGAAGCCGTCTTCGGTGATGTAGGTGGCGCAACGACTCAGTGAAGGTCCCCAGAAGCGGTGACCGGTGCGATCAATGGCCACTGCGTAGGGCGTCCCGGTAGCGGCCGCTACCTTCTTAGCGGCCTCGACCCACGTTTCCCAGGTCACTTTGTCGGAAGTGTCGCTGGGGACCGGCACGCCCGCCTGCTCAAACAGCGTGCGATTGATGAAGGGACCGGTGACGGTGAACTGCGTGGGAAATCCATGGAGCCCCTTCGTGTCGCCTGGAACGCGCAGCGAATTGAGGACCGCCTCTGGCCAGTTTGCCGCCCAGCCATCGGGATCGGCCATATAGGGCCGCATCTCCAGGTAGTATTGCTTGAAGCGGTTGACGTCCGTGACGCGGGCCAGATCAGGCCCGGTGCCGGCCTCTACCTGCCCCTGAAGAATAGTGTGGAGGTCCGCATACGCCACGGTGTCCATCACCACCCGAATATCGGGGTTGGCGGCTTCGAAACGATCGAGGAGGTCGCGCATCACCTCACCCTCGACGCCGTCGTTGTACCACATCATGCGGAGCTCCACGACTTCCGCTGGCGGCGCCTGTGTCGGGGCTTGTGTCGGCGTTGCCTCCGAGCCGCAGGCAGTCACGATCATGCTCAAGATGAGCAACAGGATCAAACTCTTGGGCGATTTCATTGAAACTATGATTTACCGAGCTGCATCACCGGCAGCCGGAGCAGCCGGGCCAATTCCAGCAGCGGCGCGAGGTGTTCGCCATACGTGAGACAGATGTGGTGATCCAATCCCTCGTTCATGAGGGTATCCAGCACGGTTTGGGCGGGATAGTCGAAGCGCAACACGCCGGAGGTGCCGGAAAAGCTGCGCGGGGCGCGGAGCATCTCGCCGCTGCCCACCACCAATCGCAGCTCGCCGGCCGTCCCGCCGCCGGTCAGCCGCGCCAATGTGACCCGCCCCGGTTTCAGGGGAAACTCCAGGAGCAGGGGCAGACCGCGATTTGAGTGCACCGTCCCGCGCGGGCGCACGGTCGGATCGGCCATCGCCAGCGGCGCCAGGCCACAATGCCACAGCACTGCCGTGTTGGCTTCCATATCAAAGGCCACCATGTCGGCGCCGAAGGCCGGTTCCCCGCTGAGCCACTGCAGCACCAGCTGCGTCACATTCCCATTGATGTCCGCCTCACAGCTGCAGGGGACGAGCTCCTCGCTCAGCAGCGACATGGCTCCGCAGGCAGCGCACCCCAGTTCGGTGAAAAATTGCGGCCAGCAGCGCACCGCCAGCCCGTCGAGATGCAGCCGCGCCGCCAGGTCGCGCAGGGTGAGATAGGTCGCCATCGTGCCGCGCACCGCCGTCTGATCCAGCGCGTCGAGGCCATCGAGCCGGGTGCGCAGTGTCGTCAGCGCCTCGGCCACGGCGTCCGCGGGGGTCGCGCGCGCGCCGGCAAAGACTTCCTCCAACGTCAGCGGCACGATCTGCACGCCGAGGCGCGCCGTCAGCGTCGGTTCGTCCAGCGCGCAGGGCTCGAAGCCTTCAGGGGCTTCGCCCACCCGTCCGATGCGAGCCTGGCGCAGCAGGCGTCGCAGCCGCCCGCCTTGCGCCAGGACGCGCACCTTCTCCACGGCGGCGAGATCCTCCGGCGGCGCGTACACATACGCATACGTCAGCCCCCGTCGTTTGAGGGCGAAAGCGCCCAGGTTGATCCCGCATAACGAGTTGAGTCGCAGACGCTCGCCGCTGGACGGCTCCGGCACGGCCCACAGCAACAGCGGGGCCGCGACGGCTTCGGCAAGCGCCGTGAGCATCGTGCTGTCGGCGAAGGTTGCCTGGAAAATCAACAGCAGGTCCGGCGGGTCTTGGGCCAACTGTTGGGCCGCGACCTGGGCCTCCTCCAGGCCTGTCACCAGGACTTCCGGTCCAACCAGCCTGAACCCTGCCTCTGCCAGGGCTGACCGCGCCCGCGCCGTCATGGCCTGCGCCAACGGCACATCAAACGTCGTCCGCGCCAATGCTACAAAGCCCACCGTCAGGGTTGAAGAAGGCATAGGCTACTCCTGCCGACACCCGTCGTGCGTGAAATTGCTGGCTCTGGCCGCGAATTCACGTCGCTTGATAGAAGAACGAATTGAGGGCCAGCGCCGCCGCGCCGATGACGCCGACATGAGACCCGAACTGCGTGATTTCCAGCCGCACGCGCTCACCGAGGCCGGCGAACGCCCGCGCGCGCAGGGTGGCCTCGGCGGCGGGCACGAGCCAGTGCCGGCCCTGAACGAACAGGCCGCCCAAAACAATCAGATCCGGATTGAGAACGTTGACGAGGTTGGCAAGGGCAATGCCCATGTAATGGGCGCGTTCTGCGAGCATCGCGCGGGTCGCGCTGTCGCCCTGCTCCGCCGCAGCGAAAACGCGCTCAATCAGGGGGCCCTGCCCTTCGCGCAATGTCGTCGCCAGCAGGCCATCGGGTGCCTGCTCCGCCAGGGCCTGGGCGCAGCGCACAATGACCGGCTCGGAGAACAGCGTCTCCAGGCAACCGACGTTGCCACAGCGGCACGGCTCGCCGCCCACTCCCAACAGCGTCGTGTGCCCGATCTCTCCCGCGCCGGCGACGCTGCCATGATAGAGCTTTCCATTCACCACAAGCCCGGCGCCGACGCCGATGCGGGCATAGACAAACGCCAGGGCCTCTGTCCGATGATCCTCTTGCCCGAACATAGACTCGGCCAGCGCCATCGCGCGGACGTTGTTGTCCACCCACACGGGCACTCCCAGCGCGTCGGCGAACCAATCGCGCAACGGCACGTCCCGCCACCCCAGGTTGGGGGCGAGCAGATTGACGCCGCGTTCCAGGTCCACCAGACCTGACGCCCCCACACCCACCCCTACCAGCGCGGCCGGAGGGATCCCGCTTTCAGCAATGGCGGAGCGCACTAAGGCGAGAGTGTCCTCGAGCACCTCCCCGGCGGGGCGTTCGAGGGGATGTTCCAGGCTCAACGTGAGCAGCGGCTGCGCCAGCAGGTCGGTGACTGCTACGCGCACACTGCCGACGCCGAAATGGACGCCGACGGCGTAGCGCGCTGTTGGAATCAGCCGCAAGGCCGTGGGCGGACGTCCTACGGTCGGAGCAGTGGACGATTCTTCCGCGCCGATTTCCTCTACGATGCCCTCAGCCAGCAGCTCGTTGACGAGATGGGTGATGGTGGTATTCGAAAGACCCGTGAGACGGGCCAGTCGCACGCGCGAGATGGTTTTTTGCTGCAGGAGCGCCAGCAATACGGCGCGGAGATTGTGGGATTTGATGTCACTGCCGTTGGTACCGGTGAGTTCGCGCTGTTTGACCAAGAGTTTTTCCTTGCCTCCGTTCAGAGGAATGTGGCTGATTTTGTGGCCTGCGGTAAAAATCCTGTCATGAGCCTGTCCTCTTGCTTCCACCCTAATTAATTTCGCAAGAGGATAAATTAATACGCCTTCATTATACGCACTTCTGTAGTGCTTGTCAATAGGGCAATCTTTCATTAAACTTGTCCCGATGGCATAAACTCGTCCCGACGGCGTGGGGAACTTTGTCGCGCCGTTTGAAGTTATAATGTCATGAGCGCCCGAAGCGCTCACGCAGTTTTTGTGGCTGAGGGAAATGGTCTTCACGAAATTCAGGAGGTCAGAGATGAAACAGCGAGTTGCGGTTGTAGGGATGGTGTTGCTCATGGCTTTGGCGATCAGCGCGTGTGGCTCGAAGCAGAGCGAATCTGCCGATCCGGGAATGCCCAATCCCGCCTCGGTCTATTGCGAGGAGCATGGCGGCAAGGTGGACATCCGTACGGCAGAGGACGGCAGCCAGACGGGCATCTGCGTCTTCGAGGATCACAGCGAGTGCGAGGAGTGGGCCTTCTATCACGGCGAGTGTCAGCCCGGCGAGCAGGCCGAACCGGGCAGCGGCATCGCCAATCCCGCCTCGGTTTATTGCGAGGAGCATGGCGGCAAGGTGGACATCCGCACGGCGGAGGACGGCAGCCAGATGGGCATCTGCGTCTTCGAGGATCACAGCGAGTGCGAGGAGTGGGCCTTCTATCGCGGCGAGTGTCAGCCCGGCGAACAGGCCGAACCGGGCAGCGGCATTGTCAATCCCGCCTTAAAATGTGAATGGTGAGGGGTGAGTCGTGAGCCGCGACTGCGACAACTCTCTTCTCACGGCTCACTGATTTCTATTTGTTGAGGACATCTTACGCATCACGCATTACGCATTACGCGCTGTGTCGTCCGCGCAACTTGCGCTATAATAGGCGGCGGACGCGCGCACGACGCGCTGCCACGTGAGGAAAGGTCATGATATTGTCGGAAGCTCCTGCCCGGCCGGCAGCCACCCCGGCTCCTGCACCCGCCTTTTGGGTGCGGGAGGTCCCGATCTATGGCGAACTGGTGTTGGCCCCGATGGCGGGCTACACCGATCGGCCCTATCGCGGCATCTGCCGCCGGCTGGGTGCGGCGTGGGTAGTCACAGAGCTGCTCTCCGCCGACGGCTTGCTGCACGCCAGCGAGCGGACCCGTCAGATGCTCGCTTTCGGGGAGGACGAACGTCCCCTGGCGATGCAACTTTTCGGGCGCGACGCGGCGGTGCTCGAGGGCGCCGCACGCCTCGTGGAGCCATTCGCCCCCGATTTCATTGATCTCAACCTCGGTTGTTCGGTCCCCAAGGTGACCAAGACGGGCGCAGGGGCGGGTTTGCTTTCCGACCCGGCCAACGTGGGGCGGATCATGGCCCGGCTCACGCGGGCGGTCCGCGTGCCGGTGACGGCCAAAATCCGCCTGGGTCCAGAACGGGAGACGTTGAACTACCTGGAGGTGGCGCGGGCTTTGGAAGACAACGGGGCGGCGTTGATCGCCGTTCATGGCCGCACGCGCCATCAGCGTTACAACGAACCGGCGGATTGGGACGCCATTGCGGCCGTGAAGCAAGCGGTCCGCATTCCGGTGGTGGGAAATGGGGACGTCAACGTCGTCGCCGATATCGCGCGCATGAAGGCGCACACCGGCTGTGACGCCGTGATGATCGGTCGCGCGGCGCAGGGGCATCCGTGGATCTTCCAGTATCGCGATCGAAAAGACGTGCCCTGGGAAGAACGTCGGACGGTGATGCTGGAGCACCTGGAGCGGATGGCGGCGCACTACGGCCCCCGCTATGGCGTCATTCACTTTCGCAAACACCTCGTCCGGTATCTGCGCGGCGCCCCCGTTCCCAAAGCGCTGTATCCTGCCCTGCTGGAAGCCACCCAACCGGAGGCGTTACGGGCGCTTTTGTGCTCCATTGTTGCCGGGGACGCCGATCAGTAAAAGTGTTTCCTGTGTAAGTCCTATCACATCAAGTTTCTCTTAGGGGGTAGGTCCATGCCCACATTGCAATCAGAGGAGCTGCGTCTCCTGGCGGACGGTCTGCGCTTGCGGCGTGCTGCGTCGGATGATGTCGAGGCCATTGCCGAGCTGCAGGCGCGCGCGCACAGCGACGCCGGTTGGGACACCCCCGACGAGGAGGTGCGGTTCTGGATCCGCGACCTGCTCACACGTCCCCATCCGACCTTCCGGCCGGCGGATTTCATTGTGGTGGAGGTTTTGCAGACCGGGGCGATTGTCTCCAGCATGTGCCTGATCTCGCAAACGTGGCGTTATGGACCTATCCCCTTTGGAGTGGGACGCCCGGAACTGGTGGCCACCCATCCGGATTACCGTCGCCGGGGCCTGGTCCGCGCGCAATTCGAGCTGGTCCACGTGCTGAGCGCCGAACGGGGCGAGCTGCTGCAGGCGATCACCGGCATCCCCTGGTATTACCGGCAATTCGGCTATGAGATGGCGCTCTCGCTGCATGGCGCGCGGATAGGATACGCGCCTCAGGTCCCCGCGTTGAAAGAGGGCGAAGTCGAGCCGTATCGTCTGCGTCCGGCAACGGAGGAGGACATCCCCTTTTTGATGGCCGTTGAGGCGCACGCGGCGGCTCGTTCGGTCGTCGGCTGTGTGCGCGATGCGGCGATGTGGCGGTACGAGCTTGGCGGGCGTTCGCCGGAAGCGGCGGAGCAGCGTCAATGGAGGGTCATCGAGACGCCTGAGGGCGAACGGGTCGGTTTCCTGGCGCATCCTGCCGTGTTGTGGAACACGACGATCTACGCTACGGCCTATGAGCTGCGCGAAGGCGTCTCCTGGCTGGCGGTGACGCCGGCCGTTGTGCGCTATCTGTGGGCCTATGGTGGCAACAAAGGCAAGTGCCTTGGATTCGGCTTTGGCCTGGGAGAGACCCATCCCGTTTACGAAGCGTTCAGTGCAGGGTTGCCGCGGATTCAACCGCCTTACGCCTGGTATTTGCGGGTGCCCGATCTGCCCGCATTTTTGCGCCACATCGCGCCGGTCCTGGAGACGCGACTGGCGCAGTCGGTGGCGACGGGGCATACCGGCGCGCTCACCCTGGGCTTTTATCGCAGCGGCGTGCGGCTGACGTTCGAGCGGGGCCGCATCGCCGAAGTCGCGCCATGGGAGCCGCGGGGGAACGATACCGGCGCCGCGGCGTTCCCCAATCTGACGTTCCTGCAGCTGCTGTTTGGCTATCGCGCGTTAGCGGAGCTGCGCGCGGCCTTTCCCGATTGTTACGCCAACGCCGAGGCGACGGTGCTGCTCAACGCGCTGTTCCCGAAGCAACCTTCCTCTGTCTGGCCTGTTTCGTGACGGGGGGACGTGTGAACGTGGGCACATAGGTACGTGAGCATGTGGAAATGCGGCTAATTCTTAATGGAGACGCCATGTGCTGGCGCACACCATCCAAGGATGAAAATGTGAGTCGTGAGCAGAGGCTGCGGCGACTCGCCGGTTCGGCTGGGGATAGAATCTCCAGCCTGACACGGGCCAACCGCGCTGAAGCGCGTTGTTGGGGATCTGTCAGACCCGGAATTCATTCCGGGGCGGCCTGAGGTTTACAGATTCGCCTTTTCGCCTTTTCGCCTTTTCGCTGATTCGCTGACTGCTGACTCGCTGATCTCTATTTCCCGAGGAGTGTGTCGTGCTGCAACTTCGACTTAGCACCGGCTCAGCCGTGGTGTTGGGACTGGCGCAGGCGCAGATGGAGGCCTCGCCTACGACGCTGTACGCCATGGTGGGCGAGAGCTGTCAGGGCGCGTGCCGTTTCTGCGCGCAGGCCCGCGATAGTGACGCCGATCGCAAGTTCCTCTCGCGGATTGCGTGGCCCGCTTATCCTCTCGCGGAGGTGACGTCGGCGCTGAGCCGTCCCCATCCGCTGCGTCGTATCTGCCTGCAGACGTTGCTGACGCCGCAACTGCTTCCCGCGTTGCTGGAGAGCGTCACGCAACTCCATGCCGTCTCGCCGCTGCCGATCTCCGTGTGCCTGAATCCGATTCCCCGCGAAGGGTTAGAAGCCCTCAAGGCCGCCGGCGTCGAGCGGGTCGGCGTGGGCCTGGATTGCGCCACCGAGGCCCTGTTCGAGGAGATCAAGCCCGGCTTTAGCTGGGAGCGCACCCAGCGCTTTCTCGAAGATGTCGCCGCGGTCTTCGGTCGCAGCTCCATCCATTTGATCGTGGGCCTGGGCGAAAGCGATGCGGAACTGCTGCACAAAGTCCAGGCGAGCCACGATAGCGGGCACGCCGTGGCCTTGTTTGCGTTCACGCCGGTGCGTGGCGCGCGCTTGCCGCTGTCGCCGCCGCCCATCGAGCGGTACCGGGCGCTGCAGCTGGCGCGACAGTTGTTGATCACGGGTCAGGCGCGGGTCGAGGCGTTGCGCTTCGAGGGGGGTCGGCTCGTCGGCCTCGAGGTCGAGCCGGCGATGATGGAAGCGGCATTTGCCTCGGGGAGAGCGTTCCGCACGAGCGGCTGCCCCGATTGCAACCGTCCGCTCTACAACGAGCGTCCCGGCGGCGCGATGTACAACTTCCCCCGCCCACTGACCGAGGCGGAGAAACGCGCGGCGCGGGAGGAAGCGGTGGCGTATTTACGCGGGGCGTGAAATGTGACATACGGAGTATGTGATCATCTTCCCCATTCCCCGTTCCTCATTACTCATTTCCCATTACCGGGTTACTCACCCCACATAAGGAGAGACCATGATGACCCAACACTGGCGTCTGTTGCTTCACGGCGCGCGCAACGCCTTTGACAACATGGCGATTGACGAGGCGATTTTGCGCACTGTCGCCGTCGGCGATGCGCCGGGCACGCTGCGCTTTTACAGGTGGGAGCCCTCGGCGGTCTCCATCGGCTACTTCCAGGGGGTAGAGCAAGAGGTGGACCTCGAAGCCTGTCGCCGCGAGGGGGTGGATGTCATCCGCCGGATCACGGGCGGCGGCGCCGTCTTCCACGACCGCGAGGGGGAGATCACCTATTCGCTGATGCTCCAGGGAAATGCCCCCGGCGTTCCGCAGAACGTGCTGGATTCTTACGGCGTGCTCTGCCAGGGCCTGGTGTTAGGGCTGCGCCGCCTGGGGCTGGCGGCGACTTTCGCTCCCATTAACGACATCGCCGTCAACGGGCGCAAGATCTCCGGCAACGCGCAGACCCGGCGCTTTGGCGGCATCTTGCAACACGGGACGGTCTTGTGCGACGTGAATCCGGCATTGATGTTTACGCTCCTCAAGGTGCCCGACGCTAAGCTTCGGGACAAGCTGCTTCAGACGGTGGCGGAGCGGGTGACTTCGATTCGGCGGGAGTTGGGAGCGGTGGATCCTCAGGCCGTGATCGAGGCCCTCTGCGCGGGATTCGCTGCGGCATTGGATGCGGAATTCATCCCCGGCGTCCTCACGGAGCAGGAAGCGCAGCTGGCTCAACAAATCAAGGAGGAGCGTTATGCCAGACGCGAATGGCTTTTCAAGCGCTGATTACAAGGTGACCGGCGGCAAATTGCTCCGCGTGCGGCTGCGGACTGTACCGGACGCACAAGGGGAGCCGTGCATCGCGGCGGTCAGCATCACGGGCGATTTCTTCATGCATCCCGAAGAGGCGCTGGAAGCGCTGGAAGCGGCGCTGCCGGGCGTTCCGCTGCGGGCGGACGTGTTGCGCGAGCGCATCGCGCCATTCTTCGCGGGTGAGGTGCAGGTCATCGGCGCGGATGTGGAAGACTTCGTGCAGCTCTTGCTGGCCGCGAAACCTTGATCTCCGGTGAAGGTCGAATGGCACTGTTGAAGGTCTATCAGCCCCTGCCACGTTTTCCGGCGCTCTCGCTTTCGGGGACTGCCTGCGAGCTGCAGTGCCGGCACTGCACGGCGACATACCTCGCGGGGATGAGGTCGGTTGCCACGCCGGAAGCTCTGCTCGCTGCCGGGCGACGTCTGCGGGAGAGGGGCGCGCTCGGCGCGCTGCTGAGCGGCGGCTCCACCCGCGAGGGAGCGCTCCTCAACCTCAAGCCGCTGGCGGGCGCGATTCAGCGCCTCAAGGCGGAGACCGGGCTACTGCTCAACCTTCACCCGGGGCTGCTGGATGCTGAGACGGCGATGGCGCTGGCGAGCGCGATTGATTTCGCCTCGCTGGAGATTCCCGCCACGGAGACAGCGCAGCGCATCTTCGGGCTTCAGGCGACGACGGCGGATTATCGCGCCGTCTATGAGCGGTTGCGCGCGGCCGGCATCCCGGTGATCCCGCACCTCACGGTGTACGATGGCAGCGAGGCGGCGCTGTTGGAGGGGGTAGCGCCGCCGGAGACGGTGGTGATCATCGTTTTCGCTCCTACCCCCGGCACGCCGATGGCGACGACGCCACCGCCGGCCCCCGAAGCGGTAAGCGCGGTCTTCCGCGGGGTGCGGGAGCTGTTCCCGCAAGCGGAGCTGGCGCTGGGGTGTATGCGTCCGCGCGATCGCCGGATACGGGCGACGCTGGAGCTGGCAGCGTTGGAAGCGGGGGCGACGCGCCTCGAATTGCCCGCGCGCGCCACGCTCGACGCCGCGCAGGCGAGGGGCCACATCATTCAGCGCTTCGAGGCGTGTTGCGCTCTGCCGCGCGCGCTGGAAGCTCGCGCCCTCGCTGCCCCGGCCTGAGAGGCGGCACGGCGCGAGGTCAGTGGACTTTTGACAAGGCGAAAGCGCATAGCGACGGCCCTGCTCACGGCTACTGACTCCCTACGCTGGCTTTTCCCCGCCGCCTTCATGGGCGTCCTCTCTTCCCTCACGGCGCCGCATACAGCAACACCTGTCCGCCGTAGAAATAGCGCTGCCGCACCACGTGCATCCTCGCGCCCAGCGCCTTTGGAATCAGCCCTTGCGGATCCGTATACCAGTCGTGGCTATACACCAGCCACACCCGCTCTCGCCCGTTCACCAACGACATCAGCCTTGCCACGTCGTTCTCCGTCATCTTGGGCTCGAGCACGCCGCTCTCGAACATGTCCTCTGGAAGCCCACGCTTCTCCACCCGAATGTCATACAGGTCTTCATACGCCCTGAAATAATAGTCGAACGGAATCTGCGCCCAATTTGCGTTGAACAGCACCAAATCATCTTGTTCGACGAAGTTCGCGACATACCCCGCAGCGGTGTTCCAGTCCTCCTTTTGCATAAACCGGTAATAATCGGCCGCAGCGAAGAGGTTGTTGGCGCCCAGAATCCCCAACGCCAGGATCACGAGAAAGCGATATCGCAGCTGGGTGATTCCCGCCGCCAACAGCAGGAACAGCGGAATTGTGATCCAGATCAGCGTTCGATCGTAGAAAACAGGCCGGCGGAGGCTCACGAGCAACTCACCCGCGAAGGGAATGGCGAACAGAGCGACCAACAGTAGCCACCGCGATGGCTCTTTCCGGTAGCGCCACAGTCCCAAGCCCGCCACCGTCGCATAGAGGAGCCACATCCAGGCCGCCGGCTCCACGCTGGATTGGCCGGGCGCAGGCGTAGCGGCATTCAGAAACGTCATCAGCGCGCGGGTCACGGTCTGCCAATCCGGCCGGGGCAACCAGAACTCCTGGTATACCCCTCTGGCTTGATGGATGAAGGCGCCCAGCCACGGGCTCCACAGCAGAAAGATGCCTGCCTGCGCCTTCAGCCAGTTCTGAAGCGAGGGCGCGTGAAGTCCAGCCGGAGAGTTCGTTTTCCTCAGCCTCTGAAAAAGCATGAGGCCCAGGACAAAGCCATGGGTGGCCAGGGGAAAAAGCACCGCCGTGTTGTGGGTGAGCATCGTCGCCGCCGAGAACACCACAAATCCGACCCACGCCAGGTCGGTCTCAAAGGTCTGCCGGGGCGGCCAGCGATGGCGGGAACGCCGGGCTTCTCCGGTCGTCGGCCTGCCTGTAGCCGCGTCCTCGTCCAAAATCTCCCCGTCCCCGGCCTTCACCGGCTCCGTTGTGCGCCAGGCGCGCAGCGCCGCGCGGAACTGGCTACCGATCGGTTCCGCAGACCGTGGATCGGTGAGCAGCCTCACCAGCGCATAGATGGCCACGGCCGCATTGAACGCCAGGCACGTGTACATGCGCGTTTCCTGGGCGAAGCGGATGTGGAAAGGCGACACCGCCAGCAACACCGCCGCCGCAAATCCCATCAGGGGGTCTGAGAGGCGCTTGCCGATCCCATATATCACCGGGATCGTGGCCGTTCCCAGCAGGACGGAGAGCAGGCGGACGGCGTAGGGCGAGTCCCCTCGGAACGCGATCCAGACATGCAACAGCAGATAATACAGGGGCGGATGTTGATCCACCGTGGCCGTCCACCGCAACAGCTCGCCGACGTTGTGGCTGGCCAGCCACACGCTGAACGTTTCGTCCAGCCACATCCCCTTGCTGCCGAGCAGCAGGACGCGCAGCCCGCCTCCCAGCAATGTGACGCCAGCGACCAACCACGGCGCCACCTCTTCAAAGTTGATTTCTTCATTCATGGTCGTGCATTACCTGCCTGTCCAGACACGAAGCGCCTCCCCAAAAGATGTCCGTGTTTTGCCCGGCGACGGCTCCTCGGCGAAGCATCGGGGGCGTTCGCCACACTGCACCTTCATAGCATAGCGGAAATGGCAGCAGGGTCAAATAGCTCAGGCCACCCCCATCCCCTTACACCGGACGCGATGACGCCAATGCACCAGTCTTCCCAATCTGCGTTCACCCGCACCCCGCCCTTTCCTGCGCTGCAGCTGTACCTTTTTTAGCTCGTTCAAAAGCGAGGCCGGTTCGCGTTGTCAAAACTCCAATATGGAGTATACAGATAGGTGCATTGTCCCAGGCAGCCAGGCGGGTCAGACATCGGATTTTGCCGTTGGGAAATTCGGGTTATGGCGCCTGGCCTTCAGTGAAAGGAGACCCTTGCCATGTCTCGCCGCAAACGTCCCCGCATCCCCGTGACCCTGGTCCTGCCGGCCGAACCGCCGACACGGGACGAGATTGACGCCATTCTCATGGCGACCGATGCCGTCGTCATGGAGGCCGGCCGCTCCGGGGTGACGCTCATCCTCAAGGGATCGCGCAGTCGGAAGGTGCTGGCGCAGGAATGGGATAAGTTGCCCGATTATGGCCGGCTTCAGCATCTCACCACCGACGAGATCGCCCGTAAGGTGGATTGGTGCCTCCATCACGATTGGCTCCGCATCAAATACGACCACGAGATTCCGCTGCTGGTGCATTCACCCCAGGGTTGGGAGCGGGTGAAGACGCTGTGGGTCGCGCGGGTGTTGGACTGGTTTGCGGAATGGGCCGCCGCCGGACAACCGGAGAGCGTCTGGCCGCCGCTGGAACCTATCCACCGCGAGATCAAATTTCGCGTGCTGGAGACGATCGCCCGGGAACAGCGGGTGGAGCTCGTCCCGGTGCTACGCGCCTGGTTCCCGCACGAGGTCCGCGCCGTGCGGGAGGCCATCAATCAGACGTTGCAGGCGCTAGGGCAGGCGGGATTGCCGCATCCCAAACGGAACCAGGCTTGACTTCGCCGCGTTTATATGCTAGAATTAGATAAGATAAATAAGTTGGATAACATACACAAAAGGGGTGATTCTATGCCTATAAGCCTCAAGTCCAGTGAAGCGCAACAGAATTTTGGCCTGGTGCTGGAGCGTGCCTTGACAGAATCCGACGTGATCATCGAGCGCTATGGCGCGCCGAAAGTCGCCATTGTGGCGTATTCGCGTTATCAAGCATTGCTCGCGGCGGAGCGGGAATTGCTGTTGGCGCGTCTCCGCCAGGCCGCCGCCGAGAGCGCCGCCCGCGCCGCCGGGCTGAGCGATGAGGAGGTCGAGGCGCTGATCGAAGAAGCGCGTGAGGCAGTCGCGCATGAGGCCGCTGCCAAATGACACGAGTGGTCATTGATACCAGCGTCTGGATCCGTTATCTGATTCGTTCCAGTGTCGCTATACAGACGTTGATTGAGGAATTGTGGCTTGGTGAGCACGTGCAAGTCATTACGGCGCCGGAACTTCACGCCGAATTGCAGGGCGTGTTGGCACGTCCCGCAATCCAACATTTCGTTACCCCCGCAGACGGGCAAGTCTTGTTGAAAACACTGCAGCTCAAGGCTGTATTTTTGCCGGTGTTAGGTGAGATTCCTGCCTTCACGCGCGACCCCAAGGACGATAAATTCATCGCCTGCGCGCTGGCAGGCCAGGCGCAAGCCCTGATCACTGTGGATAAAGACTTGCTGATCCTGGAAATGGTCGAACAAGTGCGCATCGTCACCCCCGACGCCTTTATCAGACGTTTCCATGCTTGATTTTGGCCAATCCTGCGGCGCGGCTTTCCAGCTTACCTGCGCCTCCTCTTTAACCGAAGCATCCCTGGCTCTGTGCTCTCCGGCGTAAAAGAGGCCCTGATAATGTCCCGTTTTGTGATACAATCCTTATGACAGTCACGGGGTTCTCCGTTGTGGCCGGGTTCTTGCCGGAAGGGGGGCCTCGTGATGCAGCGTCATGGGACAGGAACATGATGCGCACAAATTCTAGAGGTGAACTATGGATCGTTTGACTAAATCGCTTGCAGTTTTGTCGCTGGCCGTGATTGTCTTCATCGCGGCGTGTTCGGCGCCGGCGCCGCAGAATACCCCGACGCAACCGGCTACGGAACAAACGCTCTACGCGGATCCCTTTGCCTATTGCGCGGCGGTGGGAACTGTTGACGCTCCCGATGCGCGCTACAACGGCCCTGAGATGCCAGATTCCGTTATTCAGGGCTTGATCCAGCAAGGGGTGATCTCAGCCGATGCGCCGGCGGAATTTCAGAAGTCCGCAGTGTGGCGGTGCATGGATGGTCAGGTGTGGGCCTGTCACTTTGGGGCCAACCTCCCCTGTCTGGAGAAGGCCAACACGTCCCAGACGCCGACCTCGGAGATGGAAAGCTTCTGCGCCACGAATCCCACCGCGGAGGGCATCCCGGCCGCAGTGACGGGGCGGGCCACCGTCTACGAATGGAAATGCACCGACGGGAAGCCGGAAGTCGGCCAGCAGCTCTTCCATGTGGATGCGCAGGGGTTTCTGGGCGACTTTTGGTACGAACTGACCCCTTAAAAGAGGAAATCATGCCCCAAATCCTCAAGCTCTTGCTGCTCGCCCTGGCTGCCGCGTGCGTCATGGGCGCGATCGTCGCCGGCATCGGCTGGCTTGCGCAGTGGCAGTCCGCCACCCAATTCAGCAACGGATTTTTCTTCGCGGGCAGCGCCGTGATCGTGCTGGGCGTTCTGAGCGTCATGGGGAGCTACAAAATGCGCGCTGACTTCGACGTCCTCTACAGCCAGTCGGCAGGCGACATGAATGCCCTCAAACGCAGTCAACGGCGGATTGCCGATACGCTGCAGGCATATTTCGCGTCCGTGCTACTGTTTCTTGTCGGCGCCATCCTCATCGGATTTGCCATCCTGATCCCAAATCTCTAAGGCGCCCGGCGTAGAATGTGTTGACTTCTTCACGCCAGCGGGTATAATTTTTCGCATCGCCGGGTTGTGCCACTGCAGCAACGACACGGCGTCTTTTGTTGCGGGTAAACGGGATGAATGAAGAACTGGTGACGGACGTTCTCAACCTGGAGAAGGAAGCCTCGCGCCTGTACGAAGAGGCGCAGGCGCAGGCCAAAAACTATCTCGCCGAAGCCGAGGCTCAGGCTGCGGCCCTGCTGGAACAGAAGCGAGTAGCCGCCGCGGAGTATAGCGCGCGCCGACAGGCGCAAGTCGCGGCCCAAATTGCCGCCGCCCGCGCACAGCAGCTGGCGCAAGCCCAGGCCGAGGCGGCAGCCCTTCAAGAGGCGGGAGCGGCCCGCCTCAATCTGGCTGTCCACTATCTTCTGCAGAAGGTGACCGCTGCGGAATAGTCATGGGTGCCACTAGCGTCGTCGCTTATGCCACCGTCCAGGCGCTCTGTCGCGCGCTTTATGCTGACCTGTTGACGCCTGACCTGCAGGCCGCGCTCACGCGCGCTCCCGACCTGGAGACACTGCTCAGTCAACTGCGACTGACTGCTTACGCCCCGCATTTGGAGATCGCCCGGCAGTTGCTCACCCCCCGGCGCATCGTCTATCAGCTCCGTCAGCGGTTGGGCGTGATCTATGGTAAGCTCATCCGCTTCACACCGGAGCCGGGGCGCGATCTGATCCTCGAACTGTGGCGGCTGTACGAGATTGACAACCTCAAAGCCGTGCTGCGCGGCATTGCCAGCGGCGCTACCTGGAGCGAGGTGCGCTTCTTGCTCGCACCGATGCCCCATCACACCGCCTTGCCCCTGGATACCCTGCTGCGGCTCCTGGAAACCCGCGACATGAGCCGCGCCATCGGGCGTCTGCGGGGACTGCCCTACTATCCGCTGCTTTCCCAGGCCCTGCCACAGTATGAAGCCAGGGGGACGCTCTTCCCGTTGGAAATCTCCCTGGACCTGGGATACCGCCGCGCGCTGTGGCGCTGCATCGCCCATTTGCCAAATTCTGACCGCGCGCCGGCCGAGCAGCTCTTGGGCGCGCTGCTGGATGCGGACAATCTTCTCTGGGCCTTGCGTTTCCGGCTGTATTATCACCTTTCAGAAGAGGAAATCATCAACTACACGTTGACCGAGCACGCGCAGATTACGCCGGACGAAATTCGCGCTATCGCCAGAAGCGATGACCTCGCCGGCATCCTCCCGCACGTTTTGCGTCACATCCCTGCCGTGCAACAGGTGACGTTAAGCCAGCATGGAACTTTACTGCCGCCGGGCACCTGGCTGCCGGCGCTGGAGCAAATCCTCTACGCGCATGTTCGGGAGCAGTGCCGCCAGACCTTCCGCGAAGCGACCTTTCACATCGGCCTGCCGCTGGCCTATCTGATTCTGGCCGAGTACGAGCTCCATGATCTGACCGCCATCATCGAAAGCCATGCAGTGACATAAAGAGAGCTCCCTATGTTCAAATCCCGAGCCATGCTTCACGTTGAATTGCTCATCCCCGAAACCGAGGTCCTCTCCGCAACCGAGGCGCTGATGGCCAGCGGCGTTTTCCATCTCGCCGCGGCGGAACAGCCAGGCGGGGTCAAGGCGACCGAGACCGCGGTGAACTGGCACAATCGCGCGCTTGACTTCGCTGCGCTAGAGCGGCGCATCCTCACCGTGATGGAGGAGCTGCACATCACGCCCGACTCGCCGCCGGCAGACATCCATCTCATCGCTCCTGAGGTAGCCCAACGCGACATCGTCCATTTTGAGCAAGAGGCTGAGCCGCTGGTGGAAGCCCTGGATGCGGCGCGTCGCCATCTCGCCCTGCTGCAACAATCCACGCGCCAGCTCCAACCCTTGCTCGGCATTGAGGTGGATTTGGGACAATTGCGCGAGCTGCGCTATACCTACGCGGTGCTGGGCACTTTGCCTGCCAGCAATGAGGAGCGCCTGCGGAGCAGCCTGGAGCAGTTGCCCTACCTTCTGATTCCCCTCCGCCGCGATGGGGACTTGCTTGTCGTGTTGCTCTGCGGCGCGCGTCAACACGCCGACATCCTCGAGCGCGCGGCGCGCAGCGCCTATCTCAACCCCTTGCCCCTCCCGGAGCAGTATCGCGGCACGCCCAAAGAGGCGCTGCTAGCGCTGCAAGAGGGGCAACAGCGCACGCATCAACACATCGCCGAATACGAGGCCGAGATCGAACGCCTGCGCACGCTGCGTGTGTTGCATCTGCGCTCCCTGTTGTGGCGCGTGCGCGCCAGTCGCACGGTGACGGAGACCATCGCCCGCTACGATTATCTGCGTCACCTCTATGCCGTAGACGGTTGGGTTCCGGCGGATGCGCTGCCCACATTGCAGGAGACGCTGCTGGCCATCTCTCCCCGCATCGTCATTGAAGCCAGCCCGCCGGCCGTGGAAGAACACGCCGCCGTCCCCACTTCCCTGGAGAATCCCTCCCTGCTGCGCGCTTTCCAGAGCCTGGTGACGACGTATGGACAGCCCGGCTATGGCGAGCTCGATCCCACGCCGCTGTTGGCGCTCACCTTTCCGTTCATTTTTGGCCTGATGTTTGGCGATGTGGGGCACGGCGCGCTGCTGGCGTTGGTCGGCGCGTTGCTGCTGAGCCGTAAAGTCCCCGCCTGGCGTGGGCTTGCCCCCTGGGGCGGCATTCTCCTGGCCTGTGGCCTGTGTGCTGCCGGCTTCGGCGCGCTTTATGGCAGCTTCTTTGGCTTTGAGAACATTTTGCCCGCGCTCTGGCTCCGGCCGCTGGAGAATACCCTCGGCGTCCTGCTCTTCGCCGTGGGCGCCGGTGCGGTCATCCTCAGCCTGGGGATGCTCTACCACATCCTCAACGCCGCCATCACCCGCAATTGGGGTCAACTGCTCTTTGACCACAGTGCGCTGGCCGGGCTGTTGTTTTATTGGGCATTGATCGGGCTGGGGGTCAAAGCCTTCGGCGTGACCCTGCCGCTTTCCAACGGCGTGCTCGGCGGAGTGGCGCTTGTCAGCGGCGCGGCGTTGACCTTCTCCGAGCCGTTGGAGACCTTGCTGCGCGGCCAACGTCCCCGCTTCCCCGATGGCGTGGGGACGTATTTGATCCTGGCGTTCTTCGAGCTCTTTGAGACGCTGCTGACGCTGTTCAGCAACACCCTCTCGTATGTGCGGATGGGAGCCTTCGCCGTCGCTCACGGCGCTCTGAGCCTCGTGGTTTTCATCATTGCCTCCATCCTCACCCGCAAAGGCAGCGTGGGCTACTGGATCGTCATCGCGCTTGGCAACCTTTTTGTCATCGGCTTTGAAGGGTTGATCGTCAGCATCCAGACGCTGCGGCTCGAATACTACGAATTTTTCAGCAAATTCTTCACCGGCAATGGCACCCGCTATCGTCCGCTGACGTTGTTGCCCAAAGGATAAAGGGTGCGAACGTGAGAACGTGGAAACGTGAGAATGTAGAAAGGAGATTGCAATGCATATTTTCATAGCTTTGGTGGGACTGTTGCCGTTGATCCCCCTCTGCGCCTACCTGGTGGGCGTGGGGCGCCCGGATCGCACCCCTGTGACGCGCCGCCTGACCTTGGGCCTGAGCACCGTGAACATCCTGATGGGCTTGCTGCTGTTGGGACTTGGGTTGGTCTGGTTCTTCGCGCCGGAAGTCGCGGTGGCGGCAGGGATGGCGCAAACTACGGTCGCCGATCCGTACCGCTCCCTCGCAGCGGCGCTGGCGGTGGGCGTCGGCTCGTTAGCGGCGGGCTACGCGGTCAGCGCGACCGGCGCTGCAGCCATCGGCGCCATCGCCGAGCGACCTGAGACCTTCGGGAGGGCGCTGATTTTCGTGGGGTTGGCCGAAGGCGTCGCCATCTACGGCCTCATCATCGCCTTTATGATCCTCAACCGTTAGTAGCGCCATGCGTTTGCAAGTCATCGGCCATCAGGATGCCGTGTGGGGCTTTGCGCTCGTGGGGGTGCCGGGCTGCATCGTCACCACGGCGGAAGAGCTTCACGCCGCGCTCGACGCGGCCCTGGCCGACGCCACGGTGGGCATCATCATGGTGACGGACGATGTGGCCGCGCTGGCCCGCGAGCGGATCGAAACGCTTAAAGTCCAACCGGCGCCATTGCTCATCGAGATCCCCGGCCCGGCAGGCCCGCGGCCCGATGCCCTCTCGGTGAGCGCGACGTTGCAACGTACCCTGGGAGTCAAAATATGAGTGAAGCGACCCGGTTTGAGCAGCTGCGCCGGGCCATCCTGGAACAGGCCCGGCGGGACGCCCAGCGCGTTGTGGAGCAGGCCAAAGCGGAAGCGAGCGCCAGTTTGCAGCGCGCCGCTGTGCAGGCCGAGCAGGAATCGCAACGGCAGGCGGCGGCTTTGGAGCGTCGCCTCGCCTCGGACATGGAACAGGCCCTCGCGCAGGCGCAGCTGGAGGCTCAGATGCTCCGGTTGGAACAGCGCGAGGCGCTTTTGCAGCGCGTGTTGGCCGGCGCGACAGAACAGCTGGCGAGCGTTGCCGCGTGGCCGAATTACCCCCAACTGGCGGTGAACCTGGCCCGCGAGGCCGTCGTCCGCCTGGGCGCCCCTGAAGTCGTCCTCGAAGCCGACCCGCAGGCGCAAAGCGCGCTCGATGCGGCGACGTTGTTCGCCCTCAGCGCTGAACTTGACGTCGTCGTGACCCTTGGCCCGGCGCTGGAAGCCGGTCTGGGCGTGATCGCCCGCACGCCAGAGGGCCATCGCCGTTACGACAACACCCTGGCAGCACGTCTGGAGCGGCTCTATCCCCAGCTCCGCGCCGACATCTACGCGCTGTTGGTGGGGGAAGACCCGCAGGCGGCCTCCAGCACCCCATCTCCGACATCGGCGACCCGTAATGGGCAACGAGAAATGGAGGAGGGGTCATGAGGGCATTCAGTATCCAGCATCCAGTATCCAGTGACCAGTACCATGAGCGAATCACAACAAATCGGTAAAGTCATTTGGGTGAATGGCCCGGTGGTCCGCGCGCGCGGATCGCGGCAGGTGGGCATGATGGACGTGGTGGAGGTGGGCGCAGAACACCTGATCGCCGAAGTCATCGGCCTGGTGAATGACCTCCTCACGCTGCAAGTCTATGAAGAGACCGCCGGCCTTAAGCCCGGCGCGCCCGTCTTCGGCACAGGCCATCCGCTCACAGTGGAGCTGGGGCCGGGTCTGTTGCGCAGCATCTTCGACGGCATCCAGCGTCCCTTGCCCGTCCTGGAATTGCGCAGCGGGGCGTTCATCGGGCGGGGCATCAAGACCACGCCGTTGTACCGCAGGCAACCGTGGGCCTTCACGCCTACCGCGACCGTGGGATCGCAGCTCAGCGGGGGAGCGATACTCGGCACGGTGCCGGAAACGGAGCTGCTCGAACATCGCGTGCTGCTGCCGCCAACGGTGAGCGGGGAGCTGCTCTGGCTCGCGCCGCCGGGTGACTACACCCTCACCGAGCCGGTGGCGCGCGTGCGAACGCCGGCGGGACGTGAAGTCCCCATCACGATGCTGCAGTTTTGGTCGGTGCGTCGCCCGCGCCCGGTACAGCGCCGCATCCCGCCGGCGGAGTTGTTGACCACCGGCCTGCGGGTGCTCGACACCTTCTTCCCCCTGGCGCGCGGGGGCACGGCAGCGACGCCGGGCGGTTTCGGCGCGGGCAAGACGCTCACCCAGCACAGCATCGCCAAGTGGAGCGACGCCGACATTGTGATCTACGTGGGCTGTGGGGAACGCGGCAACGAGATGACGCAGGTGCTGCAAGAATTCCCGCAGTTGAGTGACCCGCGCAGCGGCAAGCCGCTCCTGGAGCGCACCGTGCTCATCGCCAACACTTCCAACATGCCCGTCGCCGCGCGGGAAGCCAGCATCTACACGGGCGTGACCATCGCGGAGTATTACCGCGACATGGGATACAACGTCGCGCTCATGGCCGATTCGACCTCGCGCTGGGCCGAGGCGCTGCGCGAGATCTCCGGTCGCCTGGAAGAAATGCCCGCCGAGGAAGGTTATCCGGCGTATTTGGGCGCGCGGCTCGCGGAGTTCTATGAGCGCGCCGGGCAGGTCATCACCTTGAACGGCGCGCGCGGCTCTGTGAGCCTCATCGGCGCGGTCAGCCCGCCCGGCAACGACTTCTCCGAGCCGGTGACACAGAACACGCGCCGTTTTGTGCGCTGTTTCTGGGCGCTCGATAAGTCGCTGGCGGCGGCGCGGCATTATCCCGCCATCAACTGGCTGGAAAGCTACAGCGAATATGTGGAGGATCTCGCGCCGTGGTGGGAAGCGCAGGGCTTCGCCGAATGGCACACGTTGCGGGCGCAGGCCCTGGGGATTTTACAGGCGGAGAGCCGCTTGCAGCAGATCGTCAAACTGGTGGGCGCGGACGCGCTCCCCGACGAGCAACGGCTGACGTTGGATACCGCTCGTCTGTTGCGCGAGGGTTTCTTGCAGCAAAACGCGCTCGATCCCGTAGACGCCAGCACGCCCTTAGGCAAACAGCTCGCCATGTTGGCGGCGATTTTGCATGTGCACGAGCGCGCGGCGGCCATCGTCGCTCGCGGTTGCCCGACGGAGCTGCTCCGGGCTCTACCCGGCATGAGCAAATTGCTGCGGATGAAAACCGCCGTCCCCAACGCCGATTACGCGCCCGCGATCACCGCGCTTCTCCAGGAGCTGGACGGACAGTTGGATGAATTGGCGCTAAAGTACGAGGGTGTAGGGAAGTTGGCAGATGGGAAGTAAGGAGTAGGGGAGTAGGAAGGAGTTGACATGTTCCTACGGCACACCACCGGGGACGAAAATGTGAGGCGTGAGCAGAGGCTGCGACGACTCGCCAGTTGGGCTGGAATTCCATCCCCAGCCTGACACGAGCCAACCGCGCTGAAGCGCGCTGTTGGGGACCTGTCAGACCCGGAATTCATTCCGGGGCGGCGGTCGGCGAGTGAACTGAAGTTCGCGCCGCCTTTGTCACGCAAGTGATTTTTTCGCTTATTCGCCTTTTCGCTGATTCGCTGACTGCTGACTCGCTGATCTCTATTTTCGAAGGAGACGCCATGTGCTGGTACACACCATTCAAGAATGAAAATGTGCGGTAGCTGTTCAGCCTGGCGTCAAGTAGCCAGACGGCGATGGATGAACCTTTGTAGCCTGTAGCTTTTGCCCCACCCCCTGCCCCCTCCCCAACGGCGCAGACGCCGTTGGGGAGGGGGAGAAAAAAGTAGGGGTTTTGCAGGCGGGCTACGCCCGCCTGCAAAACCCCACAAAAAAAGTTCCCCTTTCCCCCGCATAGCGCGGGGGAAAGGGGCCAGGGGATAGAGGGCAAAAGTTGATACTCAATCTTCAAAAATCGCCATGAAATCTTGCGTTTTTTAATCAGTGGCTGAACAGTTACCCTATGAGGCGTGAGTCGTAAGCAAGGGCTGTGACGACTCTCTTCTCACAGCTCTCTATTTTCGAAGGAGCCTATGAATGGAAGGTGGACAAGAGGTCTTGGGCGTCAGTCGCATCACCGGCCCGCTGGTGGTGATCGAGGGCCCGACCGACGCAGGCTATGATGAAGTCGTCGAAGTGCTCGATGCGCAAAACCGGCCCCGTCTGGGCCGGGTGCTGGAAGTCGGCGAGCAGGCGGCGGTCATCGAGGTGTTTGCCGGCACGACGGGGCTTTCCATCGAGCGGACGCGCGTGCGTTTCCAGGGCCGCACCTTCCATCTGCCGGTGGCGCGGGAGATGTTGGGCCGCAGTTTTACCGGTCTGGGACGTCCCCTCGATGGTGGGCCGGCGCCCCTGCCGGAGCGCTGGGCCGACATCAACGGGCAGCCCATCAACCCGACGGCGCGGAGCTATCCCCGCGAGGCAATTCAAACCGGCATTGCGGCGATTGACGGCCTCAACACGCTGATTCTGGGGCAAAAGCTGCCCATTTTCTCCGGCAACGGACTGCCGCACGACATGCTCGCCGCGCAAATTGCGCGTCAGGCGCGGCTCACCGGGGAGGCCCGTCAGACCGATTTCGCCATCGTCTTTGGGGCGCTGGGCGTCTCGCATGACACCGCCGAGTATTTCCGGGCCGAGTTCCGCGCCAGCGGCGCGCTCACCCGCGTCGCCATGTTCCTCAACCTGGCTGACGATCCTCCCATCGAGCGACTGATCACGCCGCGGGCTGCGCTCACCCTGGCGGAGCATCTGGCGTTTACGCATGGGATGCACGTGCTGGTCATCCTGACCGATATGACGAACTACTGCGAGGCGCTGCGACAGGTCTCGAACATTCGCGGCGAAGTGCCCAGTCGCAAGGGCTATCCCGGCTACCTCTACAGCGAGCTGGCCGCGCTTTACGAGCGCAGCGGACGACTGCGCGACGGCAGCGGTTCACTCACGCTCGTTCCCATCCTCACCATGCCCAATGACGACATCACCCATCCGGTCCCGGATTTGACCGGTTACATCACCGAGGGGCAGATCGTGCTGAGCCGTCCCCTGCACCGCAGCGGCATCTATCCACCCGTGGATGTGTTGCCGTCGCTTTCGCGGCTGATGAAGGACGGCATCGGGGAAGGCCTCACGCGCGATGATCATGCGCATCTGGCGGCGCAACTGTACGCGGCGTATGCCCGGGTGCAAGATGTGCGCGCGCTGGCCTCGGTCATCGGCGCGGAAGAACTGCCGGCGGTGGATCAGGCCTACCTGCGTTTCGGGGAAGCGTTCGAGCAGCGCTTTGTGGGACAGACGCCGACGGAGAATCGCAGCTTCGCGGAGACGCTCAATCTGGGATGGGAGTTGTTGCGCCTGCTCCCGCGTGAGGAGCTGACGCGCGTCACCGAAGCAGAGCTTGCCGCGTATTATTGATGGAACAACAGATCACACCTACCCGCAGCAATTTGCTGCAAACCCGTGAGATGCTCGCGCTGGCCCGCGAGGGCCACGAGATCCTCGATAAGAAGCGCGAGGTGCTCACGACAACGCTGCTCGAGGTGGCGCAGAAGGCCCAGGAACAGCAGGCGACCCTGCAGACGGCGTTGAGTGCGGCCTACGCGGCGCTCGCTAAGGCGCGTCAGGCAATGGGCCGCGAGCAGCTGGAATGGGTGACGCTGGCTATCCCCAGGGACTTCAGCGTGGACATTACCCTGCACAGCATCATGGGGGTGGCGCTCCCGACCGTCGCCGCGCATGGAGAGCCGCCGGAGATCGCCTACGGTCCCGGCGATACGTCGGTGGCGCTGGATGAGGCCGTCGCGCAGTTTCGCGCGGCCCTGGCGCTGGTGCCGGAGACGACGGCGACGCTCACCACTGTCTGGCGGCTGGCCCGCGAGCTGCAAAAGACGCAGCGGCGGGTGAACGCCCTGCAGCACGTGCTCATCCCCCGCTATGAGACCGCCGTGACCTACATCGAGAATGCCCTGGAAGAGCGCGAACGCGAGGAGACCTTCCGCCTCAAGCGCTTGAAGCGGCAGCAAGAACGGTAAAGCCTGAAAAAAGCCCCCGGATTCTCCCTTTGCCGACCACGACCGGGCCTTCCACCATTCATCCCACGGACCGCCCCGCCCATGTCCCAAACCCGGCCGGGGAAACTGGCCGAGCGCTGAGAGCTGCCATTAATCGTCGGCGACCAGGCCATGCTGCAGGGCTAACAGGGCCGCCTGGGTGCGGTCGGTGACGTTGAGTTTGGTCAGGATCGAACTCACGTAGTTGCGGACCGTCCCCTCGGACAGATACAGGCGCGCGGCAATGTCCGCATTGGTCAGGCCGCGAGCCAGCAGCTTCAAAACATCCATCTCTCTCGCGCTCAAGTCGGCGCTGATTTCGGCTGCGGGACGGGAGCCGGTCTGGCTGATGTGCGCAAATAACTTGCCCGCGACGTCCGAATCCACGACCGTTTTTCCGGCGGCGGTGTCCTGGATGGCGGTGATCATTTCGGCCCGGGGCGTGTCTTTTAGCAGGTAGCCTGACGCGCCGGCCCGGATGGCATCGAAGACCCATTCATCGGCGTCGTAGGTGGTCAGCACCAGCACCCGAATTTCGGGCCAGCGTTCGTGGATCGCGCGGGTGGCCTGAATCCCATTCATGAGCGGCATTTTCAGGTCCATCAACACGACATCGGGCCGCAGCGTCTCCACCACGTCCAGCGCTTGAGCGCCGTTGTAAGCTTCTCCCACGATCCGAATGTCGGGGACGTGACTGAGAATTCCCCGCAAGCCCTCACACACCACAATTTGATCGTCAACGATGACTACCCGAATGGTCATGCGTCACCTCGGAATTTCACAAGGATGTTTGTCCCGCTGCCAGGCTGGCTGGTGAGGACCAGCGTCCCGCCCAAGCCGTCCACCCGTTCCTGAATGCCCCTGAGCCCAAAATGGCCGGCGCGGGCCGTCGAGGGGTCAAATCCGCGCCCGTTATCGCCGAGGCTAAGGGTGACTGCGCCGGCCGTGTCCCTGGAAAGCCGGACTTCAATTCGAGAAGCGGAAGCATGGCGGGCAATGTTGTTCAAAGCTTCTTCGGCGATGCGAAAGATCGTCTGTTCGACCTCAGGGCTGAGCACCAGGCTGGTGTCGAGGTCCAGCGACAGCTCGGCGCCGGTCTGTTCGGCAGTGGCTTCGGCTGCGCCTCTCAGGGCCAGCGCCAGGCCTAAATGCTCCAGGGGCGTGGCGCGCAAGGCCTGAATAGCGCGCCTGACTTCCGTCAAACCGTTCCGGGCGATGCCAGTGGATTGCTGGATCATGGTACGGGCAGTTTCCGGCTCGGTGTCCAGGAGCGTGCTGGCCCCTTCCAGTTGCACGGCCAGGGCGCTGAGGGTATGGGCTAGCGTGTCGTGCAGCTCGCGGGCCAGGCGATTCCGCTCGCGGCTGGCGGCGAGCTGTTCCATCGTACTCGCATAGCGCGCCAGTTGACGGTTGGCGTCTTGCAGGACCTGGCGTTGCTGCCGTTGACCGGCCATCAGCCGGGTCACGACGGCTCCCTCTAGCAGGAAAATCACGCTACGCAGGAGGATCGCGCCCAGAGATCGAAGCAGGGCGTCCTGGCCAAAGAGCAGCGCTCTGGCCACGTTAAACGAAAATTCCAGGATAGCGACGCCGGCGGTGAAGCCTATCACCGCGTCAAAACTGTACTGCCACGCCACCAGGAATAGGGGGATAGTGAGCAGGACGGTCACTTGCCAGACGTCGGCTGCCGGCGCGGCCCCGGTCGTACGTGCCAGTAAGGGGCGCTGCAGGCCGAGCGTCACTTCGACGATTGGGCCGAGGGTGGCCGCCGCTAGCGCGAGGGGCAGAAACCACCGGCCCAGTTTGTTGCGAAACCAGGGGATGGAAAGGTAGATGAGGAGGAGTGTCAATTCCACCAGCGAAAAGAAGGTCCCCGGTTCTACCTGCACCCGGGGGCGCACAAAGGCAACCAGAGAGGTAAGCCCTACCAGGATCAGACGAAAGGCGGTGTATAGACGAAAGACCTGTATCAGGTCTGGCTCAAGCTGTGACTTGTCCATGATTTTAAATTATATCACACCACCGGCGGCTGTGGCCCTGACTGCAGTCATGGGATGTCGTGATCCCGGTCATCTCAATCTGTGATCCGGCGCACTACCGGAATGGCCCGTTTTCTCTTAGACTATCAGCATACGGAGAAACTGATCCGTGCCTGTCATCTAAATCAAGGAGGAACGTATGAGAGGGAAAGGGTTGATATCCAGAAAGTGGCAAGGGATTGTGGCGGCGGTTCTCGCTCTGGGAATGCTGGCGAGCTTCAGCTTGCCGGTAAAGGTCGCGGCGGCGACGGCTGAATTCGGGCCGCCGGCCCGAGCCCTGCCGGATGGGGAAAGGTGGGAGCTGGCGTATGACCGCCTGATGCTCGCGGCTGATAATCAGGGCAACCGCCTCGAATATGCGCAGGCGATTGTCGAAGACGCCGGGGAATGGATCACCAACTTGAAAGGGCGGGGGCAGGATGCGAGCGCTCTAGAGGAAGCACTGGCCACATTCCGCGGCCAGCTTGCCAGCGCCGAAGAGACCCATGGCCGCGCGGTAGAGGTGTTGAACGCTCATGCCGGGTTTGACGAGGCTGGTCACGTCATCGCTACAGCCGAGGCGCGCCGAACCATCCTCAAGGCCGCCGGCGATTTGCGTCAGACCCATCTGGTCCTCACCCAGGCCACCCTTGACTTCCGCCTCGCCCTCCGCACCTGGCACCAGGCGCACAAGAGTTAGGAGGTCACTCGCCATGTTCAAATGGAACCAGAGGCTCATCATTTGGGGGATGCTGGGATTGTTGATCTTGTTCGGCTGCGCAGCGTGTGGGCGCGACGGGAAGGTGCGAAATGGCATGGAGCCGCCGGCGACGTCCACAGCGCTTTCCTCGTCACCCGCTACCCAGCTGCCTTCGGAGGGAGGCGTCTCCGAGGAAGGTGTGGCCGGCGGAGATGAACTTGAGGACAGGCTGAATGAGCTGGACCGGATGAATCAATCGGCTGATAGCCTGGAGGACGTGCCTTAATCTGGCAGGACAGCTCCTGGAATTGCACATGATCTGGGCCAGCAATGGCCCAGATCATGTTTTTGTGGGCCGATTCCGTCCCGATGCGTGTTGTCATCACGTTTGCCAACGCTGGCCCCCAATGGAGCGTCAGAGGAGGCGCAGGCGGGCGACTGGCCGGCCTGACGTCAAGCAGCTCAGCCACACAAGGCGATTTGAATGAGGCTTGTGTTGACATCGCCGGGACCATATCATATAATGGTTGAAGTAATCGGGATCATCCTCACTTCATAACTGATCCGCCCGACAGTGGCCATTTCTCTGGATGAGGGCAAATGCCCTGGCGTCGCCTCCTCCGAAGGTCGTTTGCTGTTCAG
>Ga0208825_1000693_pt1 | contig 30030 bp, 25 predicted proteins | sample AD_UKC113_MetaG_FD_184450 | JGI IMG/M metagenome (GOLD analysis project Ga0208825, IMG submission 184450) | Active sludge microbial communities of municipal wastewater-treating anaerobic digesters from Hong Kong - AD_UKC113_MetaG (SPAdes)... | ecosystem: Engineered > Bioreactor > Anaerobic >...
AAACTCCTTATCAGAGGGTTATTGAATGTAAAGAAATATCAGAAAAAATAAAAGGAAAACTTAAAAATCAGTATAAGACATTAAATCCAGCAGAACTTAAAAGACAAATAGTTAAACTACAAAATCTTCTTTATAAATTAACAATAAATAACCCGTTTTATGTTAAAATAGAAATAGAAAAAGAAGAGAAAAATAAAAGATGTGTTGGAGTAGATTTTTATTTGACACAACAGTAAACTATTTCGCTATAAGAATTTCATGATATAATAAACTTACTTAGTGCCTAATTATGGCGGAATTTGGAACCATAGATAAGATTCACTCCATACTTTTTTAAATCCTTTAAACGCAATTTTTTTACTTTTTGGTCTGCATAAGTGAGAACTCTCACTCTTCCCCTTGTAAAAAAATTACTATTATCCAAATAAAGATATTTTTCATTAAATAATTCTGGCACTTCTTTTATCTTTTTTTACTTTATTTCCTTTTACTTTTGAGAAAAACAAATAGCGGAATTGAGATGAAAAAAATTACTTCCATTCTAAATAACAGGTTCAAGAACTATTTCATCAAACCATACAGTTCCTCTATTTGGTCTTGATTCTTTTGGACCTTTACCACTTGGATGTTCTGTAAAAATTGTAACACTAATGGATATTATTGATTCATCCTTGGGAACTTCAAATTCCTTACCTCTAAAATGCCATCCCATATTATTTATTTCATGATGAGTATTACAATCAGCAACTACTTTGTTAACAATTTTCCCGTCTAAATTCCGCAATGAAATAGTTGCCTGAATATGTGCCTGCCATAAATTTGTAAAATCTTTTATTTTAATCCATCCTGATAAACGATATTTATTTATTCCTTTTACTGGTTCAACTTGTTGACTGACAAGAAATTGTTTACCTTCTATCCCCCTTCCTACAATACAGGCACCTCCAGAGCATGTTTCCAATCGGTCTATTTCAGGAACAATAACAAGTTCACTTTCTGGATATGTCCAGCCATTTAATCCTTCTGAAAAATTCCCATTTTTTAAGAGATTATTTTCCCCTGTGGAAACCAACGGTCTTAAAAATACTCCTTTATAACTTTCTGATATTTCTATTAACTTTTTAATATCATTTTCTACTGATTCTTTATTTCCATGAAAATGTCGTTGTTCTATTTGGTTAAGACAGTTCTTTCTATATCTCTCAATCAAAAATGATTTATCCCAAGGCATAGATTCACCCACTGGTAATTGATATCCCAATATATGCCACATTGCAATAATACCTGCATCAACAGGAATCCTTTCTCTTTGTACATTCAACAAATAAGGACTGCCGGTTTCACAAAGTGCCTCTGCTTCATCAAGTAAATGCTCACAGGTTTTATAAAACTCAAAAGTTAGATAAGGGCGTTCAAAAGTTCTCATACTTGACATATTTCCTGATTCTTGAGGGACTGCATCTATACTATCTTCCATATAATTAAGGTAGGAAGTCATTTTTTCCGCTGCAGGGCCATAATATCCATCCATAAAAATTTTGACCAATTTATCAATATCCTGGTAAGGATTTTGCATTAGTTTCCATCCTGCCCATGTTTTTAACCAGAAAAAACTATCAAAACAAATTTCATCTTCTGCAAACATACTCCCTACTTTTTTACAACCAAATAATTGTAAGTCATAATATATACTTTTCAAATTGATATAAGGAGAAAGAAATTGTTGGCGATAAAGACGCCAATAATCCCAAACAGCAAGATGTTGTGAAATTTTTTCCCACCCCAACAATACCTCATTTGCTCTATAATTTGCATAATGAATTCGTGGGCGAAATATATCTGGATACCACGCTGGTGACCATTGAGAAAAATTATCTTTTCCTATAGCATCTACTGCCCATTCTCCTTTAAGTTGTATTATCCGAATAACTACATTATCTTTTGGATATATTGTCTTAGGAGGCTTCATTGTATTTGCATATGCCCATCCTTCAATAAGTACTTCTGGATATTTCTCTTTTATGCTATCAGCAATATAATTTATGAAGTCAATATATGGTCCACTATCTGCTTCTTCTTTCTCAGCCAATGATTTGCAATCAGGGCACTGACATATCCAAGGAGTATCATTTGGGTTAATAAAATACACAAGCTGTGGTCTACTTCCATCTGTGGATTTTTCAGTAGATTTCAAATTTTTTTCTATACTTTTTTCTATTTGTTGTAGAACATTTTCTCGTGCATCAGGGTTTGTAAGACAAATCTGTCCAGGGCCTGAAGGAGAGGTGGCTTTTGGTCTATTTCCTGCACTATCCATTGCATGATATTCCAATTTGTCTTCTGGAAAATTGCGCGAATAACTATAAAATGTGTGTGTCCCAAGTGGATATCCAAAACCAAATTTTGCTGGCTTAGGTCTAGTATCTTTGTTTCTTGCACGTAATATAAAATCATTCTCATTTTCTGGACAAGCAGTATAAATATCTCTGTCCCAGAATATTGGCTTATTGTGAATATCCTGTTCTTTTATACATAAGTTAGGAATATCAGGAATAACTTCCATATATCCATCAAACCAGTGACAACCGATTCCTTGTTCTAAAAATTCGTATACTGCATAAAGTGTTCCGCGTGGACGCCCTCCCGAAAGAACAAGGTCTTTTCCATAATTTTTTATTATCCATTCTTCTTCATTAAGTTCTGAAAAATTAATCCCCTTGCTTGCTGCAAATTCGGTTTGTCCAACATAAATACCTTTTGAAGAGAATAGTTTTTCTTTTTCTGATATTATTGGAAACTTTGCACCTGTAATTTTATAAAAATGTTCACTCAGTTCTTTTGCTGCATAATCCTCAGCAGGTATTGTTTTTTCTGCGGTTATTATTACATAAGCAGTCCTTCCGTTATTTGATAATTCAAGGATTTCGTTTCTTTTCATTTTGTCAATATTTGATTGTGAATATATCTCAAATTGAAAACAAAGGAATAATAAACAACCTATTACCCACATATATTTTTTCCCCATAAATATCCCCCTTATGTAAAATTTATAAAAAGAAATAGATATCTAACTTTCTTTATTACTGCTCGCTATGTTTTTGCCCTTTCAGTCCAATATGAGAGTTTAAATTTTTCCCCTTAATTACATTTTTATCTAATTTACATCTATTTCTTTTGTCCCTTTTGGTAATTCAAGTGCTCTTACTTCTGATGAACTACATTTTGGACATTTTGGCATTGTTACAGATGCAGATTCTTCAAGTATATAGGGAAATATTGCCCCGCATTGCATACATTTTAAAGCAGGGTAAGCAGTATTTTTACCTGTATAAGGGGATTGTACAGGATAATGTATTTGTTCTGCGTCTGTATCAAATGATTTTTGAAAAGCTTTTTTCGCTTCAACATCAATTAAAACTACTGTATAAAGTGTCTTCTTTGGCATTGCTTGTTTAACGATAAATCCTAATGCAGCAATAATTATAATTACTAATACTACAACTCCTATTTTGTTTTTCATATTCTTATCTCCTTTTGATTTTATTTTCTCTAACTTATTTCTTGTCTACCAAGGATAATTAGCCCCTGCACAATCTAGACCAACCCTCACAGACAGTGGCAGTGGTTGAATATTATATAGGTCTTTAATACCTATATTCCTTACACTTCCATCAAGAAACCATAAGTTTATTCTATTATTATGCCTGAGATGTAATCGCCAACCAGTTCCGCTACACCATCCTGCCCTATAACCCTGCCTCAATTCACTCCACCATCCTAGAGACACAGTATCTGCTAAAAACCATATTTTACTGATGTTTCTAATATATTTTTGGTCAAATATCTTTGTATTATAAAACTCATCATATACTGATAATCTATCAGTGTCTTGATTCATTCCATAAGTATACTCATAAGCAGTGAATTTTTTTGGTTTGAAACTTGGGCAAACAAGGAGATTGCGGTTCTTTATATAACCACATTCATAAACTGTTCTTCCCCAATAGTATGTTACACTATGGACAACCGGTGGAGCCCAACCATTATAGTCTTGTGCATATATCAATATAGATAATCCAATTTGTTTTAAATTATTCATACACACAGATTGGTGTGCTCTTGCTCTTGCCTGTGATAATGCAGGTAATAACATAGCAGCAAGAATCGCTATTATCGCTATTACTACAAGCAACTCTATCAATGTAAACCCCGTCTGCTCTAACCTAGCACTTCTGCGCCTGCCCGCCTGAGCATTAGCAAAGGAGGGTAGGGCTGGTTCGTGAACTCTACTTAAACTGCCTGTGTAGAACAACCCTCTCTTCTGTGAAAATCCCCTCTTACTCCCCTTTTGTAAAGGGGAGAATTTTTTTACTCTTACCATTTTACACCTCCATTTCCGCCACAAGATATAGCGGATGATTAAATACACTTTTTTACTTTTTCAACATCCCCCTCATCATAATCTTCTCCCCTTGGGGAGAAGAAATAAGGGAGGAAATTTTTCCTTTCTTTCATTTTACATCTGCCAAAAGATTCGCCACAAAACATTGCGAATCCAACAATGCTTTTGTCAGGATTACAAATATTTTAAATTTTACTTCTCGTCTTTTTCCCTTTTCATCACCTCCTTTTTTTCTCTCCAAACTCCTTCCTTTTTTAAGCCCTGCCCGTCTATCTTTGTAGAGGGAAAGGTTGGCTCGCCCGTAGGGTCCACAGAATTTCTCTGGGCTACGCCCGAGGGGATGGATTTTAAATCTCCCCTCACCCCTCTTTACTAAAGAGGGGAATATTTTTGTTTTCAGGAGCAGTTTCTAATTGTTTTTTATCATCTTGTCTACTCTCTTTACTTTTATATTATACTCTTTTTATCAAGTCAAAACATATTTTTTTTGTGTAAATATGTCTTAAAATCTTCAAATTCCTTTTATATTATTGAAGAAAAAAATTATGAAATAAAGATGGAATTTTCCCACCAGCAATTCCTTCTGTTAATCCCATCCAGTATTCTGCTCCTCCTGATTTATCACTATCAATAGCAGTAAAATTAAACCCAAATACTCTTCCTTTCTCTGGTTTCAATAGAGATAGATCACTCCATGGTAAAGATAGTTCATATATTGTTTTATCACCTTGTCTCTTGACAATTAGTTTTGCTGAAGCAACTAACCTACCTCCTTCAGCGCCTTTGCCAGCCCATTGAAATACCTGAGGACCCACAGGTGTTAAAGCAATACCAAATTCATAATCATCTTCTTTATAACCACTTCCCGGTGATAACTTTCCATCATTTAAAGTATCAAAGGCAATTTGAAAACTATCATTTGCCCATATCCATGTTCCTGTATTTTCTTGAATAAACTTATCATCTGTAACCTCAGCAGCAAAATAAAAATTCTCTTCATCATAAGTAGTCCATGCTTTGACACTTAAATCATTTAACCCTGTCCAATCACCCTTAATTACTGCTATAGGAGGCGATATATATTCCTCTTTATTTAATTCTATAGGACTTAACCCTTGATATTCATTTAAATTACCATCTATAACTGGTGTGAATTTTTCTACTTTGAAAAATTGTGGTTTTGTTGTAATTGATATCTTTGGAAGAATAGGAGAAGTAAAACTTATACTAAAATCACCAGGTATTAGTGGTATTGGTTTTATTACTTGTAATTGAATTTCTATGGTTTTCTCTTCTTTTGGTGATAAAATAACATCTTTCTCTAACTCTATAACTTTCCAAAATTCAGGGACTTCAACCTTTATTTTTCCTTCAATATCTTTATTTAATTGATTCACTATTTTTATCTCCATCTTATCTATTTTTGAGAAAGTATTAAAAATTTTAACAGGCGGTAATGTGTATTTTGCTTCACTTAAAACCTTCCTGTAAATCTCTACTCCTTTTGTCTTGTCTACTATAAATATAGGACTTTCTGTTAAAGTTAATATACTTAAGTTGCCTTCTTTCTCAGGTGTAAAACTTCTACCAATAATATCATAACATTTTGCCGAATTCGGTAAATTCATCTGAAATAAAACTGGATCCTTCTGTAAAGACCATAATGCTATACGACTTCCTTTTCCTTTCTCAAATAAATATATAGGTATATCTTGATGAATATCTATCTTCTGAGGATTGTTTACACCTAGAAGAAATTTAGATGTTGTAGCATAAGCACAAAACTCTGGCCTTGGATTAGGATACCCACCATCTTCTTGAGCAAGTCGCAGAAGACCATAATCTCCTCCTCTTTCAGTTATTCCTGCACCATATAGAAAAAACCATACACACCTATCTATTTCTTCAATTGCCCTGCTTATTATATATAAACGACTAATTAACGCTGCCCTATTCTTGCCATAAATACTATCCACAGGCAATGACATATCTACTGTCCAACCTATTTCTTCAATTGCAAGTTGTTTATTATCTCCATAATTCTTAACAATCCCTATTGCTTGCTTGAGAGTATCTTCTAAATAATCTTCTGGCCATTGTACTTTTAACCCAGGACCAAAATAACGCCCATTGCAGTAAGGGTCAAAAAACATCCCATCAAGGTAATCATGTACTTCCTGCCAGACCTTCTTTGCAAAAGGAAACCCCCTTTGACAATCACTATCGCAAACACCACAACCACCTACTATAACTTCTGGATTTGCTCTCTTTGCCCCTGTATATACTGCTTTTACCATATCAAGATATTCATCTATTCCTCTCTTTAAATTGTTACATCTAGCATCTGCTTCACAAGCAATATGCCATGTCTTTATATCATTCCCATATCTTTTAACAACTTGATAAACATATTCTTCAAATTCTTCTGGTTTTGCCATATATTCACTTGGGTTTTCACCAGCAGGAGCACTTGATGCCCATTTTGGTATTGTCCAAGGGTCTATAGGAATATAACCAATAGGAGTAATACCTCTTTTTTTACATTCTTCTAAAACACTATTTTCTCCTAAATTAAATTTACCTTTCTCTGGTTCTATCCCTGACATCATAAACATTATTTCTACTGCCTGAACTCCTATTTTTGAAAGCCATTCATAATTACCAGTCCCATGATAGTTTAAAGCCATAAATTGTTTACCTTCATTCTTACCCCTTTCAACTGGAACTGCTATACCTAATATTCTCTTGTTTAGTGTTATATCCCCTTCTGGTTTGGTAAGTTTAATTTCACAAGAATAATACCCTACCCCTAACTTAGGTAATGTAATTCCTCTTTTATTAAAACTCTTAGCAGATAATTCTAAAATTTCTCTCTTTGAAAAAATATCTTTCCCATCATAGTCCCTTAAAATGTATTCAATATTAACTTTCTTTGACTGAGAAAATGTATTATATAACTCAACTGTTATTTTTGGCATTTCATTAACATCATATATACTGCCCCATCTTTCTGTATAAGCTTTGTGAATTGCAAGTTTGTCAGGTATATCATAAGATAAATTATCTATATCAAAAACTATTGGAACATTAGGCATAATCGCTATATGGGTTATTTTCTCTGGATGGAATATTTTTTCTTCTTCATTCTTTGCTCCCCATGCATAAGAACACATTGATGGTAATATAACTACCTGCTGCCATTCCTTACTAACATTTACCCCGCCTGCTGAAAAAAATATACTCCCTACTCTTAAATATATCTTCATACTACCTTTATCAGATATACCTCTAACCCAAAAACTTATACCATCCCAAAAATCTCCTATATCTAATCTCCTCTCTATATAACAATTTTCCTGTGAATGAAAACTTACTCTCATTACTTTCTCACCTTGAAAAGGGCTCTCTTTTAATAACTCTAATGATGGGCTCTTTGTCCCATTCCATGCTATTGTACTCCACCCTATTATTTTTTCTACTTCAAAATCATCTATGGGTATTATTCCCTTTATTTCTTGAACTTTCTCCTTTGGTTCCTCAATAGAAGATGTTTTTGGAACTTCTTCTGCCTCTGAAATAGGAATTAATGATATATTATCAAACCATGCTATCCCTCTATTTGGTGGTGCATCTTCACATCTCTTTCCACTTGCATGCCTTGTCAACAAATAAACCCGTATGTAATAAGTCCCTTCTGGAACTTCTACTTCTCCTTCAAATCTCTTCCAATCCATATCAGAAACTTGGGGAGCTGTACATCCCCCTCCAAAATATTTGTAGTGTGTATTACCTTCTTTATCTCTATATCCACATTCCCCTTGAATTACTGCTTGCCAATTATTCTCAAAACCTTTTATTTTTATCCACCCTGAAAGTTTATACCTCTTTGCATTCGGATTAAAATATGTCTGTATTAATATCCCTTCTTTACCTTCCTGTCCTACTATCTTAACTGAGGCATGCCCTGGTCCTTGAAAAACATCCTTGTCTATCTCTACCTTTATCGCATTAGGCCGCCACGAAGGAATCTCCCAACCTTCTAATCCTTCTTCAAAACCAGGATTCTTTATCAAATTTTTGCCTACTTCTTCTTTCCCATAACTTATACTTGAAAACAATAAAATACTACATATCACCAACATTACTTTTCTCATGTCTTTCTCCTTTCTATTCAAAAACTAAAATGTATTTTCTCTAACTTATTTCTTGTCTACCAAGGATAATTAACCATATTACACTCTGGACCAACTCTAACAGACATTGGCAGTGGTTGAATATTATATAGGTCTTTAATACCTATATTCCTTACACTTCCATCAAGAAACCATAAGTTTATTCTATTATTATGCCTGAAATGTAATTGCCAACCAGATCCGGCACACCAGTTTGCCCTATAGGCCTGCCTCCATTCATCCCTCCACCATCCGAGAGACACAGTATCTGCTAAAAACCATATTTTACTGATGTTTCTAATATATTTTTGGTCAAATATCTTTGTGTTATAAATATTAGTGTCGCTATTCGATAATCTATCAGTGTCTGAATTCATTCCATAAGTATAATACCAATAAATGAATTTTTTTGGGTTGAAACTTGGGCAAACAAGGAGATTGCGGTTTTTTATATAACCACATTCATAAACTTTTCTTCCCCAACAGTATTGTTCTGTGTATGGGGCTGTTCCAATAAGATAGGTAACTGGTGGAGCCCAACCATTATAGTCTTGTGCATATATCAATATAGATAATCCAATTTGTCTTAAATTATTCATACACACAGATTGGTGTGCTCTTGCTCTTGCCTGGGATAATGCAGGTAATAACATAGCAGCAAGAATCGCTATTATCGCTATTACCACAAGCAATTCTATCAATGTAAACCCCGTATGCTCTAACTTAGCACTTCTGCGCCTGCCCGCCTGAGCATTAGCAAAAGAGGGTAGGGCTGGTTCGTGAACTCTCCTTAAACTGCCTGTGTAGAACAACCCTCTCTTCTGTGAAAATCCCCTCTTACTCCCCTTTTGTAAAGGGGAGAATTTTTTTACTCTTACCATTTTACACCCCCATTTCCGCCACAAGATATGGCGGATGATTAAATACACTTTTTTGTTTTCAAACTCCTTCCCTTATAAAGGTTTACCCATCTATCTTTGTAGAGGGGAAGGTTGGCTCGCCCGTAGGGTCCACAGAATTTCTCTGGGCTACGCCCGAGGGGATGGATTTTAAATCTCCCCCCACCCCTTCCGCCACAAAGCACGACGGACAGATGCTTTTTTAAAGAGAGGAGAATTGAAATAAGGAGAAATAAAAATATATATACAGAAGATAAAAAAACTCCTGATAAAATAATTGAATTTATAAAAGAAAATTTTGTGATTATTAAAAAAGGAATTGTGATTATAAGGGAAAAACAAAAAGATACTCGCAGAGAGAGAGAATTCCTTCTCTTCACTATTACTTCTTCCCTCTTATTACTACATCCTATTCTTTTCATTATTTCTCTTTTTTATTATTTTACCCCTTTCTTTTTTTCTGTCAAGACATATCTAACTTTGCCTGTGTGATTTTCAGTTAATCCATTTAATTGAATATCTTATATAAGGTATGTTTATTATAAAGAAAACAAATAGCAAGAACTGATAAAAGTCCTTCAATTTCGTCTTTTTTATCAATTGTAATTGAAATGAAATTTTTGCCTGAAAGAATTGAGTTAACAAGACCAGTTAAAACATTACCCGGACCAACTTCAATAAAGACCCTACTTCCATCTCTATACATATTTTCAATTTCATCAATAAATCGGACTTCTTTTATTAAATGTTCACTTAATATATTTCTTATTTCATCCATGTTATCAGGATATTTTTCCCCTGTTAAGTTTGAATAAACAGGGAATTTTCCTTTTTTAAATTCAACTTTCTTTAATTTCTCATCAAAAATTGTTTTTGCTTTTTCCATAAATGGAGAATGAAAAGCACAACTTACATTTATAATTTTGCTTTTTATTTTTTTCCCTTTTAAGGCATCTTTTAATTTTTCAAGTTCTTCTATTCTACCAGCAATTATTGTTTGAGAAGGTGAATTTAAGTTTGCAATATATACTTCATATCCACTTATTAAATTTTTTACTTCCCTTTCAGGCAATCCAATAGCCATCATTTTTCCTTCTTCTCCTCCACCTTCAATTATTGCTCTCCCTCTGCTTTCTAAAAGTGTATAAAGGAACCTTTCCTCAATTATTCCTGATGCAGAAAGAGCAACATATTCTCCTAAACTATGTCCACCTGCCATGTCTGGTAAAATACCAAATGAATTAATTATTTTAAAAAGCCCCATTTCAATAACACCAAGAACTGGTTGAGTTATATTTGTTATTGTAAGTTGTTCTAATTGTTTCCTTTTTTCTTCCTCGCTTTTAACTTCTTGGGGATAAATAAATTCACTTAAATTTTTCCCCAATTTCTCTTTTAAGGTTTCATTTGCAATTTCAATGGACTCTTTTATCTGAGGGAATTTTTCCAAAAGTGTAGAAAACATCCCAACTTTTTGTGAACCCTGGCCAGGGAATAAAAAGGCAATTTTACCTTCTAATTCAGTTATTGAAAAGTATATATCTTCTTGAATTATTTTTTCTTCTGTTGTATTTTTAATTTTTTCAATTTTCTCTTTTAATTCAGAAAAGGAATCAAATATAAAACATCCTCTTACTTTACCTTCATTTTCATTTATTACTTTTTCAATTGTTTCATCATACTTTCCTGTCTCAATGCTATTGATAACTTCATCAAGTACTTTTAAAAAATCATCTCTTTTATTTCTTGATATACAAAGTAATTTCTTCATCACTAACTCCTTTCTCTATAATTCCACCAAATAATAATGTGCTTCCTTTATATAAAACAACTGCCTGCCCGGGAGTTATTGCCCATTGTTCCTTTTCAAATCTGACAATTATTTTATCATTTTTATATGGGAAAACATAGGCAGTTGATAAAGGACTTTTATATCTTATTTTGCCTTTAACTTTCATTCCATATTTCAATTTATCAACAGAAACAAAATTTATATTTCCTGCAATTAAACACCTCTTATAAACATCTTTTTTTTCTCCTACAATTATTCCTTTTTTTTTAGCATCTATTCCAATGACATAAAGAGGCATTCCTTTTGCAATTCCAAGTCCTCTTCTTTGTCCAATTGTATAATAAAAAATTCCTTTATTTTTACCAAGAACATTTCCTCTTTTATCAACAATTTCTATTTCTTTTTCATTATCAAAAAAAGAAGGTGTCCCTGAAATAAAGTCCTGACTTTCATCTCTTTCATAAGAAGGGAACTTATATTTTCTGGCAATTTCTCTGACTTCTGTTTTTTTAAAATCTCCTAAGGGGAAAATAACTTTTGATAGTTGCTTCTGAGTAAGAAGAAAAAGGAAATAACTCTGGTCCTTTTCTTTATCTTTACCTTTTTGGATAATATATCTTTTTCCATTATATTTTACTTTTGCATAATGTCCTGTTGAAAAATAATCAAAATTTATATCCGATTTTTTTAATTTTTCAAGCAGTATTCCAAATTTTATATATCTATTGCACATTACACAGGGATTTGGGGTCTTACCTTCTTTATATTCCTTTATAAAATAATCAATAACCTTTTTTTTAAACTCTCCTTCTACATCTACAACAAAAAGAGGTATATTCAAAATTTCTGCTGTTGTTTTTGCAATTTTTAAGTTCTCTTCCTTTTGTCCATAACAAATTATTTCTTTATTTTCCTGTTCTTTTCCACTATATAAATTCATATAAACACCAATTACTTCGTATCCCTTTTCTTTCAATAATGCTGCTGCAACAGATGAATCAACTCCACCAGACATCCCGATAACAACTTTTTTTTTCATTTTTTTAAAAGTGGAAAAAATTTATGATAATTACTTTTTTTTAGTAATATATAATTGAGTCAATATTCATCTTTTTTTAGAAAATTAGAAGTTAGAAATTACTTTGTCAATGGCTTGAATTCCTGTTTACTTGGTACAAAAAACCTGGAGAAAAATTCATAATAATTTAATCGTAGCGATTGTATGCCCACTACCATTCCTTCTAAAAGGATTACAAGAATATTTCCAAACAAAATTACTAGAAAAGAAAGTATATTACCGCCAATACCAGAAACGAGACGGGATAGTTCAAAAATTGCCATAAATAATCCTGCATGCGCTAAGGAAAAAGCCGCAATACGAATAAAAGAAATAGTATTTGCTAAATAGCCCATAATTATTTCTAATAGGTCTATTATACTTTCCATAAAAGATACCCCTAACGATTCATTCTTTTTTGCTATAGTTCTTTCTAAAACTGGCTTGAAGAAAAGTAGACAAACTCCAGCAATCAGCAATACAAGATATGCAGGTGGAACTGGTGCTTTGGCAATGAACGATTTGCTTACCAGTGCGATACCTACCCAATATAAGAAGCCAGAAATTAGACCTGCTTTATCAAAAAGTGCTCTGAAATAATTTTTATCCAGTAAAGAGTTGATTATATTCAACAAAATTCCCAGTGTTAACACACCAATACCAAACATAATACTTACGCGGAAAATATCGTTAATATTATAGAAAGGGTTTTTCCAGATTGCTGGAATAATTTTTTCCTGCCCAAAAAAACTTCCATACAAAAAACCAAAGATGCAGGAACTAACTCCACACCAGGCAAGAAGGGAACCACCTTGCTTCATAGTTTCCTGTTTACTTCTTTTTAGTAAAAGTCCACCAAGCAAAAGAACCAATCCATGTCCTAAATCGCCAAACATAGCCCCAAACATAATTAGAAAACTGATGGCTACAAATAATGTGGGGTCAATTGTTCCATAACGAGGTAGTCCATAAGAAGTAATTAATAACTCAAATGGCTTAAGAAATTTACTATGTTTCAGACGCACTGGTATTTGCTCTTTATCAACATTTAAGGTTTTGGTTGCTCTTATTTCCAGATATGCAGAAGGTACAACACTTCTGACTTCTTTTACCACCCGGTTTTTTTCTTCTTTGGGAATCCATCCTGAAATTAAAAATGTTCTACCAGTAATGAATGCGTATTTTTTTGCCTGGAGAAGTGCTTTTTCCCGGGTAATATAGCCAAGAATAGCAAAAAATTTTTCTTTATACTTTTCTCCCAATTTTTTTATTTCTTTATCTATCTCTTCAATTTTATTACGGTATTCTTCCAGTTCGGCATTCAATTTATTCTGCATCTCCTGGGGAATTTCTGGTAGACCTTCTGGATATTCCATTGGTTGCCATGAAACATCTTTTAATACTTTTGTAAGAAATACCTCATCTTTTTTCAGATATACAACCAGAATAACCACCCGTCCCATTTCTTTTTTCAAAGGCAGCGTTAGATGGGGAATGTTTTTCAATGTACGCTCCAGAACTACCATGTTTTTCTCTTCAATACTTCCGAGTTCAATATTTAAAAAAGTATAGGTGGAACTTTTTTTTATGGGAAAAGGTATATAATCTTTTATCTGAGAAAGAATTGTCTCTATATTCTGTAAATTGTTCTGAATTTCTTCTTTTTGATTGAGAAGTGGGCTGACTTCTTCTTCTACCTCACTGAGGAAATTTTTTATCATGTTTGGAGAAAAATGTTCAATTTTTCCGGATGCAAAGATAGAAAGATTAAGTGTTTTTGCTACCTGATGCAGTTGAACTTCTAATTTTTCCCATTCCGCATATTCTTTTTCCGTATTCAGAGGTGTTAAGTCCTCCAGTTCTTTTTCAATTGTTCGGATATCTACTGGTTGAAAAATTCCTAAATTCAAAATCCTGGAAGTCAATTCCTCAGATTCTTCTTTAAAAACTACTATACTCATTAGTACCATTTCTGAAGGTATTAACATAATTCCTCTTTTTAAGTATTGTATTTAGTCCCTTTCATATTTTATTTGTGAGTAGTCCAAAGGGCTACTCTCTACTTCTCATAATACTATCTTACTGGAAAATCAGAGAGGAGATTTCTTCCCTCTCTATTTTATAATACTTTGCATAAGATAAAGAAACAATATTTTTGGTTTCCTGATTTTTCAAAATTAAATAACCTAAAGCAACTCCCATTGTAAATGGAAAACTTGAAAGTACTCGGTGTACTTCATGGAAAAGAATCTCATAAAGAAATTTCTCCAGAAGAATAACATTACCAGTGACCAGATTTTTAACCTGACTGTAAGGTCCTATTGCCAAACCTTTTATTAAATTAGAAATTCCGTTTGAGTTATAGGAACTGCGTACTCTTTCTCGAGTAATATGCTCACCCCCATGTATTACCCCTTCCAGCATTTCATCTAAATTAAGATTGTTGTAGTATTTATGCTGACGCAAAAGCCAACGGATGTTTTCTATATCAATTTCTACCCCTAAAATTTTTTTAGTCACTTTCTGGTCAGTAGAAGATAGTTTTTCTGCACACTCCAGAAGTCTCTTGTAATAATCAATATCCAGGGCTATTTCAAGGTAAAATATGGAATTTTTTTTCTGAAATTGCTCCCGTGCCTGCATAAGGGGGTTTTTGTAAGGTGTGCTATCAAGAATTGAGATAATTTCGTCAAGATTTTGACTGGAAATAATTTTAGAAAAATCTATCTGGTGAGCAATTGTTTCTCCTAATAGATATTCATTCCAATCAATCGGGTTCTTTTTATGCCAGATGCGCAGAGCCACTTTTACTTCTTCCAATTCATATCTTTGGATAAGGAGAAAAATAAACATTTTTTCCTGTTTCCCGATGATAGCATCATAAATCTTCCAACAGGCGGCTAAATTATCTTTCAACAATGCCTTTTCCAGAAGCAAAAGTTCACTAACTTCTGCTGGTAGTTTTTCAACTACTTCCTTGTAAGTTGTGGTTTTCAAAATACTTAGAACTTCACCTAAATCATGGGCTGCTATCATTCGTTCAAACAACTCTGGCGAAAGCAAAAAAGAAAGCAATGCCCTGATTCTTGCATTAGCATACGAATACTTATTAAGTTGTCGCATTTTTATGATAAATAAAATAAGTAAATATTACAAATTCCCCATTTATATCTTAGTAGCAAGTAGAAAGTCCTACATCTCCTCTTTGAACCCCCCCTTGTGCTTATTAAATCTCCCCTCGCCCCTGTTGTGCTATCTGGGAGACGATGACGCACCAACTCTGCCCTGTTAATCCCCGCTACTTTAGTCGGTTTACTAAAGGGGGAACGTTTGTCTCCTTCCTTTGAAAAAGCATGTCCGTCAATGTCTTAGTGGAGGAGAAGGTGGGGGTGGATTTTATTAAATCCCCTCTCACTCCCGTTGTGCCTATTGAAATACATTACGGCACCAACTCTGCTTTGCTAATCCCCGCCTCTTTAGTTGGTTTGTTAAAGGGGAGAACTAAAAGGGGGGAATAACGCACCAACTCTGCTTTGCTACCCCTCTGCAACCTTAGTCGGTTTATTAGGATAGATTTAACTTTTTTTGTTTTTATTCTTGCTACTCTCTACTCGCCAACCCAGTTGACTGAGTATCTATCCTGATAATTTGCTGAAAAACATGACTTGCTATTTTTGGTATATCTTTTCTTTTTTTCTGCAAGTAGGCATCAGTTTCTTTCTGTACGGTCCGTAGTATGTTTTCTTTTTCTTCCAGATATGCTTGTTCCATTTCTGCCTTTTTCTTAATAACCTCAGCATTGGTTTTTCGGCTGGATTCTTCAATAAGGAATTGCGCCTTTTTTTTTGCTTCTAACACAATATTTTCGGCCTCTTTGCGCGCACTTTCCAATTTCTCTTCTGCACACTTCTCTTCTTTAAGTACTTCTAAGATAACTTCTTTCATAGGTCTCCTCTAAATTTAATTCTCTTTTTATGAGCATGTCATAAAAAAGAAAACAGGGTCATGATAATTATACAGAACTTTTTACCAAAAAATTCCCAATTTACATCATGGTTAAATGCTTTGGTATAATAGTTCTACATATTTTTTGTTTTTCACCACCAGAACCGGACAGGGTGCTTCAAAGAAAATCAGGGCGCCTTCGTTATAAAAAGTATCCCTCAGAGAAAGAGCTTCTTTCAGTTCTCCCATAATAAGCAAATCGGCATTTGTTTCTTTGATTTTATTTATCACTTCGGTATGAACTACGCCCTTTAATTCTATTCCCTCAAAAGGAACTTCTTTGTTTTCTGCCATCTGTTTAAATCTATCAAGGAATATTTTACCCTCATTTTCTATATCCCGTTCGTATTCCATCGCTTCAGTATCTATGAATATTCTGGCTTTTATCAATTTCTGTAATGCTTCTTTATCAACTACATATACAGCAATCAATTTTGCTTGTAGAACTTTTGCTATATAAATAGCATATTTTGCAGTAACAAGAGATGAGTTAATATCTACCGAAAGAGAAACAAGTATATTCTTTATAGCCATAGGCATTCGCTCCGAAAATATTTACTGCACTCTGTTTATGTTTAAGTAGCAAGAAGAAAGTAGAGAGTAAAATTTTAACCATTTCTTTTTTATTTTATATTTTTACTTACTACTCACTACTTCTTAGGTAACTCTGTTACCTGCGTGCCTTTGCTTTATCAATTTCAATAAGGAAAATGCATCCCGACTTTCTTCATCCAATCTATCTCCAATATACTTAACTGTTTCCCTGTAAGCAGGAATATATACTTTCTCAAGTGCATTGACCTTACGCATTGTTTTTTGCATCTCTTTAGCAAGTCGTAAAAGAGCAATTCTCTTCTCAGCCAACTCAACTAAAAGAGAAAGAATTTTCTTAAAATGCTCTATTACCTCATCAGTATATAAACTTACTTCATATGGACTATAATAAGGAGGATTATCCTGCAAATCAAGTTTGATATCAGGTAAAGAAACACCCATTACCTTCCTGTGAGATATAGATATACTATTCTGAATGTTTATAGAGAAACTTATTTCTTCTAATTTCTTTCTGCCCATAGAACATATTGTCTTATCAACCAAATTATACCCTTCTTTAAGAGCAGTAGCAACTTCTTCTTCTGACTGGTGTATTATATGAATTAGACCAGTCAGTGCATTCATAATAATTTTTCTTTTTTCCTCAAGAAGTTGATAACCCTCTTCTGTAAGTAAAAGGGCTTTTTTCATCTTAAGGAGATTTGTCTTAGTAGCAGGACATTGTATTCTCATTTTTCACCTTTGTAATATTTTTTTATTTCTTCTTCTTTAACACGAAGAAGTTCATCTGCTGGTAGTTCTGAAAGAATTTCCCAGCCCAAATTAAGTCCTTGTTCCAGTGTTCGTCTTTCATAATGTCCCTGACTGAGGAATTTCTGCTCAAAAGCATCTCCAAATTTGAGATACAATTGGTCTAACGGAGAAAGTTCTTCTTCCCCAATAATAGCAGCCAGAGCTCTGATATCTTTCACATGTGCATAGCAGGCAAATAATTGAGAAGATAGGTCTGGATGGTCTTCTCTGGTCATCCCGGCACCGATATTATCTTTCATAAGACGGGAAAGTGAAGGTAATCCCGCAATTGGCGGGTAAATACCTCTACTAAAAAGTTCCCTTTCAAGAACAATTTGTCCTTCGGTAATATAACCAGTCAAATCAGGTATTGGATGAGTAATGTCGTCATTGGGCATAGTTAGAATAGGTAATTGTGTAATAGAACCTTCTGACCCTTTTATTATTCCTGCTCGCTCATAAAGACTTGCTAAATCGCTGTATAGATATCCAGGATATCCTTTACGTGCAGGGATTTCCCCTCTTATCGTAGAAACTTCCCGAAGTGCTTCGCAATAATTTGACATATCAGTCATAATTACCAGAACATGCATATGCTTTTTAAAAGCAAGAAATTCTGCACAGGATAAAGCCAGACGAGGGGTTTGAAGTCGCTCTATTGAGGGACTATCTGCTAAACTTAAAAAAATAACAGTTCGTTCCAAAACTCCTGTTTCTTCAAAATTTCTTATGAAAAATTGTGCTGTGTCATATTTTATACCCATAGCCGCAAAAATAACGCAAAATTGTTCTTCTTTTACTCTTGCCTGTCGGGTAATTTGTGCTGCAATTAAATCATGAGGTAGACCACTTCCAGAAAAAATTGGTAGTTTTTGCCCTCGCACCAGAGTATTCATAACATCTATTGCAGAAAGTCCTGTCTCAATAATGTTTCTAGGATAATCTCTGGCAGTAGGATTAATAGCCTGACCATTTACATTCATCATCTCTTCATAGGCAGGTCGTGGAAATCCATCTAAAGGATTGCCAAGCCCATCAAATATCCTGCCTAACATTTCTTCTGAGACGCCTAACATTAATGGCTCTCCTTTAAAACGCACACGGGACTCATTTAAAGAAAGGCCCACAGTTCCACCAAGTACTTCTACCACTGCATAGCCCTTACCTACTTCAAGGGTAATACCAATGCGACTTTTTCCTTGATTATCTACAATCTCTACCAGTTCGTTATAACCAACATTGTGGATATCTCGTATGATAAAAATAGGACCTACTATTTCTTCCAATCCCATGTATTCCCGCAGTGAATATTTTTCTGTCATAAAATATCCTCTTTCAACAAAAGGTTCTGTCAAAATTGGTTAATTAAATTCACTCCACACTTTCTCACAAAAACAAATGAAATGTGAAAAGTAGAAATCCATCCCTACCTTCCTTTTACAAAGGAAGGAGTAATTTCCCCCTTTAACCAAAGGGGGGAGGGGGATTTTGAAGGGGATTTTTATTTTCTCTCTCTCTTTCATCTAAGTTTTTGACACTACTCAACAAAATCATAGATATTAAACTTTCTTATCTCTGACTAATTCTATAATTTAACTTTATAACTTTTGAGATATTGTGTCAAATTTCTTGCCTTTTCTCTAATATTTTTTGGACTATATACCTGTTAACCTTCATATGTTTTACTAATAACTAATTTTTATATTCAAAAATTAAGTTCATCTAACTCTGTATTTATCCGGACAGGTAATTCCTCTAATTTTTCTATATCTTCCTCAGTATATTTGGTTTTCATTCTTAAAATATCCTCATAAACATCCGTTGCTTTAATCTCGGCAATGGTAACACCTTTCTTTACCAATTCCTCACTTTTCTCATATAACTTCAATATGGCATTTAGCATTAAAAACTGTTTTTTTGGCGAAGTATATGTATCTACTTTATCAAAAGCACTCTGTTGAAGAAACGCACTCTTGAAAATAGAACATATATCCAGTATCAAACGCTGTGTTTGAGGCAGAACATCAGGACCCACCAGTTTTACCACTTGAAGTAGTTTTTGTTCTTTTTGTAGAAGGTCCATTATGGCATAACGTGCTGTTTCCCATTGTGGGTCAATATTTTTATGCCACCACTCCTTAACATCATCTAAGTATTCTGAATAACTCTCAATCCAACTTATGGATGGATAATGTCGTGCGTTAGCCAATTCTCTATCAAGTTCCCAGAAACTTCTGACAAACCGTTTGGTATGGGAAGTTACGGGCTCTGAAAAGTCACCACCTGGTGGAGAAATTGATGCTATAATGGTGATAGAACCATTGTTACCTGAAAGTGTCTGAAAATTCCCTGCTCTTTCATAAAATTCAGCCAGTCGAGAAGAAAGATAAGCAGGAAATCCTTCCTCTAAGGGCATTTCTTCCAGTCGTCCTGATAGTTCCCGCAGCGCTTCAGCCCATCTACTTGTAGAATCAGCCATTAGAGCAACCTGATAACCCATATCCCTATAATATTCCGCAAGAGTAATTCCAGTGTAAATACTTGCTTCTCTTGCAGCCACAGGCATATTAGAAGTATTTGCAATAAAAATTGTTCTTTCCAAGAGAGGTCGGTTCGTTTTTGGAGAAATAAGTTTGGAGAAATTTAGAAGAACATCTATCATTTCATTTCCTCTTTCTCCGCAGCCCACAAAAATAACTATATCCGCATCACTCCACTTGGCTAACTGGTGCTGGACTACTGTTTTGCCTGTGCCAAATCCACCAGGCACTGCCACACAACCGCCCTTAGCAATTGGGAAAAGAGTATCAATAACTCTTTGTCCTGTAATCAACGGCTTACTTACTGGAAATCGGGATTTGACAGGTCTTGGTGTACGCACAGGCCATCGGTGATACATATAAATTTCTTCTTTCCCGTGGTTATTTTCAAGCACTGCTATTTTTTCCTCAACTGTATAATCACCTTCAGGTGCAATCCATTTTAAAATACCACTTAGATTGGGATGAAGCATAATCAGATGTTTTAAGTTGGGTGTTTCCTGTACTTCTCCTAAAACAAATCCTGATGCAATTTCTTTTCCTATTTCTACTGCACTGGGATAAAAATGCCATTTCTTCTGCTTATCAATTGGACTGACATGCACACCCCTGGTTATATAGATACCATATTTATTTTTAATAACTTCAAGTGGTCTTTGAATTCCATCGTAAATAGTACTAATAAGACCGGGACCAAGTTCCACATAAAGGGGAAAACCCTGGGTATAAGCAAAATCCCCTGCTTTCAAAGAAGTGGTATCTTCATAAACCTGGATATAACCCCTGTCACCTTTCAATCGGACAACTTCACCTACTAGATGGTCTTCTCCTACTTCTACCATATCCATCATCCGGAGATTAACTACCTCTTCCAGTTCTACTACCGGACCAGAGACGCGAAAAATTTTACCACATATCATATGTCCTCACCTTGTTTAAAAAATTACAAATTTAAAAGATTTGTCTTTATTCCAGATATTTTTTAATTTTCTTTCAACAGACGATTATAAATCTCATTTTGCATACGCGCCAGCCGGGCAGAAAAAGTGTTATCAAAAACAATCCGTCCATCCATTGATTGTAATTTCACACCAATATCTGAAAAATCACCTTTTTCTGGGTGTAAAATCACTTTTTTTCCCAATTGTTTATGACATTCTTCTGATAATTTTTGTAAGAATGCCTCTGTAAATATTGCTTCGTCAAGAGAAGAGTAAATTACTCGCAATTCCTCCTTATCTAATACTGAAATGCCTTCTAAAATATCTTTCATCAAAAAATTTGGGTATTCTTCAGAAGTACGGAAGGATTTTGCTTGAAGTTCAACTTCTTCTAATATCTTCTTTATAAATCTTTCTTTCTCCTTTAATTCAATTCGGCGCTTTTCTAAATTCAAAGAAGAAAAAATATGTTCCCTCATTTGTTTCAACTCCAATTCCAAATCAGCCATCTTCTTAGTTCTTTCTGAAGCAATTTGTTGCTGGGCTATATTTAAAATATTTTCACTTTCCTGTTTCGCCTGCTGGATAATATCCCTTGCCTGATAATCTGCTTCTTCTTGAATTCTCCTGCTTATTTCTTTTATTTGTTCTGTATCTTCGGTATATTTTTCTATATCCATTGTCTTTACTATACACTTATCCCAATTGCCTTTCTCAAAAATTCACTTATATCGCGGGAGATACCTTCTGTATCACGAGAGGGAACCTCTAAAATGAGAGGCAACTGTTTCTGATAAATACAATTTTCTATTTCCTCACGAATAAAATTAGCCGCTTTTTCAGTTATTACAAGAATCCCAATCTCATCAGTTGCTAATGCTACCTGAAATGCTTCCAATACTTCTGCTTTTGTAGTAACTTCTCTTGTTTCCACACCGGCTAATCTAAATCCCAAACTACTGTCTTTGTCCGCAATACAAAAAAATCTCATCAGACTTTCCCCAACATCATAATCGCTATAATTAAACCATAAATAGCAATTCCTTCAGCCAGACCTACATAAATTAAAGCCCTGCCTGCCAGTTCTGGTTTCTCGCTCATTGCTCCAACAGCAGCAGCGCCTACATAAGCAACTGCAATTGCAGCCCCTAATGAACTAATTCCAGTGGCAAGAGCCGCAGAAATATATACCCATTTTGTCACTGCTGCATCTGTCCCTGGAACCTGAGCCCATGCAACGCTATGGAAACAGGAAAGAACCATCGTTACTGCACCTAACCAAATTATTCTTAATCTTTTCATTTTTCTCCTTGTATAAAGTTAGAGTTTTTAAAGGTGTTTATAAAAATATATAGAGTTCAATTAGACTATATAACTTTACCTATAATAATTACCTTCGATAACTACCTTTATTTTATAGTATTAAACCTATGCTTAATATGTAATTTACCCTTTTCCAATTTTGTTGTCAATAGTCAAAATTTAGATATAATAATTTTTTTCTATTATAGTATTCTTTAAAAAAAGTAAAGGGATAAAAAATATTAACACCAATTTCTCATTTATAAAATTAAGGGATTTTACTATTACTTAACAAATATTCCTCTGCTAAGTAAGAACTTCTAACAAAAGGACCTGATTTTACATATTTAAAGCCAGAATTCATTGCTTTTTCTTTATAATAATCAAATTTTTCAGGAGAGATATATTCTTTAACAGGATAATGGTTTTTACTCGGGCTTAAATACTGTCCAATACTTAAAAAATCACAATCCACCTGCCTTAAGTCATCCATAACTTTTATAACTTCATCTTCCTTTTCACCAAGTCCAAGCATAATGCCTGATTTTGTATATATTTTATTATTCAGTTCTTTAACATTTTTTAGAACTGAAAGAGAAAGTTTATAATTTGCTTTGCTTCTTATTTCTGAATAAAGGGAAGGGACTGTTTCAATATTATGAGAAATTATTTCTGGAGATACACTTACAACCTTTTCAAGTGCTTTTATATTCCCTTTAAAATCAGGTATCAATGTTTCTATTTTTATATTTTTATCAAAATTTTTTATTTTTAGAACACACATTTTAAAAATTTCACTTCCCCCATCTTCAAGATCATCTCTTGTAACACTTGTAATTACTACAAAGGATAAACGAAGTTTTTTTACTGCTTCTAAAACTTTTTCTGGTTCATCTTTATCTAATTCTTCTGGTCTGCCTTTTTCTATATCACAGAATTTACAATTTCTTGTGCATATTTTACCCAATATTAAAAATGTTGCTACTCTTTTTGAAAAGCATTCCGAAATATTCGGACAGAATGCTTCTTCACAAACAGTATGTAATGATAAGTCCCTCAAAATATTTTTAACATAAGATGTATCTTCTAAATTTATTCTTTTTTTAAGGTAATCAGGTTTCATTGTAATATAAATTCCATGAATCTTGTGAATATTTCTCTTTCAATAATGCTTCTTTTAAGTTAATTTCTTTTTTATCTAATTCATCAAATTCAAATTCACCAAATATTTCTTTAAAACTTTCTTTTAATATTTCTGAAAATTCAAAGAAGTCAATTTTCCTTTCAAGAACTTCTGATAAACAGGAACTTCTTATGTTTAATTTCAAAAGATTTTCTTTTGTATATTTTTGGGCAATTTTATAGTCATCACCAAGTGGAATTGAACCATGAATTAAAATAACATCTTTTTTTCTTTTTTGTGCATTGCCCCCAATTTTCTTTCCTTTTATAATAATATCATAGTCCTCCTGAGACATAAAACAGAAAGATGATTTCTCTTTTATTATATCTGAAAATTCTATTGCATATTTTGGAAAAAGTCCCAATTTTTCATATGCCCTTAAAATAAAAGAAGTCAAAATTTTATATGAGGCCTTTATACTTGCTGGATTTCCAATATCGCTTTCTGAACAAACAATTGAATAAGTTACCTCATCAGCATGAAAAATCATACTTCCACCTGTTATCCTTCTTACTATACCAATATTGTCTTTTTTGCACTTTTCTAAATTCAAAATTTCTTTTGCTTTTTGAGAATATCCAATTGAAAAACTATATGGTCTCCATCCATAAATTCTAAATGTAGGCACTTTTTTATCAAAATAGGAAATAAACAATGATTCATCTATTGCCATATTCTCATAAGGTGAAGAAAAGGAAGAAAATATGTATCTGCTTTTCATTTTTTATAAGAAAGGTCTAAATCTTTTGCCGCCTTAACTTCGTCGGGTTCACTTATATATGTATTATAGGGCGCATTTTTTATTTTATCCGGGTCTTCTTCACATAATTTTGCAATTTCTACCATAACATCAATAAATTCATCCAATGTTTCTTTACTTTCTGTTTCAGTTGGCTCTATCATTAATGCTTCTTTAACAATCAGTGGAAAATAAACAGTTGGTGGATGTATTCCTTTGTCTATTAAATATTTTGCAATATCATTTGCACTAACTCCATATTTTTCTTTCTTATCTTCTACTGATAATACAAATTCGTGCATACATGTTTTATCATAAGGGATTTCATAATATTTACTCAATTTTGCTCTTAAATAATTTGCATTTAGTACTGCCTTATCAGAAACATCTAAAAGTCCCTCTTTTCCAAGTAATAAAATATATGCATATGCTTTAATAATTACTCCAAAATTCCCATAAAATGGGGCAATATAACCAATTGTTTTTGGATAATCATAATCAAGCATAAAAGTTCCATCTTTTTTCATAATAACTCTTGATATTGGCAAAAATTCAATAAGATGTTTTTTTACTCCAACAGGACCTGCTCCTGGACCACCTCCTCCATGCGGAGTAGCAAATGTTTTATGTAAGTTTAAGTGAACAATATCAAAACCAATATCCCCTGGTCTCATTTTCCCAAGAACAGCGTTCAAATTTGCTCCATCATAATAAACTAAAGCATCATATTTATGAGAAATATCGCATATTTCTTTAATTTTTGGATTAAATAGACCAAGAGTATTTGGGCATGTAAGCATAACTCCTGCAACATTTTCATTCATTTTTTCTTCAAATTCATCAAAATCCATAAAGCCATCTTTATCTGTATGAACAACTATAACCTCATATCCAGCAATTGCAGCACTTGCAGGATTTGTTCCGTGTGAGGAATCGGGAATTATTATATATTTTCGCTTATTTCCTTTATCTTTGTGATAAGCAGATATAAGCATTGTACCTGTGAGTTCTCCATGTGCTCCTGCTAATGGCTGCATAGTGAAAGCATCCATCCCTGTTATTTCACATAAAAGTTGTTCTATTCTATAAAGTATTTCAAGAGCACCCTGAGTTAATCTTCCACCTCCTGAAAGTTGAGGAAGAAGCGGATGTAAATCCCTAAACCCATTTAAATTTGCTGCCTTTTCAATGAATTTCGGGTTATATTTCATTGTGCAGGAACCCAATGGATAAAAATTTGTATCAACACAAAAATTTAATTTTGATAAATTTGTAAAATGTCTGACAACATCCAATTCTGAAACTTCTGGTAGGTTAATTTCCGTTTTCCTTTTATATTTTTCTGGAATATCTACTTTTGAAATAGGAACATCTTTTTTGGGAATTTTAAAACCCCTTCTTCCTTTTCTACCCTGCTCAAAAATCAATCGCATAAGACCGCCTCCAAACTTTCTACAAATTTAACTATTTCTTCTTTTGTTCTTTTTTCAGTTATTGCAATAAGTAAATAATTATCCATACCTTTATAAAACCTGCCTAGGGGAAAGCCAGCAATATATCCTTTTTCAATCATTTTATTCACGACTTCATCTGCATTTTTAGGAAGTTTAATAGTGAATTCATTAAAAGTTGGTAGGGATTTTTTACAGATACTTACCCCTGGCACCTTTTTTATCAATTCTTTTGTAAAGGATGCTTTTTCCAAAATTAACTGAGCGAGTTCTTTTATTCCCTCTTTTCCAAGCAGACATAAATAAATAAGCGACCTTAAAGCACATAGTGCTTCATTTGTACAGATATTTGATGTCGCTTTTTCTCTCCTTACATGTTGTTCTCTTGTTTGTAAAGTGATAACATAACAATCTTTATTATTTTTATCCTTTGTTCTACCTATAATTCTTCCTGGCATTTTCCTTACATAGTCCTTTTTTGTGGATATAAATCCTAAATATGGACCACCAAAATAGAGAGGCAGTCCAAGAGATTGTCCTTCACCAACAGCAATATCAATATTCATTTCCCCTGGTGTCTTTAAAAGTCCAAGAGATACTGGATATACAGAAAGTATAACAAGTGTTCCAACTTTATGTGCCATTTCAACTATATCAGAGTAATCATCAATATATCCAAAGAAATTAGGGTTTTGAAGTATTATTGCTGATACATTTCCCTCATTAAGAGATTTTATAATTTTTTCTCTTGAAGTTATTCCATCAATATTTGGTATTTCAACAAAATTAATATCTAAATTGAAAGTATAACTATAAAGCATTGTTCTATAAATTAGATTTACACCAGCATCCATTATAATTTTTTTCCTGCCAGTTATTTTTGTACTCATCATACACGCCTCATACAAAGCAGTTCCTCCATCATATAAAGAGGCATTTGCGGTATCCATATCTGTCAAATTGGAAATTACACTTTGATATTCATAAAGTGCCTGTAACCATCCCTGTGATGCTTCTGGTTGATATGGTGTATATGGGGTATAAAATGCTGGAAGAGAAGATATTGAATCAACAACTGATGGAATATAATGGTCATAAAATCCAGCACCAATAAAGCATGTCAGGTCTGTATAATTTTTATAAGATAGTTTTTCAATATATTTTAAAACATCCATTTCTGATTTTCCTTCTGGCAAATTAAATGATTTAGGAAGTAATATGTGTTTTATATCTTTAAATAATTCATCTATACTTTCAATACCTATTTCCTTTAACATCTCTTTTATTTCTAAATCAGTATGTGGTGTGTAATTCATTTTTATAAGTTTTTTATATACTGCTGATATTCAACTTCATTCATTAAATTTTCTTTCTCTTTTTCATCTTCAACTTCTATTTTAAACAGCCAACTTTCATAAGGTGCTTTATTGATAATTTCTGGTGTTTCTTTTAAATTTTCATTAACTTCTATAATTTTACCCGAAATAGGAGAAAAAATGTCAGAGGCAACCTTTATTGATTCTATGGTCCCACATGTCTCAAATTGTTTAACTTTTCTTCCAACAGGTGGTAAATCAACAAAAACAATATCTCCTAATGAATTTTGAGCATAATCAGTAATTCCTACAAGTCCAACTTTGCCTTCAATTTTTACCCACTCATGTTCTTTTGTATATAATAGTCCCTTATTTTCCATCTCTTCCTCCATTGTTAACTTACGAAGTTAACAAGTATCTGAAAATCAATAACTTATCTCTTTTAATACCTTTTGCAATTTACATTTTTTCAAAATTCCCTCTAACCCCCGTTGTGCTTGTTGAACCTCCAAAATTCTCTCTAACCCCCGTTGTGTTAACTGAAATCCACCTTTATCTTTCCGCCAAAAAGCGCGTCGGACAGGCCTTTGTTAAAGGGGGAAATGACGCACCAACTCTGCTTTGCTACCCTTTGCTTCCCCAGTCGGTTTGTTAAAGTGGAGAATATAAGGATAAATTTTATCTTTGCTTTTATCTCGCTACTCTCTACTCGCTACTTTTAGTTAATGCAAATGACTGAATTTTAAATTCACCAATAGAAAATATTTTACACGAAATTTTATTTTCTGTCTCACATATTTGTCTATCTTTAAATTCAATATAAATATATCCAATCCCTATTCCTTTATTTAAAATTGGGGAAAAAGACCCACTTGTGATATAACCAACTTCTTTGTTTTCTATAAAAAGGGCTCCTTTCCTTAAAGGCCTTTTTGTTTCTGCCAATAACATTTTTCTTATTTTTTGAATTTTAATATTTTTTAAGGCATCCTGCCCAATAAAAAAGTCCTTTTTTATATCAACAAACTTTCCTAAATCTGCCTCAAATGGATTGGTATCTTCATTAAGGTCATTTCCATATAAAGGAAGTCCGCTTTCTATTCTTAAAGTATCTCTTGCTCCTAAACCTGCTGGTTTTACTCTTCTATCTTTGACAATTTTCTCCCATATTTTTTTTATTAAATTCCCTCGTGCATAAATTTCATAACCAGGTCCTCCTGTATAACCGCTATTGCTTATAATTACTTCCTGTTCAAAAATTTTATAAATATCAAATTTAAAATATTTCAAGTCTAATTTTATATTAAAATTTTCTTCTAAAACATTTTTTGCCTCCGGTCCCTGAACATCAATTTTCCCACAAACATAAGAAAAATCCCTGAAATCACAATTTTTTAAGTTTTTTAAAATATACTTTTTATCTTTTTCAATATTGGCAGAATTAACAACAAACATAAATTTTTCATCATTGAATTTATAGACAATTATATCATCAACTATTCCACCTCTTTCATTTAAAAAGAAACTATATCTGCACCTTTTATTTTTTATTTCTTTCAGGTCAATTGTAACAAGTTTATTTATCTCTTTTATATTTCCTTCTATAAAAAATTCTCCCATATGGGATGTATCAAAAATACAACAACTTTTTCTACACCATTTATGTTCTTCTACTATCCCTTCGTATTGTAATGGAAGTAAAAAACCGCCAAAATCAACTATTTTTGCACCTGCCTTTTGATGAAAATCATATAAAAATGTCTTTTTACTCATTGTTTTCCCCTTAATGTTTCCAGCGGTCCCTGTATGTAATTAATAATTAAGTATTTACAATTATATCAAATTTTTCCTCCCAACCATAATTTTTCTTAAATACTTACTCAACCACATTAATTTAAAAGCACAAAAGCCCCGTCACCCCCGCCCCTCGGGCGTAGTTCATATGCTCACCCGTTGGGCTATGCCCAGAGGCTCGCCCGTTGGGCTACGCCCTGAGGGGATCCGTAGCCAAAAGCAAGGACCCAACGGGCGAGCCTGTGGATTTAGCATTTTTAAAAATCTGCAGGAGCCCTTAAGGGCGAGATTGTGGATATGTTTTACAATTTTGTAGTTAAAAATTTAAAGGTTCTAAAAATATATCAAAACCCACATATATTAAGGACCTACAGAACAATTGACAAAAACTTGGGGGTATAATGAAAACAGAATTAAAATTTGTCAATTGATAGTAAATATGTTAAAGCTTATTTGATAAAAAAATTTGAACTTTAACTTTGCTTTTAATATAGTATAAAAGTGGATAAATATTCTTATCAGAAAGGCAGGGTTGAGTAAATATTTACCTAAAAACTGTCATATAATCATATGGTAATAACAAGGTATTGACAGAAGGAAAGAAAGGGGTAAAATAATAAAAAAGAGAAATGATGAAAAGAATAGTAGGTAGTAGGAATAAAGAAGAAGTAATAGTCAAGAGAAAGGCCTCTCTCTTGTTCGTAGTATCTTTTTGTTTTCTTTTTTTTATAATCACAATTCCTTCTTTAATAATCACAAAATTTTCTTTTATAAATTTAATTATTTTATCAGGAGTTTTTTTATCTTCTGTATATATATTTTTATTTCTCAATATTACTTCCCTCTTTACAAAAGCATGTCCGACGCGCATTTTGGTGGAGGGGATTAAGGTGGATTTTTCAGGTTAAAACAGAAGGACTTGGTTCTTTGTGAAAACTGGGTTCTTGAAAATAGGCAAGGACCGGGCTTGAAAGTAAAAAAAACGAAAAAAGGAGGTGTTAAAAATGGAAAGAAGAAGAGGTTTGTTCTACACAGGCAGTTTAAGGAGAGTTCACGAACCAGCCCTACCCTCCTTTGCTAATGCTCAGGC
>Ga0208825_1000696_pt1 | contig 29879 bp, 21 predicted proteins | sample AD_UKC113_MetaG_FD_184450 | JGI IMG/M metagenome (GOLD analysis project Ga0208825, IMG submission 184450) | Active sludge microbial communities of municipal wastewater-treating anaerobic digesters from Hong Kong - AD_UKC113_MetaG (SPAdes)... | ecosystem: Engineered > Bioreactor > Anaerobic >...
AGGCCCAGGTTCCAGCCGATGCCGTGTTGTTCGAGCCAGAGGCCGATGGCGGCGAAGCTATCGGTGAGGACCACGATCCCCATGACGAGCAGCAGGACGCCGGCGGCTTTGTGGATCAGCGGCAGATAGCGCTGCGCGCGGGTCAGCCATTCCCCCACGCGGTCCACCAGCACCGCTGCGAGAAGGAAGGGCAGGCCCACGCCGAAAGAGTACACGGCGAGCAGCCCCGCGCCCTGCAGCGCCGTGCTGCGGACGGCGCTCAGCGTGAGGATGGAGGTCAACGCCGGGCCGACGCACGGCGTCCATCCGGCGGCGAAGACCATGCCGATGAGCAACGACGAGGCGAAGCCCCATTCCTTTTTCGCGCGCCAGTCGAGCTGCGCCGAGCGATAGAGCGCCGGGACGTGCAGGACTTCCAGGAGGGTGAGGCCAAAGAAGATAATCAGCAGCCCGCCGATCACCCGCAGCCACGGCCCCCGTAACAGCGTGCCGAGGGACGCCGCGGCCAGGCCGAGCAGCATGAAGACGAGCGTGAATCCCAGCACAAAAAAGACCGCGTGCAGCACGAGGTTCAGGCGTTCTTTGCGGCCCCGCGCCCCGGGTTGCGTCACGGCGTAGCCGCTGAGATAGCTCAGGTAGGCCGGCACGAGTGGCAGCACACACGGCGCCAGGGACGACGCCAGCCCCGCCAGAAAGGCCAATCCCACGTTGATAGTCACGCTTTCCTCGGAAAATAGAGAGCCGTGAGCCGTGAGAAGAGAGCCGTCGCAGCCTCTGCTCACGACTCACCCCTCACGAGTCACATTTTCGTTATCGGTGATGTGCCGCAGGCTCGTGACAACTTCCCAGAAAATAGAACCCGCCTCTACGCGCCCACGACGGCCAAAATTATACCACCTTCCCCCGCGCATACAAACAAACGTCCCCCTTCCACCGTTCTGGAGGGGGGACGTCGTCAGCGGGGGTTACGGCTCGCGTTGATAGCGGAGCACCGGCTTCCGCGCCGCGCGGACCTCGTCGAGCCGCCGGACGGGCGTGTTGTGCGGCGCCTCGTGCAGCAACTCCGGGGCCGTCGCCGCCTCTTCCGCGATCTTCCGCAGGATTTCGGCGTAAGCGTCCAGCGATTGCTTGCTCTCCGTCTCCGTCGGTTCGATCATCAGCGCCTCGTGGACGATGAGCGGGAAGTAGTTGGTCGGCGGATGGACCCCGTAATCAATCAGCCGCTTGGCGATGTCGAGCGCCCGAACGTCGGGCGCGGCCTGCAGCCGACCCTCGACGACGAACTCGTGCTTGCAGACGCGGTCGTAGGGCAGGGGATACACGCCCTTAATCTGGCTCAGCAGATAGTTGGCGTTGAGCACCGCATGCTCGGCCGCCTGGCGCAGGCCCGCGTCGCCCAACATGCGGATGTACGTGTACGCGCGCACCAACATGCCAAACTGCCCCCAGAAAGCCTTCACCGGCCCGATGGACTGCGGCGGCATGACAAAGTCGTAGATGAAGAAGTCCTCATCCTCATCTTCGAGCTGCACGACGACGGGGCCAGGGAGGAAATCTACCAGGTGCGCGGCCACCCCGACCGGTCCGCTGCCGGGGCCGCCGCCGCCGTGTGGCGTGCTGAACGTCTTGTGCAGGTTGAAGTGCATCACGTCAATTCCCAGGTCGCCGGGGCGCATCACGCCCATGAGCGCGTTCATGTTCGCGCCGTCGCCGTAGACCAGGCCGCCGCAGCTGTGAATGAGCTCCACCACTTCTTGAATGTGCTCCTCGAAGAGGCCCAGCGTGTTGGGATTGGTGATCATCAGGCCGACGACCCGATCGCAGAGCTGGGCGCGCAGCGCGGCGAGGTCCACGTTGCCGCGTTCATCCGAGGGGATTTGCACGACGTGCAGGCCGCTCATGTTCGTGGTTGCCGGATTGGTCCCGTGCGCCGAGTCCGGCACGAGGATGAGGTCGCGCTGCGTCTCGCCCCGGAAGTGCTGATAGGCGCGCATGATCAGCACGCCCGTCAGCTCGCCCTGCGCGCCGGCGGCCGGTTGCAGCGTCACCCCGGCAAAGCCTCCAATCGCCTTCAGATATTCCTGGAGGTGATACATGAGGAACAACGCGCCCTGAGCCGTGCCGGGATCCTGCAGCGGATGCAGCCCCGTGAAGCCGGAAAGGCGCGCGGCAACCTCGTTGATTTTGGGATTGTACTTCATCGTGCACGAGCCGAGGGGATACATGCCCTTGTCAATGGCGTAGTTGAGCTGCGAGAGCCGGGTGAAGTGACGGACGACGTCCACTTCGCTCACTTCGGGCAGGGGCAGGTCGGCCCGCAACAGTTCAGTCGGCAGCTCGCTCGGCGGGACATCCAGCTTCGGCGGCTTGACGCCCTCGCGTCCGGGAGCCGAGAGTTCGTAAATCAAGGGTTCAACCATGATGCTCACCTCCTGCAGCGTGATGCGCGTCGAACTCGGCCAACGCCGCCACAAAATCGTCAATCTCCTCGCGCGAGTTCATCTCAGTCACTGCCACCAGCATGTGATTCTCCAGCTGCGGGTAATCGCGCCCCAGGTCGTAGCCGCCGATGATCTCGAGGAAATATTCATTGAGGAGGAAGTCGTTGATCTCCGCGACAGGCGCAGGGCAGCGGACGACGAATTCGTTGAAGAAGGGGCGGGTGTGCACCACGCTGAAGCCCTCCAGCGCGTCAATCTCGCGCGCGGCGTAGTGCGCCTTGTGATAATTGAGCTCGGCGATCTTGCGCAGGCCCTGCTTTCCCAGCGCGGAAAGGTACACCGTGGCCGCCAGCATCATCAGGCCCTGGTTTGTGCAGATGTTGGAGGTGGCCTTTTCGCGGCGGATGTGTTGCTCGCGCGTCGTGAGGGTGAGCACGAAGGCACGCTGGCCTTCGGCGTCCACCGTCTCGCCGGCGAGGCGCCCGGCCAGCTGGCGCACATACTGCTCGCGGGTGGCGTAGAAGCCCAGGTACGGCCCGCCGAAATTGAGCCCCAGGCCCAGCGGTTGCCCTTCGCCCATCACGATGTCCGCGCCGAGCGCGCCCGGCGGCGTGAACAGTCCCAGCGAGATGGGGTTGGTCGCCACCGCCAGCAGCGTCCCGTCGCCCTGCTGATGCACGCGGTCGGCGAGGCCGTCCAGCGCCTCCAGCTCCCCGAAGAAGTTGGGGCTTTGCAGGACCAGGCAGGCGGTGTTTTTGTCCACCCGCGCTACCACCTGCTCCAGGGAAGCGGTGAGATCGTCGTCGCCGACGATTTGCAGGCCCATCCCCTGCGTGTAGGTGCGGATCACCTGCCGGTACAGGGGATGGACGGTGGGGGCGACCACAACTTGGGTGCGCTTGAGCCGGAAGACGTTCAGCGCCTGGATCACCGCCTCGGCGGTCGCCGTCGCCCCATCATAGTGGCTGGCGTTGGCGACTTCCATGCCCGTCAGGTCGCAGATCAGGCTCTGGAACTCGAAGATCGCCTGGAGCGTCCCCTGGCTCACCTCGGGCTGATAGGGCGTGTAGGCCGTGGCGAATTCGCCCCGGCTGATGATGGCGTCCACAACGGCGGGGACCCAATGGCGGTAGGCTCCCGCGCCCAGGAACATGGGCACTTCGTAAGCGTTGAGGTTGGAGGCAGCGATCTCGTGCAGCTCTTGGGCGATTTCCATTTCCGAGGCGGGTTCCGGCAGGCCGAGAGCGGGATAGCGATACTGCGCCGGAACGTCCGCGAACAGCGCGGCGAGGTCCTCCACACCGATGGCCGCCAGCATCTGGCGGCGCTCTTCATCCGTATGCGGTACGTAGACCATGGACAGCTCCTTTCATGCATCGGGCGCAGGCGTTCAGGCCTCTTGCTCGAGCAACGCGGCGTAGGCTTCGGGGGTGAGCAAGGCGTCCCATTCCTCGGGGTTGCTGGCGCGGAGCTTGATCAGCCAGCCGCCCTCGAAGGCTTCGGCGTTGATGAGCTCGGGCTGGTCTTCCAGCGCGGCGTTGATCTCCACGACCTCGCCGCTCAGCGGAGCGTACACGTCGGAGGCGGCTTTGACGGATTCCACGACGCCGAATTGCTCGCCCTTCAACACTTCCTCGCCGACTTCCGGCAGCTCCACATAGACGATGTCCGAGAGGGTGCTCTGGGCGTAGTCGCTGATGCCGATGACGAACACCTCCCCTTCCGGCCGGGCCCACTCATGGGATTCGAGATATCGGGCATTGGGATCAATCTTCATGGGACTATACTCCTTTTCTATGGGATATGAGAATTTCCGTACCACACTTCTGCGTACTGCCTGACTCGCGCCTGCGCACGGAGCTTCCTTACAGCGCAGGACATGCAAAACTCTGCCGGGCCGCCCTCACAGTTTGGCCGGCAACAACACCGTGAAAGTGCTCCCCTTTTCTGCTTCACTGACTGCCGAGATTCGCCCGCCATGGAGTTCGACGATGCTGCGGCTGATGGCCAGGCCCAAGCCCGTGCCGCGCACGCTGCGGACCAACGGGTGCTGCGAGCGGAAATACTTGGTGAAGAGCTTCTCCAGTTCCTCCGGCGTCATGCCGATGCCCGAATCCTCCACCTGCCAGCGCACCCAGGTCTTGCCGTCGGTCGTGTACCGATCGCCACGCACGGTGATGTGGCCCTCTTCGGGGGTGTACTTGACCGCATTGCTGAGCAAATTGGTGAGCACCTGCATCAACCGTCCGCGGTCGCCGACGATGGACGGCAGATCGGGTTGAAGCTCCACGCGGAGCGTCTGTCGCCGTTCAGCGATGGCCTGCTCGAAGCTCTGGAGCGCTTCCTTGACCAGCTGGGCCGGCTGGAGCGGCCGCATGTCCAGCTGCAGTCGCCCGGATTCGATGCGCGAGATGTCGAGCAGATCTTGCACCAGCCGATCCATGTGCTGGATGTTCTTGCGAATGATTTCGATGAACTGCTGCTGTTGCTCCGTCAGCGGGCCGGCCAGGCCCTTGACGAGCAGATCCGTGTAGCCCTTCATCGAGGTCATTGGCTGTTTGAGCTCGTGCGAGACGAAGGAGACGAATTCCGTCTTGGCTTGATTGGCGCGTTGCACCTGTTGAAACAGGCGCGCGTTATCAATGGCGACGGCGGCATGTTCGGCAAAGCGGCAGACGAAATCCACCGCCTGTGGGGAGAAGACGTTTTGATCGGCCGCCTCGAGGGCGAGGACGCCGATCACGCGGTTTTCCCGTTGGATGGGAATGGTGAGCTGCGTCCGCATGTCGGGGATCAGGGGTTCGTAGTGGGCATCGGCGCTGACGTCCGGGACGAGGGTCATCTGCCCGGCGCGCATCGTCGCACCGACCAGGCCGCGCTCCAGGGGCCACAGCTGGCGCTCCCTGTACGGCTCCAACATTTCGGGGGGATAGCCACGATAGGCGAGCACGCGCAGGCCGCGGGTGCCGTCCTCGTCTTCGTGCAGCGCGGCAATCATGCCTACCGGCGCCCCGGTGATGCGGGTGGCCCATTCGAGGGTGAGGTTCATCACCTCGGTGTAGTTCAGGCTGGAATTGAGCATCCGATCAATGTGCTGGAGCGTCGTGAGCTCTTCCACCCGCGCCTGGAGGGCTTGATCGGTCATGGTGAAGAGGCGCGCATTTTCGATGGCGATGGCCGCCTGCGCCCCGAACGCCAGGAGCAGCTCCGCGTCTTCCTGGTTGAAGGGATGGCCATCCTGCGTGTTGAGGACTTCCAGCACGCCGATGGTGTTCCCCCGCGCGTTGAGGGGGATTGCCAGGATGGAGCGGGTGACAAAATCCGCGCTGCGATCCACACCCGCATACCAGCGTGGATCGCTGCGGGCATCGGTGATGATGATGGGACGATTCTCGGCAAAGGCGGCGCCGACGATGCCCTTGCCGGCGGGGACTTTGCGGCCCACCAGCTCGTTGCCCAACGGCCCGCAGGAAACGCGGAAGATGAGATCGCCGCTGTCCTCGTCGAGGAGCAGCAGGGAGCCCGCCTCGGCGTTGAGCAGTTTGACCGCGTTGCGCACGACCAGGTCGAGCACCTCATCAATGTTGAGGCTGGAGGCCAGCAGTCGCCCGATCTCATTGAGGGTATTCAGCTGGTGGGCACGGGCCTCGAGACGGTCTTGCAGGCGTCGCCGCTCGATGGCGGAGGCGGTGAATGCCGCGACCGCTACGAAGAAGCGCTCGTCCTCCTCGGAAAAACGGAGCTCCGGCTTTTGGGAGCAGGCGACCATCACGCCGATGATTTGATCGCCGGCCATGAGCGGCGCGCCGAGCCAGGCGCGGTCGAGCCGCCCGCTGGGTTCGATGCCCCGGGTCGCGCATTCCTGCACATAATCAGCGGTGCGGATCACCTCCCCCGTCTTCATCACCTGCCCGGTCAGACCGGTGGTGACGGGCCAGGTGACGGTGGGGTAGAGCCGCTCGTTGCCTTCAATGTAAAAGGCATAAGACAGCTCCGTCCGTTCGGGATTGGCGAGGGCGATGTAGAAATCCGGCGACTGCAATATCCGCTGCGTCTGCGTGTAGATGAGCTCCATGATGTCATCTACCGGCATGGTGAAATTGGCGGCCTGCACGATCCAATGCAGTGCTTGCAGTTCGAGTTCGTGACGTTCCAGATGGGCCCTGACGGTCGGCAAGGGTGTCTTGTCCATACGCATCTTCTCAGAAAATAGAACCCGTCTCCAGGTGCTCAGGTGTCCACGTTCACACGTTCACACGTGGTCACGTGCACACGCTATTTTCTTGCTTGCACGGTGTGCGCCAGTACCTGGCGTCGTCTCCTTCGAAAATAGAGATCAGCGAGTCAGCAGTCAGCGAATCAGTGAAAAAGCGAATAAGCGAAAAAATCACTTGCGTGACAAAGGTACTGCCACTGACTGAAAAACGGAAAATTTCCTGGCGACCCTTGAAGATTGAGCATCAACTTTTGCCCCCTATCCCCTGGCCCCTTCCCCCAGCGCTGCGCTGGGGGAAGGGGAAACCTTTTTTTGTGGGGCTTTGCAGGCGGGCGCAGCCCGCCTGCAAAGCCCCAATTTTTTCTCCCCCTCCCCAACGGCGTCTGCGCCGTTGGGGAGGGGGCAGGGGGAGGGGCAAAAGCTACAGATTACAAAGGTGCATCCATCGCCGTCTAGCTACTTGGCGCCAGGCTGAACAGTCACCGCACATTTTCATTTTTGGATAGTGTGCGCCAGTACCTGGCGTCTTCTTATTATTGTAACACGAGCCAGCAGAGGAGCAACTGCGAAAGCGGGCCTCAGCGCGACCGGTTCAGGGTGATGGTGGCGGCGTCGCCGACGGGCGTCAGGCGGAAACGCTCGTAGACGGCCACTGTGACGCCGGTCGGTTGCTCCGCGGTCGGCGCAAACGGATGCGGATCCGTGACCCGCGCGCCGGTCACCACCCATTTCAGCGTCGGGAGGGTGCTCAGGGCGGGTTGCATGTCGTGCATGCCCAGGAAGCTGTCACCTGCCAGCAAACGCGCGCTCACGGCGTAGTCCTCGACGAGCGGACGCGCCGCGCGCCAGCGCAGCTCCACGACCGGTTGCCCCGCGCGTCGGGTAAGCGCGACGTCGGTCAGCACCATCGCCCCGTCGAAGGGAATGTAGGTCTGGCCGGGAGCGGCCGGCGCGAATGGCGCGGCGAGCAGGTGCGCGGCGGCGCCATCCAGCCGGGTGAGGGTGAAGGTCGGACGCACGCCCTCGGGCAGACGCAGGGCAACAGTCTGCCGCTGCCCCAGTTTGAGGGGGCCGACGACGGCATGCGCGTCGCCGCTTTGCACGTTCAGGCCCCGTCCCGGTCCGCACCAGTGCAGGTAGAGGGTCGCCTCCTGGCGGACGTCATAATCCGCGCCGCACAGGAAGGGGCCGCTCCACAGGACGAAGCCGGGTTTGAAGTGCGCCACGGGCAGCGCGAGCGGTTCGCAGGTCATGGCGAGCGGCGGCAGGCGGATCTCGCCCAGGTTGTTGAAGTTGCCCTCCTCCACGGTGTAGACGCCAACCGTGGGGGTGAGCGCGGGGGAGCAGGTGCTCAGCGGCGTTGGCAGCGTCAGGTTGGTGAAGCGTACTTCACCGGGCGCGGTGTCACTTCCCAGCCAGCGGTCGGCGTTGAGGAGGAAAGTACCCTGCGCGTCGAAGAGCCGCACGGTGAAGGAGGGCGCCGGGTCCTGGTCGCCGCTTGCCTGCCAGGCCAGCTGCACTTCGAGGTCTCGTCCGGGTTCGGGCGCGCCGACGACGCGATAGCCCAGGAGCCGTAGCGGGCCCAGCTCCGCCTCCAGCGGGGTGAATCCCAGTTCGGTGGGCAAGGCGGTCAGCGGACGCCGGTAGAGTCGGTAGCCGCCGCCGACCGGCGCAGCGGTCCAGCCGCTCCATTCATAGGCGTGTGTGGTGAAGAGCGGCCTGTCGCCCGTCTCCTCGGCCCAGGCGCGCCAGACCTGCTCGTATTCCTGATCGGCGCGCGGATACACGTAGACGACTTCCGCCCCGGCGCCGAGACCCTCCGTGCGTTGCAGCACCCACAGAGGTGTGGCCCAGTGCCAGTCGGCGAGAATTCGTGCGTCGGGAGGGGCCTGTTCCAACAGCGGCTCGACTCGCTCCCGAATGGACGTGTCGGCGGCGAGCGTCACGAAATCCGGCGTGAGCCGGGCCGCGCGTAGCGCCAGCAGCGCCAGCAGCGCGATGGCGAGGACGTCGCGCTGCCGCGGCTTCAACCGCCCGCAGGCGGCGAGCAGCTGCGCCATTCCCGCCCCAAAAACGATGACGAGGGGCAGATACGCGGGCATGAGATATTCCACCGTCTGCGGCGCGCGATACGTCAGGGTCACAAACGTGTGGATGAGCCACGCCGCCCCCAGGGCGAGCGCGACCTGACGCTGGCGCAGGAGGAGCCAGATCCACGCGGCGCCGACGGCGAGCAGCGCGACGGGGGGAAATTGGAAGCGGAAGAGCGGGCCGATGAGGGGCAGGCGCAGCGCCAGATCGGTGGGATTGGCGAAGGCGAACATGTCGCCGGCGAAGCCCTGGGCCAGCACGTGATGCCAGAAGCCCGCCCAGGTGTTCAGGCCCGGCGGCGCCAGCTGCAGACCCTCGATGGCAGCGCCGCGCAACGGCAGGTAGAGCTGCGGCAGACCCCAGGCGAGCGCGGCGACGGGGATGGCCTTCCACCAGCGGCGGGGCTGCCAGAGCAGCGAGGGGTCGCGCAGCAGCAGGTACAGCGCCCAGCCTATGGCGACAAAGGCGAGCGAGGGATGATGTCCCACGCCCAGCCCCAGCGCCGCCGCCAGGCTCACCAGCGCCCGGGAACCGTCTTTGCCGTCCCGCAATTCCCTGTCGTACTGCGCCAGCGTGAGGAAGCCCCACGCGCCGAAGAGCAGGGTGGGCATACGGATGTTGGCGGTCGTCGCCTGCGCCCAGAAGGTGGGGGAACTGCCCAGCAGCCCTGCTGCCGCCAGTCCGCCCGTCAGCGCGGCGCGAGGGGGGAGTCCCCAGGTCTCCGCCCACAGGTGCACCGTTTTGGCGACCAGCAGCAGGGTCGTCGCCGCCAGGACAGCGCTGAGCAGGTTGAGACGGAAGGCAACGTTTCCCAGCGGCGCGAGGCGCACCCATAGCGCGCCGATTATTGTGTACAGCGGATAGCCGGGCGGGTGGAGGATGTCCCACGTGGCCGCCGCGAGTTGAAATTCGCCGCTGTCCGCCGGCAGCACCTCGCGGGCCGTGGTCGCCGCGTAGAGCGCGAAGCTGGCCAGCCAGAGCAGGGCGAACGGGAGACGGGAAGTGGAATGGGGAGAGGGGGAGAGAGGGAGCGGGGGAGACTTTTGACTGCTGGCTGCTGGCTGCTGATTCATATTCAAGGACTCCGATTGGAGTGCAGGGACTCTCATTTGGTCCCGCACTGGAATAGTGAACTTTCACAATTGTAACTGTCCAGCCACTAACTAAAAAACGCAAGATTTCCTGGTAATCCCAGAAGATTGAGAATCAACTTTTGCCCCCTATCCCCTGGCCCCTTCCCCCCGCGAGCGCGGGGGGAAGGGGAACTTTTTTTGTGGGGTTTTGCGGGCGGGCGTAGCCCGCCTGCAAAACCCCCTTTTTTTCGCCCCCTCCTCACCGGCGCACACGCCGGTGGGGAGGGGGCAGGGGGAGGGGCAACAGCTGCAAATTACTAAGGTTCATCCATCGTCGTCTGGCTACCTGGCGCCAGGCTGAGCAGTTACTCACGATTTAATTCGGTAATACTTGTAAACTTCATCCGCCCCAGGTCGCCGGGGGCCGTGTCTTACCCGGCCAGCAGCCGGATGGCGCGTTCGAGGATGCGCTCGGCGGTGAGCCCGAAATGTTCTTGCAGTACCGCCCCTGGCGCCGACGCGCCGAAGCGCTGAATCCCCAACACCGCGCCCTCCGGGCCGACGTAGCGTTCCCAGCCCAGCGGCAGGCCGGCTTCGATGGCCAGACGTTTGACAACGCCCGGCGGAAAGACGCTGAGCCGGTAGAACAGGGATTGGGCCTCGAAGAGCTCCCACGAGGGCATACTGATCACCCGCGCGCTGATGTGTCGCTCTGTCAACAGCCGCTGCGCTTCCAGCGCCAGGGCAACTTCGGAGCCGGAGGCGATCAGCAACAGGTCTATGCGTTCTTGCGGCGCTTCGCGGAGGATGTAGGCGCCGTGCGCCACGCCTTCTGGTGCGAGACGGGAGGTCTCCTCGATGACGGGAAGTGGCTGTCGGCTCAGGAGCAGCGCCACCGGCTGCGGCTGTTGCAGCGCCAGCAGCACCGCCGCGGCGGCCTCGTTGGCGTCGGCGGGACGGAGGACCGTGACGCCGGGGAGGGCGCGCAGGCCGGCCAGCTGTTCCACGGGCGCCAGGGCCGGTCCCTCTTCGCTGCCGAAGATCGAATCGTGGGTGAACACAAAAATCAGCGGCAGTCGCATTTGCGCCGTCAATCGCAGCGACGGACGCAGGTAATCGCTGAGGACCAGCCGCGTTTCCCCCAACACGCGCAACCCGCCGTGAAGTGCGATCCCGTTGAGGATCCCGCCCATGGCGTGTTCGCGTCCGCCAAACCAGAGATACTGTCCCTCCGGCGTGGCTTTTTGGAAGGCCAGCGCGCTGTCAAGGATTCTCTGCGTCTCCATGAGCGGCCCGGCGGCGCCGCCGAACAGTTCTGGCAGCTGGGGCGCCAACGCCTTCAGGGCTTTGCCCGCCGCGGTGCGGGTAGCGAGGGGGCCGCTTTCGGGGGTGAAGCGGGGGAGGGCGTGTTCCAGGTCGGGCGGCAGTTTTCCGGCGAGCAGGCGTTGCAGCTGTTGCAATTCGGCGGGATATTCTTTCGCGTAGCCAGTGAGCAACTCGCGCCAGCGCGCCTCCTGCTGTTCCCCCTGGGACATGGCGACCTGATAATGCGCCTGTACCTCTTCGGGGATGGCGAAGGCCGTTTCGTCGGGCCAGCCCAGCGCCAGCCGGGTCACCCGCACTTCCTCGGCGCCCAGCGGCTGCCCCTCGGCGAGGGGGCTATCCTGCTTGTTGGGGCTGCCATAGGCGAGATGTGTCCGGCAGATGAGCAACTGTGGTCTGTCTTGCGCCTGCCGGGCGGCGAGGAGGGCCCCATCCAGGGCGTCGAAATCGTGGCCGTCGAGCGTCCGCACGTCCCAGCCATAAGCCGTGAAGCGGGCCGCGACGTCTTCGGTGACGGCGTCGGCGAGGGGTCCCTCGCGGGTCACGCCGGTGGCGTTGCAGCAGCAGATGAGGCCCTTCAGCCCCAGGTGCCCGGCGAGGGAGGCGGCCTCGTGGGTGATCCCCTCTTGCAGCTCCAGCTCCGAGACGATCACGTAGATGCGATGGTCGAAGAGCGGATAGCCGGGGCGGTTGAAGTGCAACGCCATGTGGGTGCGGGCGATGGCCATTCCCACGGCGTTAGCGAAGCCCTGTCCTGGCGGGCCGCTGGTGGTTTCGATGCCCAGATCGGGCGTGTAGACGGGGTGGCCGGGGGTGGGACTGTCCCATTGGCGGAACTGCCGCAGGTTCTCCAGAAACAGCGGGTAGCCGGTGAGATGCAAGAGGCTGTAGAGGAGCACGGCGGCGTGTCCGGTGGAAAGCACGAAGCGGTCGCGGTTGGGCCAGCGCGGATTGCGTGGGTTGTGATGCAGATGGCGTAGCCACAGGACATAGGCGAGGTCCGCCAGCGCCATGGCGGTGCCGGCATCCCCGGCGCCTGCCGTTTCGACAGCGTCCATGGCGAGGATGCGCAGCGCGTTGATGCTCAGTTGATCGAGGGATGTTTTGGGCATAGCTCAGGTCACTGCCGGATACGGGATTTTTATGTGTGTTCGCTCTCTATGGTCTCATTGCTTTGTGCTAACCGGCGTGCTTCTTGACAGAGTATAGCGTAAAGTTCGGGTTAGACAACCTGAATGATGGCGGAGCCTGATGATGGCGGAGCCTGATGATGGCGGAGCCTGATGATGGAAGCGCTTTTTGAAACTCGACCCGCCCCAACGCGCGGTGCGTGGGGCGGGTTGAAGCGAAGCGATCCGATAAGGTTAGCGGGGTTTTGTCTCCCTGTGCAGCCTCAAGCCACTTAACACGGAAGACACCCTGCTCCAAGATAGCTCCAGGGGCCAGTATAGCCAAAACAGGGGTCCACTATCCGTCGCCAGGTGTGGACCCATTGACTTCCTGTCCCACACGATCCACAAGGCTCAAAAGAGTAGGCATATTCAGTATAGGGGCAAGCCGGTCGGCGTTGTGCTGTCTTCTGGTGCCAGGGGTATCTTGACGCAGAAGCTCCAACCGGGCGTTTCTGGGTAGATGGGAGAAGCCAGCACGGTGAAGGGCGTGTCGGTTGGGCCCAGGCAGGGAGGAAGTTCCGAAGGGAAAGCAGGCTCTTCTCTGGGCAAGGATGATGCAGGAGGTACCGTTGAATTTGCAGGAAGGCTTGCCGGCGGCAAGGATGACGTCTCAGCCGGTGTGAGCAAGCGGACCTCGACGGGGGGCGTAGAAATATCTTCTGCGTGAGCAGGTGTTCCGCCAGGCATGAACAGCAGGCCAAGTGCAAGGAACAGTATGGCTAAACGTTTCATGGCAATTCCTCCTTAAATGAAATTTGAATTGAGACGATTCGCTATCTGAGTGTCAGTCACACCTCGGCTGAAGGGTCAACGCATGGTGGCAGCAATCTGCAATAGTTCATCTCTCGAGATGTATTCTGGGTTGGCAGTCAGGATATACCCTGCCCCTGCGTCTTGTTGTATCCAGGTCAGAGAGAGTCTCCCGCTGGCTCCCGGTTCCTGGGCGAACAGGGCGAGTTGACCATTGATCTCTACGGTTTCGTCTGCTTGCATCCTGATCTGGCCTGCAGGCCACCACACATTCAGCCACAGCGGGATCGCGTCGTCTTTAGTCCATCCCATCGAGAGTAACCCGATTTTTCCCTCGGCGGGAGCAACAAACGCTATCTCTGTGGGTTCCAACCCTTCAGGCACCCACTCTGGAAAGTGAATTGGAAAGGGAACTTCCTTTTGTGCTTGTTCAATATCTACAATGACTACCTGGAGGGGCACTTGCTGTTCGGCATCGCCCGAACGACTCATTGTTCTGAAAACGACAGCTGCTGGCTCTCCTATCACCTTAGCGAGGGGAGTCTCGATGGCCTCTATAAGCGGCGTGCGGATCTGCGGTGTTGCACACGCCACGATGCCTATCACCGTCAGAATGATTGCCGTAGTCGGACCGATCCAGCGTTTCGGACGACGTGGAGGAATGTTTTGGAGTCGTGCATATAAGGCTTGAGCAAATTCTGGGCGTACGGCCTTGGCCAGCTCTTGCAAAAACTCATCATCCATCGTGATCCTCCCATTTCTTGCGCAGCTGCTTGACCACTCGATTCACGATCGTGCCTACGTTGGTTTCGCTATAATGCGTCAAATGGGCAATTTCCCGATTGGTCAGCCCTGCCCCGTATTTGAGGGCTATCAGTTCCCGTTCGCGGGGAGCGAGTTGAGCCAGTAAAGCGCTCAAGCGGGCGTGCTCCTCGCGTTTGACGAGAACTTCTTCCATGGAGTCCCGTTCTTCATGCTCAGAGGCCCATTCCAGGGGCACCTCCCGTTGCTGCTGACGAAAATAGTCACGGGCCACATTGCGCGCCAGGGTGAACAACCAGGTAGAAAAGGCTCCCAGGTCGGCCTGGTAACGTTGGCGGTTGCGCCAGGCTTTTTCAAAAACAGTTGCCGTCAGGTCCTCCGCTATCATGCCATCACTTATCCGATAACGGAAATAGTTGTACACCCGCGGCAGATACTCGGCATACACTGCCGCCCAATCTATCTCGGTTGATGTAGCGTGTGAACCGTCTGTCCGAATTTTCGAGAGTGACTTCATGGGTCGCGCATGTCTGATCCACTGGGCGTTTGCGGTGTTGCCAGGAGCCGCTTTTACAGCTTCGATTAGCGCTATTGAATTATACGTTCGACGCCGGAAAGTATCACAGATTTTGAGATTTTTTGTGGGTGTTGGTTCCACCCGAAGTGACCTGGGGGTTTCAGAGAGGAGACTGTCGCCGCGAGCATTTCGAGGTGCAGTGACGTGCGACCTCGCTGCAGGAAGCGGGCGGAGCCAGCGCTTGCGCGCGGCCCTTCCAACAGCGCAATTCCGCGTTGATCGCCGGTGAGCGCTCTCTACCCGGCGCGCCTCAGGGCGCGTAGGTCTCGGCCAGGACGCGCAGGGCCACCGTAACGCGGCGCGGCGCCTCGGTGAGCAGCTGGGCATCTTCCCAGCGCTGCGCCAGCCGGGAGAGTTCCCGTTGTGAAATGCGATCGCCAAAGGCCGCGTGGAGCGCCTTGATCTGGAAATGGCCGTTGAGCGCGTTCAGCGCATGGCGGACGAGCTCGCATTCCAGCGCGGTGAGCTGCGGAAAAGACGCCGGGGGCTGTACCTGCGGGTCCAGGATCGCGGCGGTGAGGACACTCAGCCAGCGGATGGCGTCCTCGATGAGGTACCCGGTCTGGAAATAGAGCCGGTTGGCCCATTCGGCCTCGCCGTCCAGGTCGTGGATGAACGGCGGGGAAGTGACGAGCGTGCCATAGGCGGCGAAGGGGAAGCTCGCGGCGTTGAAGATGCCGGCGCGCGGCGTGGCGGCTTCGGCCTCCAAAATGTCCCAGCGCTGCTCGGTGACGCTGTAGTTCAACGCGAAAGTGACCAGGATGCCGCCAGGGAGTCGCCAGTACCAACACGCGCCGACGCGGCCCTGGTAGCCCGGCGCCCGTTCGCCGATCGCTTCCATGAGCTGATCCATCAGCGCTAAAGCCTGGTAAGAAGGATAGAAAGGTCGCATGAGCTGCTTCGATGTGTGGATTTTCGGATTGGCCGATGGGGCCCTCAGGTCACGTCGGGACCGGCATCGGCGTGTTCCGCGACGAGCGCGCGGACGAGGCCGAGCGCGTCGTCGCGGGTCTCAATTTCGCCGTTGAGCTGGGCGAAACGGAGTGTCTCCAGCATACGCCGATAGAGCGGGCCGGGCGGGAAACCCAGGGCCTTCAGGTCGGCGCCGGTGAGCAGCGGCTGCACGTGGCGCCACGTCGTCCAGTAGCGGAGGAACTTGTCTTTCACGTCCTCAGTTTCGGCCAGCAGCCAGCCGGCGGCGAGCAGCGGCGAGGTGAGCGGCTCCAGGAGCGTCACGATGTCGCCCGGCCGGTCGAGGGCGGGAAGCTGCTGCAGCGCTTCCCGCAGCATGTCGAGCTGCAGCAGGGCGTCGGTGAGCCGCCGTGGCATCATCAACCGCGCGGCGATGCGACGGCGGGCCTCGGATGTGACGCCGTACAGGAAGAGCGTCCAGTGGAGCGCCACGACGTCGTCTTCGTCCAGCTTCCAGAATTTGGCGTCGAGCGATTCCCGCAGGCGGCTGAAAATGCTGTGCACGCGCCCGTCGCTGGCCAACGCGGGATCAATTTGCTGGAGCGCCTTGAGCGTCTGGAGCCGGTCGAGCGCCGCCTCCGGGCGCGCCTCGTTGAAGATCAGCTCCAGCTCGTGGCGGATGCGCCCGCCGGTCACGCGGTCGAGGAGGGGCAGCGCCTCGGCGATGAGCGCTTCACTGCGCGGATCGAGGTGAAAGCCCAGCCGCGCCTCGAAACGGGCCGCGCGCAGGATGCGGGTGGGGTCTTCCACAAAGCTGAGGCTGTGGAGCACGCGGATGACGCCGGCTTCCAGGTCGGCCCGCCCGCCGTAGAAATCGAGCAGCTGCCCCCAGTGCGCCGGGCTGAGGCGGATCGCCAGCGTGTTGATGGTGAAGTCGCGTCGGTGCAGATCCTGCTTGATCGAGCTCCAGGCGACGGTCGGCAGGGCGGTGGGACTGGTGTAGAATTCCGTGCGCGCCGTGACAAAATCAATGAAGCCGGGGAGCTGTTGCAGCTGCGCCTCCGGCAGCTCGGGCGCCACGCGACGCCAGACTGCCGGGTCGAGCAGCCATTTGGCGGTGCCAAAACGGCTGTGCGCGCGAATTTCGCCGCCAAATTCCTGGATGAGCTCGCGGCACAACGTCACGGCGTGGCCCTCGACCACGAGGTCTACGTCGAAAATGGGCTGTTCCAGCAGCAGGTCGCGCACGATCCCGCCCACAAAATAGAGCTGCTCTTCGCGCGCGGCGGCTTTTTCGCCGATGCGCCGAATGAGGTCGAGCAGCGGGGCAGGGAAAGCCTTTTCCATCCGCTGGCTGATCTCCTGGCGCTCGGTTTCGGGCCCGGTAGGCGGGAGGCGGATGAGATCGGTGCGGGTGACGACGCCGATGAGGCGGCCCTGCTTCACCACGGGGATCTGCCCCCAGCCTTTTTCGATCATCAGCGCGCGCACGCGCTCTGCCGAATCCTCCGGCGCTACCTGCACCTCGCCCGCGTCCATGATGCGGCTCACGGGTTGATCGCCCCAATTGTGCTGCAGCGCGCGGTCCACGGCGTTGCGGGTGATCAATCCGATCACCTTGCCCCCGTCATTCACGACGGGGAAGCCCTCATGCCCGGTTTGGACCATGCGCCGGGCCACGTCCTCGACGAGGTCGTGGGGATGGACGGTGCGCACGCTGAACGACATCAAATCCCGGACGGTGTGACGCGGATGGACGAATTGCGGCAGGACGTCGCGCAGTTCCGACAGCACCGCTTCCACGGAGCGGTCGCGCAGGAGGGCCGCCGCCGCGCGGCTGTGACCGCGTCCCCCAAAGTGTTGGGCCACGGCGTCCACGTTGATGTCATCGGTGGCGCTGCGGGCGACCAGCTGCGTGTGGGAATCTATCCCCACCAGGACGAAGAGCGCTGAGGGCTCGAGCAGGTCGCGCAGCTTGTGCGCCAGGGTGGAAATCTCCTCGTCGAGGCCGGCCTGCGCCTGCGCCCAGGTGAGGACGATGGAGTGTCCGCCAAGCTGCAGGGTTTCGATGTGGGCGAGCAGCGCTTCGTAAAGGAGGTGCTGCTCGGCGGTGAGGGGGTGATGCAGGAATTGATTGGCGATGTCGAGGCTGGCGCCGTGATCGAGGAGCCAGGCGGCGGCGCGCAGGTCGCGAGCGGTGCTCGAGGCGTAGGTGAGGTTGCCGGTGTCCTCGTAGATGCCGGCGAGCATGAGCGTCGCCTCGATGCGGCTGATGGGGATGAGGCGGGCGGAGAGCGCTTCGACCATCAACGTGGTGTTAGCGCCGAGCGGCTCGCCGCGGAAGGTCCAGCCGGAGGGCAGCGTCTCGGGCGGCGCGTGATGATCCATCACCAGCACTTCTCGCAGGTCAGGCCCCATGCCGCGCACGGAGGTGAGGCCCTGCGTGTCCACGAGAATGGCGCGCTGAATGCGTCGTCCGCGCGGCAGCTCCTGCGGGGTGATGAAGGGGAGCTCTGCCCGATACAGGGTGAGGAACGCCTGGACGTTGCGGTTGATGCGGCGCGGCAGCACGGCCAGGGCGGCGGGGAAGAGCTTGTGCGCTCCCGCCAGGCTGGCGATGGCGTCAAAATCGGCGTTCTCGTGGGTCAGAATGACCTGCATGACGTGGTCCTCAACGTCCAGAGGCGGCGTCGCCGGTCGCGGCGAGCCGGCGAGCCAGCTTTTCCAGCGCGTCCTCGAGCGCGGTCGCCAGATCTACGTCGCTCGCGGCGGCGACACAGAACAGCGCGAAGGTCACATCGCCGAGTTCCTCGCGCCACGCCGCGGTGACCGTGAAAGGCGTGCGCCCATATTCCGACGCGGCGAGGGCAGCTTTGGCCAGCTCGCCCACTTCGGAGACGAGATCGAGCAGCCGCTCCATGAGGGGCGCTTCCAGAGCGTGGACGGCGAGAAAATCCGCCACACGGCGCTGGGTTTCTGAGAGACTCTGTTCCATGGCGTCAGGGCCGGGGATGCTCAGGTCTTAAGAAATCGCCTGCCGCCGGACGGGGTGGCAGGCGATCCCTTTGCAGGTCACGGCGAAGGACGGCGGCCGTCAGGCAGCGTCAACCCTGAAGTCGTCCTCGAACTCCTCGTCGTCGAACTCCATGTCGAATTCGTCCTCTTCGCCGAACAGCGCGTCAACGACCATGGTCAGGATCGGTCCTGCCTGATCCACGACCTGCGCCTCGTAAATCCAGTCGCCGTCGTCGTAGCCCGCGATCATGATCGCTTGCCCTTCGAGCTTGCTCAGATCGAGCTCGGCGCTTTCCGGGTCATGTCCCTTGCCCATCTGGACGGTGGTGAGCCGTACCGCGCCGGCCGGGGCATAATCGGGCCACAGCATTTCAAAAGCGCCATCGCGCACGATTCCCAGGAATTGTTCCAGCATTTGTTCTTCCATGTTCTGACTCCTTGTTCTGACTCCTTGTTCTGACTTCTTGGTGTTGATAGCACGTTTTGAATATCGGCGTCAAAGCCGGTGTTCCGGAGCAGAGCTTTGTGGTGGCGCTGTCCGGCCTTGGAATGGCTGCCCTGACTTCTATTGTACACCATCTGCGCGATAAAGGAAGGGTACTGGCAAAGTTGACGGTTTTGGCGTACAATCGTGCGCACGTTCAGGTGTGCAGGGGGACACACGATTTTAGCGAGGACGCGATGTGGAATCAACTGGGGCTGTTTGGTGGGCCGGAAAATCCCTTTTCGGTCAGCGAAATCACCGGGCGCATTCGCTCGTTGCTGGAGCAGGATGCCGTGCTGCAAAGCGTCTGGGTCGCCGGCGAGGTGAGCAATTTCTCCCGGCCGGCGTCGGGACACGTGTATTTCACCCTCAAGGATGCCGGGGCGCAGCTGGCGTGTGTGATCTGGCGCACGCAGGCGCAGGCTCTGTTCCTGCTGCCGCGTGCCGGGGATCAGATTGTGGCGCATGGCCATCTGGGGGTGTATGAGGCCGGCGGACGCTATCAGCTCTATGTGGATTTTTTGCAGCCGGCCGGGCAGGGGTCGTTGTATCAGGAGTATGAACGGCTCAAGGCGCGGCTAGAGGCGGAAGGACTGTTCGATGCGGCGCGCAAGCGGCCTGTGCCGCCGTATCCGCGCTGCATTGGCGTGGTCACCTCGCCGATGGCGGCCGCTTTTCGCGACGTGCTGAATATCCTGCGCCGCCGTTATCCCCTGGCGCGGGTGTTGCTGGCGCCGACCGCCGTGCAGGGAGAGGCGGCGCCCGCGCAGATCGTCGCCGCGCTGTCGGCGCTCAATGCGCGCGAGGACGTGGATGTGATTTTGCTGGTGCGCGGCGGCGGGTCGCTGGAGGACCTGTGGGCGTTCAATGATGAACGTGTCGCGCGGGCGGTGGCCGCCTCACGGATTCCGGTCATCAGCGGCGTGGGGCATGAGACGGATTTTTCGCTGGCGGATTTTGCCGCCGATGTGCGCGCTCCTACCCCGTCGGCTGCGGCGGAACTGGCGACGCCCGATCGCGAAGAGCTCGCCGCGCAATTGGCGCAGCAGGTCTGGCGGCTGGAGCGGAGCTTGCAGGCGGCGTTGGCGGAACGCGAGCGGGTTTTGGAACGCCTGACGCGCGCGTTGACGCATCTCGCGCCGGGGGCGCGTCTGGCGAATTCCCGGCAGCGGGTGGACGAGCTGGGGGCGCGCCTCGAGCGTGCGCGGTCGTCCCGGCGGCGCCTGTCGGAGCAGCGGGTGACAGGGCTTGTCGCCCGTCTGGAGGCGCTCAATCCTCACGCGGTATTGCGGCGCGGCTACGCGATTGTGCGGCATGGCGTCAGCGGGGAGATCATCACCTCGGTGCAGCAGACGGCGCCGGGGATGTTGCTGCGCGTGGAGGTGCAGGACGGGGAGATTGCCGCCGAGGTCCATGAGGCGGCGTAGGGGTCGGGCGCGCGGGAAATGGCTCACAGATGGCCACGGATTTCACGGGTCAGAAAAGGTAAGGTGACCTTCAGTAATCTTTCCCTGTCCTCCCGACCCTTCTTCCCCCACCGGCGGAAGGGGGAGAAAAAATATGGAATCCCCAGCCTGACAGGAGCCAACCGCGCTGAAGCGCGTTGTTGGGGGAGCTCGCTTCAGCGAACTTGACGTAGCAGACCTGGAATTCATTCCAGGGCGGCCTGAGCGCAGCCTGAAGTTTGCGTTACCTTTGCCACGCAAGTGATTTTTCTCGCTTTCTCGCTTTTTCGCTTTTTCGCTGACTCGCCTATTTTCTGAGAAGATCACTTACGCATCACGCATTACGCATTACGTATTTTCCAAGGAGACGATGGATGGAACTGACATTGACGACGCCAGCTCTGCTGTTTCCGGCGCTTTCGCTGTTGATGCTGGCATACACCAACCGTTTTTTGACGCTGGCCTCGCTGATCCGTGAGTTGCACCGCCGTTATCAGACGGAGCATGAGCCGGATGTTGCCGGGCAATTGAACAACCTGCGGCGGCGCGTTTTTATTATCCGTGACATGCAGGCCTTCGGCATCGCCAGCCTTTTTGGCTGCGTGCTGAGCATGTTCCTGCTCTTTGCCGGGCAATTGTTGCTGGGGGAGATCGTTTTCGGCGTGGCGCTGCTGCTGATGTTGATCTCGTTGGGGCTTTCTTTCTGGGAAATCTTGATCTCCGTGGAGGCGCTGCGGCTGCAGCTGCATGACATGGAGCCGTGACGGTCGGGCGGCGCTCTCAACGCAAAACACGGAGAGATGCTCTCTCCGTGTTTTCTGTCGTGCCAGGCCCGCGCCGCTGCTTACAGTCCGGCGATTTCCAACCCGCCTTGCAGCACCGGCTGGATCAGGCTCTCGTCTGTGAGCTCACAGTACACGCGGATGACCGGCTCGGTGCCGGAGAAGCGGATGAGCAGCCAGCCTACGTCACCCAGTTCGTATTTGAAACCATCCAGTGTGACGATGCGGGTCACGGGGACGCCGGCGATGGTCTCCGGCCGCGCCGCCTGAATGCGCGCCAGCGCCTCGGGGCGCTTTTCCGAGGGGAAGTGCTTGTCAATGCGGTCGTAGTAATAGCGCTGCCCCAGGGCCTCGAAGAGCAGCTCCAGCAGCTGCGAGGGCGTCTTCCCCGTGCGCACCATGAAATCGAGGAAATACAGGTTCCCCAGAAGGCCATCGCGTTCCGGCACGTTGCCGCGGAAGGCATAGCCGCCGCTTTCCTCGCCGCCGATCAGGCCGTCTACTTCCAGGAACTTGGGCGCGATGTATTTGAAGCCCACACCGGTCTCGTACACCGGCACGCCGTACCTTTCACCGAGGCGGTTGAGCATCTGCGTGGTGGAAATCGTCTTGACGATGGGGCCGCGCTCGCCGCGGATTTCCAGCAAGTAGTAGGCCAGCAGGGCATAGACGCGCAGCTGGTCAATGAAGACGCCGTGTTCATCGCCGATGCCCATGCGGTCGGCGTCGCCGTCGGTGATGAGGCACACGTCCGCGCCCCGCGCCACGGTCTGCGCGAGGGCCACATCCACGTTCGGCTGGATTGGCTCGGGGCGCTGCATCTCCGGGAAGAGGGGGTTGCGTTCCGCGTGGATTTCGTGGATTTGCGTGCTGCCGCCGCCAAGCAGGCGCGGGAACCAGCCCGCCGCGTTGCCCCACATCGGCTCGACGAGCACGTTTAGCCCCGCGTGACGCAGCTTTTCCAGATCCACCAGCCGGTTGAGATGGGCGATGTAGGCGGGATCGGGGTCCCAGAGCGTGATCAGCCCTTGCGCCTGCGCCGCGTCCAGGTCGAGCCGTCGCACGTCGCTTACCGAAGGGGGGATGGCGGCCTCGATTTCCTGGAGTCCCTCAGGCGCGATGGCGCCGCCGGCGGGATCCCGCACTTTGAAGCCGTTATCCGTGGGTGGATTGTGGCTCGCGGTGATGTTGATCGCGCCGCCGGCCTTCCGCTCCACCACGGTGTAGCTGATGACGGGGGTGGGGGTGTGGCGCGCCGTCAGCCAGACGGCGATGCCGTTGCCCGCCAGCACCTCGGCAGCGGCAGCGGCGAAGTCTTCCGATTGGAAGCGCCGGTCATAGCCGACGACGGCGCCCTTCTCGGCCAAAGCGTGGGCCTTGAGATAGGTGGCAAATCCTTGTGCGGCGCGGCGCACATTGTCGAAGGTGTAGTCCTCCGCAATCCGCGCTCGCCAGCCATCCGTGCCGAATTTGATGGTAGTCATGTAGGGGTGGTCTCCTTGTTGGGGTGAGGGGTAATGGGTGATGGGGGATGGGTAAGGGGTGATGGGTAATGGGGGATGGGGGATGGGGGATGGGGGATGGGCAGTTCGTTACCCATTACCCATTTCTCATTACCTGCTTCCCCATTTCCCATTACCTGCTTCCCCATTTCTCATTATCCCATCTTGATCTCTTGCAGGAAGCTGACGCCAATTTCCGGCTTCTCCAATCCGAAAATCTCCGCGATGGTCGCGCCGACATCGGCGAAAGTGCTGCGGATGCCCAGGTTGACGCCCGGTTTGACCGGTTCGCCGAAGACGAGCAGCGGGATGTACTCGCGGGAGTGATCGGTGCTCGGCGTCGTGGGGTCCACGCCATGGTCGGCGACGATCATGGCGATGTCGGTGGGGCGCATTCCGGCGCGGAGGGTGGGAATCGCGGCGTCGAAGTCGCGCAGCGCGCCCGCGTAACCCTGCGGGTCATTGCGGTGCCCGTAGATCATGTCGTACTCGATCAGGTTCGCCAGCAGCAGCCCCTTGAACGGCTCCGGCAGGAATTCGAGCGTCGCAGCGATACTATCGCGGTTGTTGGTGGTGTGCTTGTTGAGGGTGATGCCGGTGTTGCCGAACAGGTCGTCAATTTTGCCGACGGCGGCCACGTCGAAGCCGGCCTCGACCAGTTTCATCATCACGGTGGGACGCGGCGGGAGGAGCGGATAATCGTGGCGGCGCGGCGTGCGCTTGAACGCGCCCGGCTCGCCCTCGAAGGGGCGGGCGATGACGCGCCCGACGGCGTGCGGCCCGCTCAGCATGTCACGGGCGATCTGACAGACGCGGTACAGCTCCGCGATGGGCACGATGTCCTCGTGGGCGGCGATCTGGAACACGCTGTCCGCCGAGGTGTAGACGATGAGCTTGCCGGTCTTGAGATGCTCTTCCCCCAGCTCCTGGATGATCTCCGTGCCGGAGGCGGGCTTATTGCCGAGCACGCCATAGCCCGTGCGCCGGGTGAATTCCTCCAGCACTTCCGGCGGGAAGCCATTGGGGTAAGTGGGCATGGCCACGGGGGAATGGATGCCCATGAGTTCCCAGTGCCCGGTGACGGAATCCTTGCCCTTGGAGATTTCCGCCATCTTGCCGTAAGCGCCAAGGGTATCGGCGCGAGGCGGCACGCCGGGGATGTCGCTCAGATTGCCGAGGCCGAGCGCCTGCATGTTGGGCAGGTCCAGTCCGCCGAGGACGCGGGCGGTATTGGCGATAGAATTGCTGCCGACGTCGCCGTATTCGTCAGCGTCGGGCAACTCGCCCACGCCGACGCCATCCAAGACGATGACGATGACACGTTCGATAGTCATAAGGGCCTCCGGAATAATGTACTGCGTACTTGCGTACTGCGTAAAGATTTTTCCTGGCATTCTCAGTGTTATTTGCGGTTAGAGAAACGCCGGGTAAGTTTTAGTCATCCTTGATTTGTAACTGTTCAGTATAGAGCCTTAAGAGAAAACTTCGAGTTTGCATCCCGTGATTACCTTCGCCAAGCGTTTCATCCTGCTCCCTCGACTGGCGTGAGAATCCCATCCAGCCCGGGCTTGTCGTTGCCTTTGGCGTGCAGGTTCCGTTCTTACGCAGCGAGCAGCGCACCTTACGGGGTATGAGCTGTCAGGATGTGCGTGGGTTGCGAGGCCCCCTTTGCAGCGCCTAGCGTTGGCTTGTGCCTGACGGCTGCCACCTGAAGTTATATGCATTGGCGAGCAGCTCCCTCACGTCCCATATGGCAGGTCTATCAATTCGCCCAAGCAATAATGGGCGTTGATCATCTTGAGCGAGGTACAGATAAGCCGTGCCCTCTGGCGACCATACTGATATTCCCCATGTTCGACGTATGTTCTCGGAAACATAGCAAGGCATGGCTGGCAGCGGTGAGATGAATTCCAGGCTGTCGTTTTCTCCTATGGTGTAGACTCCGGGCTTCATGCCCTGGCTATCCAGGCATTGTTGGTTAAGAAAGCCTATCCTCCCTGTGGACAATTCATAAGGTTCTGTGGGCCACACGGCGCCGGGCCAGGTAGCAGAGATAATCATCGTCATTTGAGCCGGATTTGCTGTAGGGACCTCGAACAGGTAAGCCGGGCCGTTGCCGGACTCAAAATTGATTTGATTTACCAGCAATCCTTCGCCGTCCCGGCTCCAGCTGGTTCTGACATAAGCATTGGGGTAACTCCAGGTGTGCGGAATTTCTTGTGCTTCGCCCGTATCAACATCCATGAGCGCTGAGTAGCCTCCCTCGAAACATCCTACGTCAACGAGGAGATATTTCCCATCAGGCGACCAATCGCGCATATGCCAAACGCCACAGAAGTTACTGTGATAGAGATGGGGAGCTATTAACCGTGGCATTCCTTGTGGTACCTCGGATAGCCACATCCCTCGGCCATCTGAAAAAGCAATTTTTGTGCCGTCAGGTGAGAGCGCAAACCCGTCGCAGTGTAGCTCCCACTCATACTCCGTGTGCGAGGTGCAGTAACCCAATTCATACTCTCGGTTGATATTCTGCACTTCCACGGCAAGGAGGGTGCCATATTGATTGCCTCCAGGGTTTTGTGCAGGAGACAGATGGCTCCACCCTGAGGTTTTGGCGCTGATTGTCGGGCGCACGCCCCATGCAAGATAAATCACATAACGGCCATCAGGGGTGATGGTGAAATCACCGGGATCGCCCGTCGGAAAAATCAGGAATGATTTGCCAGTCAGTTGATCCAGCACCCTCATGTTACGGACCGCTCTTTGAGAAGTCAGGTCAAAAAAGGTGTAGACTAGATAACGACCGTTGGGGGTGAGTTGGTATGCACTCACTTGGATTGCCTGCGGTTCATGCACAACAGGGTGCAGCTCCTTTCCTTCCTTAGGCCAGCGCCATAGACTACCATCGCGAATGAAGTAAAGGTCGGCCGGAAGGGCCGGGTAAGTCTGTGGCGTTATTACTTCTGGTGGAAGGGTCGGATTGGGCAGCAATGTAGGTGTTGCAGGCGGCAGCGGAGTTTGCGTGGGCTGCGTCATCTCGGTTGGAGTCGCCGTAGCAGTTGAGGGCATCAGGGTGGGGGTGAGGGTGGGCAGGAAGGTGGAAGGTTGCGGCGGCGTGTCCATGGGCGGCGGCGAAAGGGGGGATCGGGGCGACGTGAGAAGGGTCAAATGCCCGCAGCTGGCCAGGCACATGGATCCACATACCAACACCAGAACAATCAGAATTGTGTGATTGTTGCTCATCGGCTGTTTTTTACCTCTTACCGTCCCTGAATCAGGCCTTGGAAGCGCGAATTGCGTGTCCGTGCTTGTTCGTGGCTTCATGTCTCATTCGTGAGTGGCCTGTCCTCACCCTGCGCATAAAACACCACCCCCACGTGTTGGATGTGTGCTAACACATCCGCGTCGCTGATGCACCGCAAGATAGACAGGTCAAAGGTGTAGGGGAGCAGCAGATTATCTATCTCGTCCATGATGCAGTAAAGCACAGCGCGCGTCAAATCTTCTCCCCCGACCAGGGTGAGATCAATACGCTCTTGTTGCCTCTCTGCGGTTCACTCCCTCACCGCTGCTGATGGCGCAACAACGCCATATCCGCATCCACCATCATCTCGATCAGCTGTCGGAAGCTCACTTCCGGCTGCCAGCCGAGCCTGGCCCGCGCCTTGGCCGGGTTGGAGATGAGCAGATCCACTTCGGCGGGGCGCATGAAGCGCGGGTCCTGCCGGACGTAGTCCCGATAATCCAGGCCCACGTGCGCGAACGCCACCTCGCACAGCTTCTGGACAGAATGCGTCTCCCCCGTGCCTACGACGTAATCGTCCGGCGCGTCCTGCTGCAACATCAGCCACATCGCGCGGACGTAATCGCCCGCGTAGCCCCAATCGCGCCGCGCGTCGAGGTTCCCCAGGCTGACGTGATCCGCCAGCCCCAGCGCAATCCTGGCGACCGCGTGCGTCACCTTCCGCGTGACGAATTCCAGGCCCCGGCGAGAACTTTCGTGGTTGAAGAGGATGCCGGAGCACGCGAAAATATTGAAGGACTCGCGGTAGTTCACCGTGATCCAGTGCCCGTAGACCTTCGCTACCCCGTAGGGCGAGCGCGGATAGAAGGGCGTGCGCTCCGTCTGCGGCACCTCCTGCACCTTGCCGAACATCTCGCTGCTGCTGGCCTGGTAGAAGCGGATGCCGGGATCCACGGCGCGAATCGCCTCCAACATGCGCGTCACGCCGAGCGCCGTCACCTCGCCGGTGAAAACCGGTTGCTGCCACGAGGTCGGCACGAACGATTGCGCCGCGAGATTGTAGACTTCCGTAGGGCGATACTCGCGCAGCAACGCCATGAGCGATCCCTGATCGAGCAGGTCGCCGGAGACAAGGGTGATGTCATCCTGAATGTGCTCGATGCGGGTGAAATTTACCGTGCTGCTCCGGCGCACCATGCCGATGACGTGATAGCCTTTTTCCAACAAGAACTCGGCCAGATACGAGCCATCTTGCCCGGTGACGCCGGTAATCAATGCAGTAGGTTGAGTCATCTTTGAAGCGCCTCCTGATTTTTAATTCGTACTACCCCTCGCCACTCTTCCAACACATCCTGTACCGTCTGCTCGAAGGGGATTTGCGGTTCCCAACCGGTCTCGCGCTGCAATTTTTCCGCGCTGCCGAAAACCACCGGCACATCGGCGGGACGGTAGCGCTCCGGGTCAACCTCCACGCTGATGGGAAGGCGCGCCAGCTCCAACAGCCGGTTGACGATGGACTGAATGCTGTGCGCCGTGCCCGAACAGACATTGTACACTTCACCCGGCCGGCCCTGTTGCAGGGCGAGGAGGTACGCGCGCACCACGTCCCGCACATCGGTGAAGTCACGCGCCGGGCTGAGATTGCCCACGCGCAGCACCGGCTCCTGCAAGCCCGCTTCGATGCGGGCGACCTGTTGCGCGAACGCCGGCAGCACAAAGCGCGGCGATTGCCGCGGCCCCACATGGTTGAAGGGACGCAGCCGTACCACGGGAATGTCGTAGCTGATGAAGTACTGATAGCCCAGCACATCTTGCGCCACCTTGCTCACGCTGTACGGATTTTCCGGGCGCAGGGGATGCTCCTCCCGCAGCGGCATCGCCTCCGGTGCATCGCGTCCATATTCCTCGCCGGAGCCGATGACGAGAAAGCGCGGTTTGAGTCCCAGCGCCACACACGCCTCCAGCAGATTCAGTTGCCCGTGAATGTTGTTTTCCAGCGTGTCCCACGGATCCCGGTATGCCGTCGGGACGTGCGATTGCGCCGCGAGGTGGATGATGGCGTCGGGGCGGCGTTCGGCGAGCAAGGCGCGGACATCTTCCGTCTGACGCAGATCCAGGTAGACGAATTCCTCGCGGGGGTCAGCGGGCGTGGGCGGCAGATCGGGATACGTCGTGCCCGTCAGCCGCCAGGCGGCCTGCGCGCGCACGTGCTCCCGCAGATAAGTCCCCACAAATCCCGTCGCTCCGGTAATCAAAACGTGCATGCGACATCTCCGTTGGCGCTTGGCCGCCGTTGGATTCTTACTGCCAATCCAGCGTGGTGACCGTCCCCTCGCTGGTGATGGGCACCGAGAAACGCTCCCCACGCTTGAGCAGGTGGAGATTTCCCCGGTAGATGAAAGCCAGCGTCGCCTGATCCGGGCTCCACCACCAGCCCGGCACCTGGATCGCCGGTTCGCCCTCTGCCGGGAAGATACAGCGCAAGTCGGAACCGTCCCGGTCCAGCGTGCAGAGGCGATAGGCGCTGATGTGGCTCTGATACGGCAGCATCGCCTCCCCAAAGAGCAGCGTTTCCCCATCGGGGCTGAACACCGGCATCGTCCACATCCCCACTTCGCTGGCCAGCTGCATACTGTATGCGCCGCTGGCTTCCAGCAGCCAGAGGTCGAAGACCGGGCTGTCTTCGGGATCGCCGCCGTCCGGCGCCGGCCCGTGCAGCACCGTGGCGATGAAGTTCCCTTCGGAGGACCACGCCACGTCCGGATTCCAGGCCCAACTGCTGTAGGTGCGATAGGGCGCGAAGCGCGCCAGCGGCTGGAGCTGCTTCGTGCGCACCTCCACGATGCCCACTTCATCGGGCCGCGAGTACGCCAGCCGATCCCCCTGCGGCGACCACTGATAGCGCGTGCCCCACCATCCGAGCCCGCCGCCGGCTTCGGGTTGGAGGAGCTGCTGCTTCCCGGTCAAAATATCCCGATCGGTAAAGATCGCCCGCCACAGGTCATTCCGTCCGCGCCAGCCGGGAGGACGGTCGCTCACCTCGGCGGTCGTCCAGGCGAAATAGCGGCTGTCGGGTGCCCAACCGGCCCAGAGCACATCGTAGATCTCCAACGGGATGGGCTTATCGTCGGCCTGTGCCGTGGAGATCACCCACAGCGCGTTGAAGTGCTGCTCCCCGGTGATCACCCGGCTGAACAGCAATCTCTGGCCGTCAGCGGAAAGCGTGAACACCCGTCCATCGAGATCGCCGAAAGCGGTCAACTGTCGCCGCGAGGCGGTGTTCTGGCGTACCAGCCAGGCATCCTGCCGCTCCAAAATCACCAACGTGCCGGTGAGCGCCTGCGTGACCGCAAATTCCGGGCGCTCTCCTACCAGGAGAATCTCATCTTGCGGCTCGCGGATCACCTCATCCTTGACCAGCGTGCGCGTTTTGAGCACCCCATCTTCCCACACACTGCGGTAGACTTGCTCTCGAACGCCGGGACGTCCGGCCTGCAGCAGCCGGGTCTCATTTTCCGGCACGGTCGCGTCGCGCACGATCTGTCGCCGGAAAGAGAGCGTGTTGGTGATGCTTTCCAGGCGTTCCAGGACGCGGGTGACGGTGATCGTCATGCCGTCACGCACCTGCGCCGTCTCCGGCGGATCCACCCGATCCAGGTCCTTCAACGTGATCTCAAGCTCTGCCAGGAGCGCCGCGACGGAAGGCGCCTGGGTCTCCACGGCTTGCCGTTGCCCATCGGCGACAACGACGACCCGCGACGGCGGGGTAGGGAGAGGGGTGCAGGCGACGATTCCCAGGGCCAGCGTCAGGAGCATCCCCGCCAGAAGCGGCGGCAACGCCATGTGCAGAGCAGCTTGGGCCTGGCTTCCACGCTTGTGCATACCTTCGATTATACCTTCCGCGGCGCAAACGCAACCGGTTTTCGGTCACGCGCCGGTCGTAGCGGTGGCTTCCCGCGCCGCGCGGACGAAAGCTTCGGCCTCCTCGCGGGTCTGGATTTCGCCCGCGGCCTGCGCCTCGCGGAGCTGCTCCAGCAACGCGCCCAGCGCCGGCCCCGGCGGTATGCCCAGGGCCTGCAGATCGTGCCCG
>Ga0208825_1000698_pt1 | contig 29864 bp, 21 predicted proteins | sample AD_UKC113_MetaG_FD_184450 | JGI IMG/M metagenome (GOLD analysis project Ga0208825, IMG submission 184450) | Active sludge microbial communities of municipal wastewater-treating anaerobic digesters from Hong Kong - AD_UKC113_MetaG (SPAdes)... | ecosystem: Engineered > Bioreactor > Anaerobic >...
TGTGGCGGGAGTTTGTAACCATTTATGAAAAAAGTCGGAGTTCCCATTACATTGCATTCTTTGAAAAGCTTCGTGCTTTCTTCATTAACTTCCCTGGAAAGATCACTGTCTTCAGGGATGCAAAGGCCTCCTGTGATCTTTGTCCTGGAATAGGGATCAGCATTAAACCATTGCTCCATTAGTTCTAATGATTCCGCTTCTTTGCCCTGCCTGTTATTGTTATAAAGAGTCGTGAGCATTTTGTTGTCGGATGTAATCAGAACAAGATTTATAATTATATCTTCATTTTCATTGAGCATGTTCCGGATCTTTTCAAAAGCTCTCGCACAATGAGAACAGTGCAGACTGAGAAATGCCGTTATCCTCACCGAAGCATCCCTGTTACCAAAAATCAGACTGCTCTCAGATAATGGAATATCATAGTAGGGCTGATTCATCAGAAGTATCCTCAGTATGTCAGGATTCTTTTTAAACCCGAGATACTTATAATAATGCATTTCCCCAGAGGTATACTCCCTGCGGAATAATATATACAGGGTGTAGACTAAAGCAATTACAGGTAAACTGAGTACAAGCCTTGTAACAGAATCCAAAGAAAAGCTAAGCTGTGAAAACTGAGGCATCAGTAAAACGAATTCTGTAATCAATATAAGCTGAACCCCAAGGCACATGGGGCACCACTTCTTCAAAACAACTCCCTGGTAATAAATCGAGAAGAGTGGATACGGTATTGAGAGGGCGGCAAGTATTGCCATTAAAGAAAGTCCTTCTCCTTCAGGGGACTGCAGAAGAAAGAGAAAACTGCCTGTAAAGTATACGAATCCGACATCGGCCCAGCCGAACCAACCAAATACTTTTGAAGCTTTGTCATGAAGGACTGTATTGCAGTTTGTTGCTTTGTTCAGATGACAAAGCTTGTCCGTAATCGAAAGATGAACTTCAAATTCGTGCAGGATCAGCAGTACAGAAAGTACAATTCCGGCAATTTTTGTAAAAACCAGGGGCACGATGACCTTATCATGAATATTCTCTCCCGGGATAAAATTATTGTAAAATAAAGAAATGAAAAATATCAGAATGGCAAATAAAACCAACCGAAATGTTTTAAAATGAAGCCTATTGATGTTTCTGCATTTTCTCTCCTTTTTTCGTTTTCGGAATCAATACGCAGGGGCATAAGGAATGTGAAGTCGGTTAAATCTATCTTGCAGTCTTGCTTTCTCTCCTTCACCTCATTTCGAAGGGTAAAACTTACTTTTTTGCAGTCAAAAGATGGTTCCTCTATAATAGTATGTTCTGAAGGAATTACCATATCTTCAGTTATTAACTTATTCAATTATCAATAGTCTCATTTAAAGAGCACCGTACTTCTTGCCCTGTGTGTTCCACCTTCACTGATTCCATCGCTAAAGCTTCTGCTTTCATAGAAAGCTTCGGTGGACAATTAAGCACTGTTCTCCTTGCTTCTTCTTCCCATGTTTGCCCCCAAGACACTTGCCTTCAGATTCCTTCCTTGAGCCTCACCAGAATAAGAACAGGGTTATCGGTTTCTTTAAGGCTCGCAGCCAATTTTTCAAGCTCTTTTTTCTTTTCGGGGTATTTTGGGGTTGAATTTTTAAATACTTCTGAGGTAACATGAGCTTTGAGTTTTGGAGCATCTACCCATCCGATGATTGTATTATCATCTTTTATCGTCATTGGTAAAATATTGGGACCTCCGTCAAGGTCATTTATAAGACCCTGCCCAGTATTAATTACAGCCTGATAGTTATTTTTCTTTGAGCCAATAAAGCTATATATCAAAACATTATCTGGGATTACATACCTATAGATGAATTCATAATAAATAAAATCACCAAATTCAAATAGATTTAATGGTATAATATAGTTTTTTGCTAAATAAAAACCATCAAATTCAGTTCGTGCTTCTGGAGATAAAAGTTTTTCCCCAACCTGAACAACTAAATGAGGTGTAAAGTTCTCATTTTTGTACTCATATATCGTATCTGAATAGACCTCCTTTTTAAAAAGTCTGTTATTAAATTTATAAAATATGTTCTCGGCTTCCACAACATAAGCATTATGGTTTTTGAAAGGATATTTATTGGGAAAATCCTTTTTGACTATTCCGTTTGTATCAATCAAAGTATAGCTATTCGGAACATCTCCCATATGATTTTCACTATAGCATAAAATTCCTCCTTCCGTAAATTGGAATTCACTAGGTAAAAATGGGATCTGAATTGTTTTTGTCAATTTACCATTTTCTGAATAGATAAAGAACTTCTTTTGCCATCTTGCAAGCAAGTATATTTTTTGATCATTTTCATTGATTTTTACATCATGGGCGGCTGTGATTTCATTTGGTCCTCTTCCTATTGTTCCAATTTTGGAAATGAACTTCCCATCGGTTTGGAACTCCCATATATTGCTAAATCGTTTTACAATATAAAACCTTTCTCCAACTTCTAATCTATATTTATCAATTAAATTATCAGTACCTGACAGCATACATTGTTCATTGGTTTCCAGCGGAATGTACTCTATATCATTAAACCCCAAATCGCTAAGTTTCAAACTGGAAATTTCAGGTAATTCTTTTAGGTCAAATGTAACTATATCAGAATCATTAACATACTTAATATTTTTACAACCATATCCAATTGTCACAAGCGTAAGAAATATCATAAGACCTTTCATGCACTTTAAATTTTTATTGGTTTCTTTTAAATTTAGAATTACTAACAGGTTAATTAAGAGGGAGTAATATGCTCCCTCTTAGAAAAAAGTTAATCACCAAAGCAATTAATAGAAGTCCATCCTGGACAATACGTATCACAAAACCAAAGTGCAAGTCCTGCACAATCACCTGTAGGATTATTTGCACACGGCTCTCCATTTCTAATACAGTAAGTCCAGCCATATCCACCTTTTAGGATAAACATTTCTTCTTTTTTCATCAATTTTTCCGGATTGATCTGTAATTTACCAAGCTTTTTCATTTCTTTTGAAATTAAAGTTAATACTTTCAAATCATAACAACCAGGTTGGCAGCCTGCATTATTTATGGTTATCATTGCCTTAATACCTCCTTTTCTGTTTTAGGAAGATCCGGATTACAGTTGTGGAGAGCAGGGGAAGGGGTACCTGAAGTCTGCAAATGTCTCAGAGTCCAGAGTTCAGATTCATGTTCTGTGCCCTGTGCCCTGTGCCCTGAGCAATCCTAACGCCAGGCCTGCAAAGCCAGTAAGACCCAAACCTTGCCCGTTTATGTTTTCAAGTCGCTTATTCCAGTTATTTTCATTATCAATAAATGAAAATGTCTCTTCGAATTGAAAGATCGTTCCTGCTCCATCAAATATATATGGACCATAAACCAACTTCTGCCATGCGTTTTTGATGAAATCTATAACATCTGTTTCATCCGGCAGTTCCTTATGAACTTTTTCACTTTTAATTCTATCAACCATACTTTTAAGAAGAGCACTTACGGTATTATCCTTTACCGATTCGATTGACTTTTCAACGAGCCTGAGCAGAAGCCTCCTACCGGCAATATCGTGTGGATTATTTATTTCCTTTTCTATGTATTCCGGAACAGACCTGAAGATTTTTTCCGTTTTTAAGGGGAAAATATTAAGTTTCTGTATTTCCAGAAGAAACCACAGTATTGAATTGAAGGAATTGATTGTCAATGATTCAATATTGAATCTGGTATATGATTTCTGTTCCAGAAGTCTCTCACATTCATCAGTAAGAAAAATTAAATGATATTTCTTAATAAGTGTATCTAGATTGTTGTCATTTATTTCTTTGCCCAAAATTCTAGCAATATGATAAAAACCATATCCAAAAAGGTCATCACCTGTATTAATCAGGACAGGACTATTGATTCTATGTTTATAAATTACATTATCTATTTCTTCAAGCGCTTCATCAGTGTCAGCCTGAACGAAACCATTCTTAACAAGGTATTCAATTCCCCAGCCTATCCCGGTAAGGCCGTTTTCAAAATTTGCGGGGGTAGAAGTGTTTATTTCCTCATATATCTCATCAATGAGCTCGCCTGCATAATCTTCATATATCTTATTCCTTGAGTATCGTGAATAATTATAAAAGAAAATTGCGATGCCCATTTTGCCGTTCAGTAGCCCCGGATTATCAAGAAAACTGGCATTCAGAAGAAGGACGTTAGCAATGCGTTGTAACCGGTCCCCGATCATTTTATTCAAAGATAAATCCACGTCAGTCCCGTTAATTTAAAGCTTTTTAAAACCACGGATCAGACATTAATTCAAATAAAGTTCAACAATTGTATTGATATAATTGCAGGAAAAAGCCAGAAAAAAGTTGCCAGAAGTTGCCAGATATTGCCAGAAGCTGCCAGAAGTTGACAGGAGTAGACACCCTCCTTTTTTTGAGCGCTTATTTCAGGTGTTTCGGTATGTCAAATGCTCTATAAATAATTTTAAGATGATAAGGATCAATCAATCCGTTGGGAATATCAAGTCCGGCCTTTTTGATCCATCGGTTAAGGGTTCGTAAAGAAATTCCATATTCATAAGCTACTACGTTTCTGTACTTGGGTTCCAGAATAAGATCATCAATTTTCGGATTAATGTTCATTGCCATAAAATTTAAAAGACCCTCACCCAACCGCTTTTCAGACTCTCACTAATACCAACTGTTAAAAATAGTAAAAAAGATTTACCCCCCCCCAAAAAAAAAGGAGAAAAATATTATGAAAGACGCAGGAAGATTAAACAAAAAGGGTGAAATAAATCCTTGATAAATTGGAGGAACCAAGAAATGAGGAAGAGTCAGTTTTGAATTCTCTGCGATCCCGAGTCTTCGGGACTGCGAAGAAATCATCGTTCCCAGGGCATCGGGACTGCGAGAAATTTTTTTCTTTTGGAGTCTCAGAGTTTCAGAACTGAGGTTCCGACGAAGGACGAACATCAGTCCCGTGAATGCGGTATTTCAGGGTTTCAGGTTTTTTTGATGATTTTTAGGACCAGCACCTGGTTTTACTAAATTATTTCTTCGGGAACCGATGCTTTAATGGTTGGATTCAGTGAGAGTTGGCCCCGGATTTTGTAACCTCGATCTATGATAAGGTCTAATTATCAAATATTTCATACAGCAACTTATCCAGATGTTCTGCATTCTCCTCAGATTCTCCAACAAACTTTTCTATGATCCTGCCGTTTTTGTCAATTAATATCCGGAAAGGTATTGATACTACAAAATAGTTTTGATATATATCATTGTCAGTAAAATGATTGGGCCCATCTGCATATTTTTCTGCAACCGGAATGTGATACCATATTCCCGTACTGTCCTGACTAACTGCCTCAATCCATTCCTCTCTTTTCATGTCAAGGGAAACAGCAATAACTTCAAAACCTTTGGAATGATACAAATTATAAACTCTCTTCAAATGTGGTATTCCTTCACGGCATGGGCTACACCAACTGGCCCAGAAATCCAATAAGACAACACTTTTGCCTTTAAACTGGGAAAGAGTTACAGTATTATTATTAAGATCTGTCGCTCTGAAATCAGGAGCTTGTCCACCAACGAGAGTATTCTCTTTCTTTCTGATATCCTCAGTAATCGTTCTGCCATATATACTTTTCTTAAGTGATATGTCCAATTTATTGAGAATATATTTCACGGAATCAAGTGAGATTGTTTCTTTACCTGCTAAATTGTACAAAATAACTACAGATAGAAACGACTTTGGATTTTCCAGTACTAATTTAATCTCTATTGAATCTATTTTTTTTCTGGTCTGGTATAATTGATTTTCTGTTTCTTCCGCTTTTTTCACAAGTATTAATTCAGCAGATTTGTCATTTGAGTTTTTTAGGCTATCGCTAATATTTTGGTATAGCTTACTTAGGAATGAAATTCTTTTATGAAATGGTTCTTCAAGTTTTTGTAATAGGTCAAAATCCTTTTGAGTTTTTGATCCGGTAATTTTGAAATCTTTATACTTTTCTTTTGATATGGAAATTTTCATTTTACCTGGTTCAAGGTAAAAGAATACTCTTTTCAAATCCTTTCCTCCATTTAATTCAGCTCTGGTTGGCTCGTGAATCTTTCCGATAAAAACAAATTTGTTGTTTTGTATTAGTACAGTATCATATACAATTTTTTCATCAGGTCTGTAAATAAGAACTATCATGCCGGAATCCTGTCCATTTATTTCCCCATTAAGAATAAACGTTTTGAAAACCTTGTCCTCCTCAGAGTTACATGAAGAAATCGAAATAATTGAACACTCCAGAAGAAAAATGAATGTCTTCGAGAATAATTTTAAAGTGATGTGATTCAACATCAAGGTTTACATATTTTAATTTCAATTATCCTATGCACCAGTATTCCGGCCTCCATGGATGTGGTTTACAATATGTACATCTGCCAGGCAATGTTTTGCAATCATTATCTGAATTGCATGGTGTCATACCACAGTTTTCATCACCACCATATCCACCTCTAAATGTGATTAGTTCATTGTTCTCCAACAATTTCTCTGACTTGACTTGTAATTTAATAAGTTTTTTCATTTAAATAAGACTTTTATTATTAATTGTTTGGTCCTGATTGTTTTCCTTGCTTTATGTTTTTCTTCTGATCACTCCGAATGAATCAACATAAAAATTGTTCTCCTGCACTTTCATTTCACAGGTCGAAGCTTAAGTAAGTAAAAATGTTATCTTCGAATTGGTCCCCCCTTTCGGTTATGGAAAATTCCGGGCAGAGACAATACAGGGAACACTAATATAGTTTTCTGCACTTTCTTTGTTTTTACTATTTTTCATTTATCATCTGCATGTCTACAGTTTATAACCGTGAACATTATTATGCTTTCATAGTATAAGTTGAAAATCTTTCACAGATCAAAATGGTCCTGATATTAAAGTTCAACAATTATGCTGATATGATTGCAGGAAAAAGCCAGGAAAAAGTTGACAGAAGTTGCCAGATATTGCCAGGATTTGCCAGAAGTTGACAGAAGTAGACACCATCATTTTTTTGAGCGCTTATTTCAGGCGCTTTGGGATTTTAAAATCCGCTCTGGGCTCAGGGCACAGGGCACAGGGGAAGAAGCGGAGGGCGGGGGGCAGGCTTCGTAAGCCGTAGCCATGGCGAAGGCTTAGGGCAGGGGGCAAGAGGAGTGAGGTGGAGATGGGGAGAGGGGGTGATGGGGAGATCCGTCTTTAATTCGTGCATCCGTGGCGAAAAAAAGATGTGAGTAGTGAGTAGTGAGTAGTGAGGAAAGAAGAATGAGGAGTCAGGTGTGAGGAGTCAGGAATGAGGTGTGAGGGGTCAGGTGTCAGGAAATCAGGAGTGTGAACTTTGAACCTTGAACCTTGAACTTTGAACCTAAATAACCAGCAACATGCAACCAGCACCCAGCAACCAGCAACAATTGATAAAAGTCCCGGGAATTTTTTCCCTTTGCGCTTCACCATTTTCTCCGGCCAGAGTTACTTTGTACTAAATCATACCAATTTTTGACAGTGATACAAAACCTAAAATCTGTCAGAATTTTGATTAGCGTGACTCCAAAGATCCTTAATTAAACAAAAGAAAGTGGAATTAAAAATCTGACTCTGACCGGTTTCCCTCTCTGAAGACCGGGAGACCATTTTGGCGACTCAGAAATTGTTCTCACTGCTTCCTTATCCAGCAAAGGATCCACTCCTTTAACTATAGAAATATCATTTACCGAACCGTCCTCTTCGATTATGAAAGTAAGGATAACTTTTCCTTTGATTTTTTTATCAATCGCTTCCTGAGGAAAAGTAATCCTCTTTTGGACCCAGTCTCTGAATTTATTAAGGTCTCCTCCCTTGAAAGTTGGCATCACCTCTACAATAAAAAGTGGCTCCTCGTTTCCGGTTCCATTACCCCCGGGTAGCAGGTAGTTACCCGAACCTGATCGGAATTCATCAGCTACATCGTTCTCTTGTGAAGCGAGGGCTTCGTCTGTGGTGATTTGTGTTTGTTCAGCAGGTGTAATTGTATCCACCACCACTGGTGGAATATATTCAATAGATTCAGCAGTTTTCTCAATCTCAGGCGCAGGAGGGGTTGGAGGAATATAAATTTCCTCAGCAGGAGGTTCAAGATTTTCCATTCTCACTTGTACAAACCTGTTTCCGACTATTAAAATTCTTTCAGATTTGGGTCTTGTCAGGAAGGGGACAATTGTCAGTGTAGTTCCTAATAAAGAAGATAAAATCACCCCGGCAAGCAGGGCACTATAGTACTTCTTACGCAAATAATAAGCGCCATAGTCACGATTACGGTACTCGAATACGATATCATCGAAATCAGTGATTTTGTAAGAATAATTCCCAGCATTAAGTTTAGAGTGTTTGTCTTTTCTTTTTGTTTTCACATTTCATTTTTTCATTTTTCAAAAGATTCAGATGTCCAACTGTAACAATTAAAGATAATCTGTCAGGGATGTTACATAAAAGAAAGAACAGGTAGCCTTTTATTTTCTATTACCAGAATTGAAGCAAAAAAGAAATTTCAACAAAAAAAACATCAATTAAAACCCTAAGTTAATAACTGTAAGGTAGACATGTATAAACTTCTGCAAAATTTATAACAATACCCAGGGGAAGAGGTGGGGAGCGTGGAGCAGAGGGCAGGCTTCGTAAGCCGTAGCCTTGGCGAAGGCTTGGGGCAGGGGGCAAGATATTAGACGTGAGATATGAGGTGTCAGGCGTCAGGAGTCAGGAGAGAAGAAAGTTGGCAGTTGGCAGTTGGCATCCATTTTTAGATCTTATGATTAAAAATTGTATCAGGGTTCCTCCAGGATATTGCCTGTCTGCCGTCACTGTAGCTGTATGTTTCATCACCGCCGTAAATAACTGATCCGGAAGGTAATCCGGTTAACCTTTGCCAGTATTTAATTCCTTTAAAGAATTCATCTGTTATAGTTTTTCCTGATTTAATTTCAACAGGAACAAAACTATCTTTTTTATCAATTATGATGTCTATTTCATGACCCACGTTATCTCTCCAGAAAAAAATATCCTCGCTGACTGACCTGTTCGAGACATGCTTTTTAAACTCCGAAACGATAAGATTTTCAAAGATATTCCCATACAGTGGATGCAGATTCAACTGGCCGGCATTAGAAATACCCAGGAGAGAGCATACAAGTCCTGTATCGTAAAAGTAAAGCTTGGGCATTTTTATTATACGCTTGTTGAAATTCCTGTGAAAGGGATAGAGCCGGAAGACTATGAAGGAATTTTCCAGAACAGATATCCAGGCTCCTGCAGTCTTGTTATCAACTCCCGCATCCAGGGCAAGGCTGCTCAGATTCAGCAACTGACCGGACCTTCCGGCGCACAGCCTTAGAAATCTGTCAAAAATATTAAGATCTGATATATTCTTTAGCTGCCTGACATCTCTCTCGACATATGTCCTGATATAATTCGGATACCAAAGACCAGGGTCTATCCTCTGATCATATATCGGGGGGTATGATCCGCTAATTATCCGGGATGCAGGGTCAACATCATTCCCGGGGGGTAATTCGGCCAGAGTAAACGGAAGAAGGTAGAGGTATGCAATTCTTCCGGCAAGGCTTTGAGAAATCGACTCCTGCAGAAGAAAATTATTCGAACCTGTAAGTATGAATCGTCCTTTCGCACTGCTGTCATCAAGCAACTGCTGAAGATATGAAAAGATCTCAGGTGCTCTTTGCGCTTCATCGATTATTGCCCCGGAACCATAGTGAAATAAGAATCCTCTCGGATCATCAAGTGCAAATCGTCTGCTGTCGGGATTCTCAAGGTTAACATAAGGTTTGTTGTCAAAAACATGCCGTGTCAGCGTTGTTTTTCCCGATTGCCTTGGCCCGATAACGGCTACTGCCTTAAATTGTTCCGCCAGCTTTAAAAGTTCTGGTTCAATTTCCCGTCTGATCATAATGCAAATATACAGTTTTGGAATTGAATTCCCAAATTGTAAAATATTTATTATTGAGAGCCTGGGGCATTGAGGAAAAAGCTCAGGGCTCGGGGCACAGAGCACAGGGGAAGAAGCAGGGGGCGGGGGGCAAGATATAAGACGCAAGAGGTGAGTCGTTAGTAGTGAGTCGTGAGTGAGGAGTGAGGTTTCAGGAGTGAGGTGTCAGGAGTACAATAATTTGCTAATCCGGGAAATATTACGTATATTGCGTAACGTTAAATACGTAATATGAAGAGCAAAATCTCAAATCCGTTCGTTACAACCGGCTACCTGGGACCTGAATTCTTCTGCGATCGTAAAGATGAAACTGAAAGAATCTTAAGTGCAATTTCCTCAGGAAGAAATATCACTCTGATATCTCTTCGCAGAATGGGGAAAACCGGACTTCTGAAGCATGTTAAGCATAAGCTTGAGAAGTCAGGTAATCCGGAGTCGGTAATCTATGTTGATCTTCTTCCTACATTGAACGGAAATGATTTGCTGAATTCCGTTTCTACTTCCCTGCTCAGGATAAAAACTAATGAAAAGAATATCCTCGAAAAAGTCCTGGGAGCTCTTGGCTCATTACGTCCGAAACTTACTATCGACTCACTTACAGGCCAGCCTTCCCTGGAGCTTATTATTGATTCCCCGACAACAATCCAATCAGGATTTGATAAGTTACTCCTGCTGATTTCAGACATAAAAAGGGATATTGTCTTTATGTTCGATGAGTTTCAGCAGATAAGCCGGTATCCCGAAAAGAGCATAGAGCAGATGCTTCGCACAGTTATCCAGACATATCCGGCAATTCCTTTTATATTTTCAGGAAGCAGCAGGCACATGCTTGAAAACATGTTTTTGTCGGCTGGCAGACCTTTCTATCAGAGTTCTGAGCTTATGTATCTCGATCAGATAAATGAAAATGATTACAGGGAATTCATAAAAGACCATTTCATCAAAGCCGGCAGAAAAATTACCGATGAGGCTATTGACGGTATCTTTGAATGGACAAGGCTGCATACATATTACGTTCAGTACGTGTGCAGCCTGATTTATGAATCGGGAGACATAAAAACAGATTTGCCTGATCTGAAAAAGGTTTTCCTGAGGATACTCACTGATTTTGAACCTCAGTACATAAGCTACCGGAACCTTCTGCCATCCCATCAGTTCAGGCTGCTCCGCGCAATTGCCTCGGAAAATATTGTAAAAAATCCAACTGCCGGAAAATTCATTGCAGATCATAATCTAACCAGTCCCAGTTCGGTGAGTACCTCACTTAACTCCCTTCAGGAAAAAGAAATGATTGTCAGGGAAAACGGTAAGTGGATGGTTTATGATGTATTTTTCTCAAGATGGCTTGAATACAATTACAGTAAATAATCGGGGGGCAGGAGGCAACAGGGGGCAAGATATGAGGCGTGAGACGTGAGATATGAGGAGCCAGGTGTCAGGGGGCAGGGGTTGGTACAATGTAGCGATCCGTCTTTAATCCGTGCATCCGTGGCGAAAGAGAAAGAGGAGAGACTTGAGATATGAAATAAGAGGAGGCAGAGAGCAGAGAGCAGACACCGAGTAGTGAGGAGTGAGGGGTCAGGAGTCAGGGTTAAGGGTTGAGGAGTGAGGGGTGAGGTAATCGGAAGTAAGAAATAGGAATTGAAAAGTAGAAAACTGGTGCGAGTGATTTTTGACCTGATAGTTCGTATCGTGAAGCAGCCCCTCGCCCTTGGGAGAGGGGTTGGGGTGAGGCCGGAGGATTAGCTTCGCTGATCCCTTTTGGGAGATCCCGGCAACGACAAATTGCTCCTCAGCGGGCTGCGCCCGCTAATGCGACGTGGATATGGATTGCCTTCGGCGATCCCTGAGGGAGGTTCCCGGCAACTCCTTATCATTCCCTTACTCCTTTCAGTCGTAAGTGATTTTTGTTTTATGCCTTTCCTCTCTGAGGCGAGCCTCAGCCGGAAAGACATAAAACAAAAATCCCATCCGCCGGCTGGCGGATGGGAATGATAAGGAGTTGCGGAGAAAGGGGGATTCGAACCCCCGGTCCGCCGGAAGGCGGACAACGGTTTTCGAGACCGCCGCATTCGACCACTCTGCCATCTCTCCTTATAGCTTTAGCCGCATTCGGCTACGGAGTTTATCACGCTTGTGGCGTGACCATCTCTCCTAAAAACCCACCCCCGCCCCTCCCGGGAGGGGATCTCCCCACTGGCACCCTGCGCCCTGAGCCTTTAGGGGTCGGCGACAAAAGTAATAAATATTTGTTCTTAAAAAGTCATTCAATTGTTTTGATAAAATTCTTTTAAGAGCTTATTTTGCATAACCTTCAGAATATTAATATTTATGAATAACAGAAATACCTGGCAAAAGATTAAAATCGAGTATTTAAATATTATAGTAAAATATTACAAACATTTATTGATTGACCCCCTTTCCCGTTTCCCCCATGGGGGAAAAGCTTAATGCAGGTTCCTTCCCCTTTGGGGGAAGGTCAGGAAGGGGGTAAAGACACTTGAGCAAGACATTTTTATTTGTTATTCAACTTCTTAGCCAATATTTAACCTTAATATATCAAAACGTGAAAAATCTATTTAAAATTCTGTTCGTCATGGGATTGACCGCCACATCCTTCAGCTCATGTAAAAACCAGACTGATACTGACCTCTCCAATCCGTTCTTCAGTGAGTACAATACTCCGTTCCAGGTACCGCCTTTTGAAAAAATAATGGCAAAACACTATATGCCGGCATTCGAAAAAGGCATGGAGGAGGGGAGAAAGGATATCGAAAAACTGGTTAAAAATTCAGAAGAACCGACTTTCGAAAATACTATTGCCGCCCTCGACAAGGCCGGAGAGCTTCTTACAAGGGTTTCTGCTGTGTTCTTTGCACAGGCTTCTGCAAATACGAACGATTCGCTCCAGAACATCGAATTGGAGATATCTCCGAAACTTGCCGGATACAATGATGAGATAAGACTTAATCCAGGCCTCTTCAAACGGGTAAAGCAGGTATATGACAATCAGGCTCAGTTCAACCTTACACCCGAACAGAAATTCATACTCGAAAACCTGTATAAGGAGTTTGTAAGAAACGGGGCAAACCTGAGCAAGGCTGACCAGGATACCCTGAAAAAGCTTAACCAGAGGATCTCAGTTCTCAGCGTCACATTCAGCCAGAATGTGCTCAACGAAACAAACAACTATAAGCTCTTTGTCGGCAAGGACAAACTTACAGGTTTGCCCCAGTCACTGGTTGATGCCGCTGCAGAGACCGCAAAAGCAGCAGGAAAGGAAGGCCAGTATGCCTTCACGACACAGAGGCCCAGTATCTTTCCTTTCCTTCAGTATTCTGAAGACAGGGACCTTCGACGCGAATTGTTTCATGCCTATACAAACAGGGGTAACAACGGAAATGAAAATGATAACAACAAAGTACTTGCCGAGATAGTAAAACTGAGAGCACAACGTGCAAAACTCCTTGGTTATAAGTCGCATTCCGACCTTGTCCTCGAGCCAAGAATGGCCAAAACACCGCAGAATGTATTCAACCTTCTCAACAATCTTTGGAGCAAAGCAATTCCTGTCGCCAAAAATGAGGTAAAGGAGATGCAGAAGATTATTGACAAAGAAGGAGGAAAATTCAGGCTTGAACCTTCCGACTGGTGGTATTATGCCGAGAAACTGAGAAAACAGAAGTATGACCTCGACGATAACGAGCTCAGACCATATTTCAAACTCGACAATGTCCGTGAAGGCGTTTTCACCTGCGCAAACAAGCTTTACGGGATCACTTTCGAACCAATTGCAAACTGTCCTCTTCCTCACCCCGAGGCACAGGCTTATGAGGTCAGGGAAGCCGACGGATCACATATCGGGGTTCTTTACATGGATTTCCATCCGAGGGAAAGCAAGCGTCAGGGTGCATGGTGCGGCGGTTACCGCAACCACCATGTTGTTGACGGTAAGGAGGTTTCACCGGTCGTAACCCTTGTCTGCAACTTTACACGTCCTTCTGGCGAACTTCCTGCCCTTCTTAACCTTGAAGAGGTTGAAACACTCTTTCATGAATTCGGCCATGCTCTTGAAGGATTATTCTGCAAGAACACCTACAACATGTCGTACATAGCATGGGATTTTGTTGAACTTCCTTCACAGATTATGGAGCATTGGGCAACCGAACCCGAACTCCTGAATACTTATGCAAAGCATTATCAGACAGGCGAACCAATACCTGCAAAACTGATCGCCAAAATGGACAAGAGCAAATATTTCAACCAGGGTTTCATAAATGTTGAACTCCTTGCAGCGTCCCTGCTTGATATGGCATATTATACTCTTGAAGCTCCTGCCGTTGTTGATGTACAGAGCTTTGAAAAGGCATATTTCGAAAAGATCGGACTTATCCCCGAGATAGTTTCGAGATACAGGAGCACATATTTCCTCCATATAATTGACGGTTACGATTCAGGATATTACAGCTATACCTGGGCTGCAGTTCTCGACAACGATGCATTTGAAGCATTTAAGGAAAAAGGTATTTTCGACAAAGCCACTGCAGAATCGTTCCGCAGGAATATCCTTGAAAAAGACGGCACCATGGATGCAATGCAGATGTATGTCAATTTCCGCGGTCGCGAACCGCAGATAGAGCCGCTGCTGAAAAACAGGGGACTGATAGGGCAGTAACCTGCTTATTACTGGATTCAGGTTTAGTATATTCTTGAATGATGCTCAGAGCGCAGAGCTCAGAGCTCAGGGAAGGAAGCACAGAGCACAGAGCTCAGGGAAAACCCTTTTACCCTGTGCCCTGTGCCCTGTGCCTTACGCTTTTCCCCCTGCACCCTGCGCCTTGTGCCCTGCGACAAAAGCCGGCAGGCTTTTAAAACGCTTTCCTTATCTCCTTCAGCGACACACCAAGGCTAAGCATCGCTGCCCGGTCGAGAAGCTTTTCATCGCCTGTGAGGTGGATCGTGATCTGGCTGTGGGTGATGCTTTCACCGGGTCTGAGCGCAGCAGCAGGGGAGGAGGTTTCGAGTTCATAAAACGGGCCCATCTGTGATCCGTCTTCCAGGGGACCATCGTTATAGGAATTCATGACATCGCCCGAATACGGATCTTCCTGTATCTGCCAGGCTGAATTCACATAATCTGTTTTGCCTTCGGGAAGTTTGCAGATAAGCAGGGTAAGTATCCTGTTTTCAAAGTCGTAGCTGCCCATCGTCCCGGTTGCCCGCAAGGGAGAAAGGCCTATTTTACCGCGGCTCTTGCCGTCGGCCCTGAAATAAATATTATTACCCCGGATCTTAAGCCGGTCGGGCGATATCTTGCCGAAATAACTGTCATTGATGACAACGCCAAGATCTTTTTCATCACCCTGTTTAAAAGGAATAACTACAGTCACCTCAGGTGAGGGTATAAACATCCCAAGCATCCATATTGAAAGCATGCCGGTTTCCTTGTTCCATTCCCTGTCACCCTTGTTTGTCAATTTATTTTCAGACATATATGCCACATAGCTTATGCCTTTCAGGTCAATGCCTGTCTCTTTTATTAAATCCTCTTCCGAAAGTAGTGTCACTTTCCTGTCGATCTGAAACTTAAGGGGTGTTCCGCTGTAGTTTTCGGTTTCTGCATAACGGGTGAATGTTGCTGAGTTTTTGTTCACAGATGTGGTTGTGAAAGGAAGAGTATCAAGGAATGCAGGTGTCTGCCAGTTATCATATACAAAATCATCTCCTTTCTTAAAATAGATAGAAAATTGTCCTCCCTCGGGACCGAGCCACAACCTTTCCTCACCACCGAAGGGCATGATATGGGGTTGCGACCTGCCTGAGGCTATCAGGTCCCTGTTTATCCATCCGAAGCTGAATCCGTCAGGCCCCATGGCAGTGCTTGTCATTACCCTGCCCTGCCAGGCGGGGACTATTGCAATTGAAGAGTTTCCGAAAGTCAGCTCAATTACTTCCACATGTTTTCTGAGGAAATTCAGGTTGCAGCTGTATTGTTTAAGGGTGTCGTCAATCATGGTGTTTGAAATTTGATTGGTTTGCGAAGTCTTGTTCCTGCCTGTGCATGATAAAAGCATGACTGATGAAATGAATGCAATAGTTTTCAGGTTCATGTTGCCTTATTTTAACGTGTAACCGGTGATACATGTTAAAGTTAATTCAAGGTAAGCATATTTTAGCAGAAGGTAGAAAAAGAATTCTGGATTTCCCCATATTTTTAATTTCAGGTTTAGTTCACCCCCTGGCCCCCTAAAGGGGTTTTAAGTAGCTATCAACAAAAATCTTAGCCCCCTTCAGGGGGGATGGGGGTGAAAAACAGTGGTTACGGCAATGCAGGAATCTAAACTGGGTTGTGGGGTAAAAAAGCAGAGTTTAACAAAAGGGGAATTTAAAAGGGTCAGGGGAGGTGGGGGGTAAAACAAAAGAATTTCGGATTTCGGAATTTTGATTTCGGAATTTTGATTTCGGAATTATTAATTATCGGATTACATTTGATTCTTTAAATACAAAAGTGGGGAAAAAAGCGCTTTGCGGGTTGACGCCCGATGATATCCTTCAGGAAGAAAGTGTTGCAGGAATGGCTATGACGGCAGCTGTTTCAGTAGCAAACAGTATTTATAAGAAACGTCTCAGGGAGATAAGTGAATTCCCGAAAATATCCGGAAAGCTGAAGCATCGGCTTAAGGAAATTTTCACCTGCGGAATGTATGATCCGGAATCGTCTGTTACATCATCAGACGGGACAATAAAATATCTTTTCAGGAACAGTGATGGTCTTGTTTTTGAGACTGTATATATGTCTGACGGCAAACGCAATACTGTTTGCGTATCCTCCCAGTCGGGATGCCGGATGGGCTGTCCCTTTTGCGCCACCGGCCGGCTTGGATTCATGGGGAACCTCTCCGCCGGGGATATGATAAATCAGATAATAAGTCTTCCTGAAGCAGGTAAGGTAAATCATGTTGTATTTATGGGAATGGGCGAGCCGATGGACAATATAGAGAATGTTCTGAAGGCATGCACTGTTATAACAGCACAATGGGGACTTGCCCTGAGCCCCCGCGATGTAACAGTATCCACAGTAGGCATACTTCCGGGTATTGAACGGTTTCTTGCAGAATCAGGCTGTAATCTTGCCTTCAGCATTTTTTCCCCTTTTCCTGATGAAAGGATCAGGGCAGTGCCTGCGGAAAGGTTATACCCGTCTACAGGTATCATTGAGATTATGAGAAATTTTCCGCTGAAAAAGAAGCGGAGAATGAGCGTTGCCTATGTTATGATGAAGGATATAAACGATACCGAGAGGCATCTTCAGGGATTGAAGGACCTGCTTCGGGGATCATCAGTGAGGATAAATCTGATACCCTATCATCCCATATCGGATGAAGAAGTCTTTTCGTCTCCCGACAGCACCGTGATGTATTTCAGACACGAACTTGTTATCTCAGGTATTTCAGCATCCGTGAGAAGGTCAAGGGGAGCAGATATTTCGGCAGCATGCGGGCTGCTGGCATCCGGCTCAGCCTCTTGAGTTTATAAGCTGAAAAAGATGTTCGTCTATATATCCGTCGTTAGTTTTTATCCAGTCTTTTTTAATACCAGCCTGCACAAAGCCCATTTTGCGGAAGAGGTCCATGCTTTCGCAGTTGTTGCTTAAAATATTGCAATATAGCTGATGAAGCTGAAGTGTACCGAAGCAATAGTCAACAAGGCACTTCAGCGCCATAGAGGCATATCCTTTCCTTCTGTAAGCTTCGTCAGCAATAAGGATTCCTATGCCAGCACGCTTATGAAAGGGATCAAAATCAAAAAGATCTATTGTCCCGATAGTCTTGCCATCCGGGATATGATCAATCATCAGCCGCAGCTGGGATGTCTCATATATGGTCTTATGAGAATTTTCAAGGTATCGTTTAAGCGTATATCTTGAAAATGGCACGATGGTGCTGCTGATTATCCAGTATGATGTATTGTTTTCCCAGTTATACAGTAATTCAAGATCTTCGGGCTCAGGAGCCCTGAGATCAATTTCCTTGTATTTCATTGCAGATAAGAATATTGGTCATCTGTTACTATTGAATATCGATTTCCCTTATAAAAGCGTCGCCAAAGTCCTTTTTAACATTTACAAGAGCTTCTCTGGCTGTTGAAATGGATGTATATTCTCCAAAGACATACTTGTAAAAACCGTCGCCATTTCTAATTTCCCTGACACCCTCATAACCGGGGAAGATATCTTTTATATCGATCGGATTTCGTGTTGCCTTCAGCTGGATTGTGAAAACCTTGCGTGATGTTGAAGGACCGGTCAGGGTGAAATCAGCATCACCTCCTGAAGCAGCATTTTCAAGTTCGTACTGGTTAATTATGTATGCATCTTTCAGACCCGCTTCCCTGAGGTTGCCCAGATATGCAACTGCATCAGGCCTGTTGTAGAAGACCCCGAGTGCATATAGATAGAGTGAATCGGTCCTTACTGTCCTTACAAAGAGCATTTCATTCTTTATAAGGTTATTGAAATATCCCGAATTCAGTTTATCCTTTGTCTGTCTCAGTACAATGCTGTATTTCATCGAACCAGGCTGCCTGAGGTGCTGTGGTGTATAGGCTTCCTGCCTTATCACAACACCAGTCTTGGGATTGACAATTCCGAAAGTCACCCTCCTGTTATATTTTCTTCCTTCAGGATTATCGGAACCGTCAGGATTTGTATTTACAGCCACGAAGTTTGATTCTCCGAATGCCTTTTTAACGAATTTTGACTTGTCGATGCCTGACGATGTCATATAATCTATAACAGCCTGGGCACGTCTGTCGGCAAGACGTTTGTTATATTCCGACGGACCTTTTGAATCTGTGTATCCTGCCACTTCGATCGTCAGTTCAGGGTAACTGATCATTATGTTCTTCAGCATATCGAGAATAGGTTTGGAGTCTTCAGATATATCGGCCTTGTCAAATTCGAAAAGTACATTTTTGATTGACAGGAAATCGCCTGTTGAAACTTTTTCAGGTTCAAGCGAGGGATTTACAGCGAGGAATTTACCGGCAAAATACAGAGGGAGATTAAGATCTATCGTGTCAGTGTTATATCCGTCATGGCTCACATATACTTCATAGTCTCCCGGTTTAATGTTGAAATTGAAGGATCCGTCAGCAGCAACCGGAATATTCTGCATTATTTCGCCGGTTTTCAGGTTTTTGACTGTGATAAGTGATACTTTCGGATCGACCTGCATGCCGTCCTCGAGCCTTATTGTTCCTTCAGCCCTTGTAATTTCGTCGGCAGGATCGACAGCGACAACTGAATAGATATTCCTTTGGTTGCTCTTGTCATCAAAGCGGCTCGCCACGAAGCCCGGAGCATTATTGTTGAGGATAAAGTTTGTGTTTTCCTGGACAGTATTGAAAGCGTATGGCATGCCAACCGGCTGGGTCCATACAGATCCTCTCTTTATAGACCGGAAAACATCATATGCTCCCATGCTTATATGTCCTATTGAGCTGAAAAGCAGTGCGTTTTCGTCAGGGTCGAAGTATGGTGTACTTTCATCGTACGGAGTGTTTATGATATTACCCAGGTTAACCGGCCGGTCCCATGAACCGTCTGAAAGACGTTCTGATGTCCAGATATCGAGTTCTCCTTCACCTCCGGGCCTGTTACTGGAAAAATACATTGTTTTTCCATCAGGGGTTATAAAGCCATGTGCTTCCCAGTATATCGAATTAACATATTTGCCTACGCTTTTGATCTTTGTCCATGTTGTGTCTCTTCTGGTACTGTAATACAGGTTTCCGTCACCGCCGTCATCCATGAAGAGAATTAGCATTTTGCCATTGCCGGTTATCGAGTTTGTATAGAATCTGTCATAACCGCCCAGCTGTTTTGTTATGTTTGACGGTCTTCCCCAGGCATTGTTCTTTTTATAGGAGCAATATATCTGTGTTATCCCTTCATTTTTAACAGTAAATACGAATACAGAATCATTTTTGGCAAGTACCGGATTGCATGCCCCTGGATATTCTTCAAGCCATGGGGCAAAATAGTTGGTAATAAGCCTGAGGGGGCGCTTTTTCATCTCCATTGCATAGCGGCAGTTCCTTATCTGCAGGTCGATGAAATCCTGCTGGTAGGTATCCTCATCCGAAAGATTCTTTTTCATGGTGTTGAAAAAGTTCAAAGCCTGTTCAAGGCTGTCATTCTGGTGGAAGGCAATTGCGAGATACAGATATGTATCGAGAGGGGCCTTTTCTCCTGTCTGTTTGTATTCTTTTGCAGTTGACACAACACCCTGTGAAGCTTTCTTGAGCAATTGAAGAGCCTCCTGCTGTTTCCCGTCAAGATTCAGGTAGCAGATTCCCAGCTTGGCTGCGAGGTTGTAATTGTCAGGATGTGCTTTGAAAAGTGGTTCATACAGCGTGGCTGCCTTAAGGTAATTTTCATCATAATAATAATAAGTGTCCGCGTTCTGGAAGGCTCTCAGAAATTCCCTGCGCGAAGACTCCTGTGCTGTCATGGCATTGCCAAGGGCAAGTATCAAAAAAATGACAGTAACTTTTCTGAATGGGTAAAAATGTTTCATTTTTCCGGTAGGTTATGGGTGACAGTAATTTGAGGATTTCCTGACTGGTTTTGTTGATTGTTATACAAACTACATGAACAGCTAATTATTCATCAGGATGCCGATCTCTTTGACGAATGCATCACTGAATCGCCTGAACTGATCCCTCTGCAAAACAGTCTTCGCTTCTTCGGATGTAGAATATCTGCCATACAGATAATGGTACATCCCGTCAATTTCCTTTGTCTCCCTCACACCAGTCAATCCGGGGAATGTCAGGCTGATATCCACAGGAGTCTTTGTTGCCTTGAGTTGAATGCTAAAGTATCTCCTGCTTTCCACAGGCTTATCGCCCGATCTTTTTGTGACCTTTTTAATGAACAGATCATCGGGATAACCCTTCCTGACAAGATCATCCCTGTGGGCATAGGCATCGTTTTTATCCGTAAAGGCTCCTGTTGTATACCTGTAGAAATAATCTGCTTCATTATAGAACACCCGTATATCCGAAACATATCTGAAATAGCTGATGTCGACCGGATTATACAGCGCCATCACCTGAACCGTATAATAAAGGATGGTTGTGTCCTGTGAATCATTGTCAGTAACATCGGATACTGCAAGATCCCTGACAAGTATCCTCGGGTCAATTTCCTTCACTGCCGGAATTTTCGACAGATCAAGCTTTTGTCCGGCCTGGGGATTCTTATCAAGAATGATATCCCTCATTTTTATAACTTTCGACAGATTGCCAGCCGGTATGGTTGTATCTGCATACTGTGTATAATAGCCTTTCGGACCCGTATAAATGATCCTGAACCTTCCCGGGGAAACAATGAAATTGTATTTGCCTGTAAACCTGTCGGGATAAACTTTCTCAATTGTATCGCCTGATGTTTTGTCGGTGAGATATATGGCATTATTCTCATCGAACTGCATTACTGTATCCTTAAGGCTGTAATTGCCGGATATCTCAAAGATCCTGTTCAGGCCCTCGTTAGTAAGGGTGATATAGAAAATCTCCTTTTTCTTGTACTCGGTGGTTATGGAATAGAATCCGTTCCTGTCGTTATTGAATGGCTGGAAAAACCTGTCATCATCGGTCGAGTTAATCGGGAAACCCAGGTTCTCCGGTAAGTTCCACTGAGAACCCGATCCGCGGCTTCTGTAAATGTCATAACCTCCCATCCCGCTGTGTCCTTCGGAACTGAAGTATAGCAACGAATCGTTGATCGTAATAAAGGGCGTGTCTTCATTAAAGATGGTATTGACACTCTCGCCAAGATTTACCGGAATACCCCAGTCTCCGCCGGCATCTTTTTCAGACATGTAAATATCGAGCCCTCCAATTCCGCCATCCCGGTTGCTTGTGAAGTAAAGCCTTTTACCGTCGGGTGATATTGCAGCATGTGACTCGTAGAATTTTGTGTTAATATTCCTGTTCAGCCTGGTTACAGGTGTCCAGGAGCCATTTACGTATTCCGATGAGTAAATATTGCCGTCGAAATTGTCGGTCTTATAGAGAAAAAGCATGGTCCCGTCATAATTAAGGGAACAGGAAGAGCAGTCATCGCCGCATTTCAGTTGCGAATTTATCTCCACGGGGTCCTGCCATTCACCTCTGACCTTCCTTGAGAACATGATCGCATTTATGATGCCTCTTCTTTCTGTATACACCAGGGTGTTACCGTCAAAGCTCACGGCAGGGTTTTCATTTACGGATCCCTGGCTGAACTGTTTGCTTAGAAGGACCTTGCTGATCCTTAACGGATTCTCCTGGCTGTTCATGGCGTTGTTGCAGGCCTCGATCTGCTGATCGATATATGAAAAGTTTTTCATCCCGCCCTTTTTCTCAGTCTCAAGGGCCAGTTTCTTAAAGGTGTTCAGGGTACTTAATGCTTTTTCGAGTTCATTATTTATCATATAGGCTTTCCCCAGGAAGAACCAGGCATCAAGGGGTGCTCTTTTTTCAGAGAAACTGTTGACCTTTGCTCCATAGCTTGAATGGTTGACTGCCGATTCGAGATAGGGGATTGCCCTGTCTTTTTCACCCGGGATGTTCAGGTAACTTGTCCCGATCTTATACTGGATATTATAATTGTCGGGTTTGTCAAGAAGCAGGTATAAAGGGTTTGCCAGCTCATATTCAAAGAAGAGGTAATGTGATTCAGCTTCTGCAAAGATCTTCCTGTTCTGTATCTTTTGCTGGCCGTAAGCAGTAAAAGGCAACAAAACAAAAATAATTAGCCCTATCGACAGGCTAAATATTTTCTCCCTGACTACAATCATTATAACAAATATAACAATTTTAGGAATAATCGTCAGGAACCTGTATTATTTTATCTTAATCAGTAGCTTCTCAACAGCCGGGTTTTACCAACAGGCTTTTAAAGCAGCGAATCCGTATAATTCTCAAGTATTTCTTTTATCCTGTTGAGGAATTTGCCTGCCAGTGCCCCGTCGATAACCCTGTGATCGTAGCTTAGCGACAGTATCATTATCTGCCTTATTGCTATCACATCACCATCGGATGTCTCAACCACCGCGGGCATTTTCCTGACAGCTCCGGTACCGAGGATCGCTACCTGTGGCTGGTTTATGATTGGTGTTCCGGAAAGGTTGTTATAGCTTCCGAAATTTGTTATGGTGAAAGTACCTCCCGTAATCTCATCGGGCCTGAGCCGGTTAGCCCTGGCTCTTTCGGCAAGATCGTTTACAGATATGGCAATTCCCGTAAGGTTCTTCTCATTTGCGTTTTTGATGACAGGAACGATGAGGTTGCCGTCGGGGAGGGCAGTGGCCATCCCGATATTGATATTCTTCTTTTTGACAATGTTGTTTCCGTCGACTGAAATGTTTATCATGGGAAAATCCTGAAGGGCCCTTGCTGCAGCATCGATGAATATTGGTGTCAGGGTAAGTTTCTGCCCCCGGGCTCCAAGAAATTTGTCCTTTACGCTGTTCCTCCAGTTTACAACCCTTGTAACATCTGCATCGATGAATGAAGTGACATGAGGCGAGGTCCTTTTTGACATTACCATATGGTCGGCTATAAGTTTTCTCACCCTGTCCATCTCAATGATTTCATCACCGGCCCGCGGTTCTTCACGAAAAGTCCGGGTAAAAGTTTCGGCAGGTTTCTGAATGGGCGTTTTGACCATATTACGTTCTTCCAGTAACCTGAGAACATCATCCCTTGTTATCCTTCCGTCCATACCGGAGCCATCGATCCTGTCGAGTTCATCATAGCTGATCCCTTCCCTGGCGGCGATGCTGCGGACAAGGGGTGTAAGGAATTTTCCCGATGGTGTCCGGCTTTTCATATCCCGGGATAACAGAGTTTCTTCTTTCTTTTCTTCGCGTACGGAATTTATTGTTTCCCTGATTCTTTCGACTTCCTTTTCTATTTTTTGTGTCTCTTCCGGCTGTTTTTCCTTGTTGTCTTCAAGAACGGCAATGATCTCCCCGACTTTTACCACAGAGCCTTCCGCTGCTTTGATTTCAACAAGAGTGCCTCCCGACGGAGCAGGTATTTCGGAATCGACCTTGTCGGTGGCAACTTCCACAAGGGGTTCATCCTCATTTACATCTGAGCCTGCCTTAACCAGCCATTTGTTTATCGTTGCCTCTATCACTCCTTCTCCCATTGCGGGAAGTATTATGTTCATTCTTGCCATGTAATCGTTTTTCTACAATAACAAACAGAGGCAAATTATGTTTAAAAGAATCTTACTGGTGATACGGGCTTCTGTTGCTGATAGCCCTTCCAAGAGTAATTTCGTCGGTATATTCAAGTTCGTCACCCACAGCGACTCCGCGGGCCAGAGTTGTAAGGAGGACATCAAATTTTGCGAGCCGTCTTGAGATGTAAAAGTTTGTGGTGTCTCCTTCCATGGTGGTGCTCAGGGCAAGGATAACCTCAGAAACTCCTCCCGCCCCAACTTTCTCCTCAAGAGAATCGATCTTCAGATCAGCCGGACCAACTCCGTCCACAGGCGAGATTATGCCTCCGAGCACATGGTAAATCCCCCTGAACTGTCCGGTGTTCTCAATTGCAATCACATCCTGGATGTTCTCGACAACACATATTGTTGACCTGTCCCTTTTGTCATCACTGCATATCGAACAGATCTCGGTATCAGAAATGCCGTGGCATATCTTGCAGTAATGTATTTCTTTGTGAAGCCTGATGATACTTTCGCCGAACCGTTCAACTTCCCCTGAATCCCTTTTAAGAAGGCTCATCACAAGCCTGAATGCAGTCTTCCTTCCGATACCCGGAAGGGATGCAAATTCGTTTACCGCATTTTCAAGAAGTTTTGAGGGAAATCCTGGAGAACTCATCGTCAGTGATTTTAGACAAAATTAATTCATTAATATTTTCGGCACTAAATCCCTGCAGGAATTTTTTACCCTGACGACTTTTTGCTATCTATGCAGATTAATTTCTGAATCCAATGACACCAACGCTGATATTGGGAATCTTTTGTGCCTATACGGTACTTCTATTTACTGTTACATGGTTCACAGCCAGGAAAGCCAACAACCAGTCGTTTTACATCGGAAACAGGGTCTCTCCCTGGTTTGTGGTGGCATACGGTATGATCGGTGCCTCTCTCTCGGGAGTAACATTCATGTCCGTCCCGGGCTGGGTTAAGGAGACCCAGTTCAGCTATATGGTTGTGGTCTTTGGTTATCTTTTCGGATACATTGTCATTGCTACTGTTTTACTTCCTCTTTATTACCGTCTTAAGCTTACTTCCATTTATACTTATCTCGAAAAACGGTTCGGATTCTGGTCATACAAGACCGGAGCCGGATTTTTCATCCTTTCACGCATACTTGGCGCATCATTGCGCATGTTCCTTGTAATAAATGTCCTTCAGATTTTTGTTTTTGATGCCTGGAACGTTCCTTTCTGGGTAAATGTCCTGATTTTCATTTCTCTCATAATTATATACACGTTAAAGGGCGGTATCAGGACTATTGTTTGGACTGATACGCTGCAGACAACATTTATGCTTCTTGCAGTTATCCTTTCAGTCATTTACATCAGCAGGGAACTGGGCTCTCCTGTATTCAAACTGGCCGGCGAGGTTCTTGACAGTTCTGTTTCAAGAATGTTTATCACCGACTGGCATAATGAAAGGCATTTTCTCAAGCAGTTTCTAAGCGGGATGTTTATAACAATTTCGATGACAGGTCTCGATCAGGAAATGATGCAGAAAAATCTTAGCTGCCGCAATCTCAGGGAGGCGCAGAAGAATATGTTCACTTTCAGCGGCATTGTCGTCCTTGTGAATTTTCTTTTCCTTGTGCTTGGAGCATTCCTGCTTATCTATGCCCAGACAAAGAATGTTTCGGTTGCCATGACTGACGATCTTTTTCCTACGATTGCTTTCAATTATCTTGGTCCGGTTGCCGGTGTCGTATTTCTTATCGGGCTGATTTCAGCAGCATTCCCAAGTGCCGATGGCGCCCTGACTTCGCTTACGACATCGGTGAGCATAGATTTTCTGGGCCTTGAGAAACGTGAAGAAATGGCTGAACATGCAAAGACAAGGACAAGGTATATGGTCCACATTTCGATAGCAGTAATATTCTTTATCTGCATTCTGATTTTCAGGGCTTTGAACGACAGGGCGATAATTGACAAGCTCTTTACGATAGCCGGTTATACATACGGACCTTTGCTGGGTTTATTTACATTCGGCCTTTTTACAAAGAGAAAAGCAAGGGACGGAATAACACCTTATATTGCAATTATTTCTCCGGTGGTCTGCTATATCCTGAGCACATATTCGGTACAGTTGTTCAACGGATATAAATTCGGATTCGAGCTTCTTCTCCTGAACGGATTTCTTACATTTGCAGGTTTATGGATATTCAGCCACAAGCCGGTAGAATATAAGCATCAGAAAACAGACCTCTGCTGATTGCTGCTGACGTCAGGTTCCGCTGTGTCTTCAGGTTCTTCCGGTGTTTCAGGCTTTGTTATCACGGTTTTTACCCTGTATGGAATGTTCCATGTGATGTAATAACTTATCCCTGCGGCAGTCCTTTTCCCTCCGCTGCCGTAGCCCGGGAAATATATCGGTCTCAGATCCTTGCCGCCTCCGCCTGAAACAAGCAGTTTGAGCCGCAGGTTCCAGCCCATGCTGAAGTTTTTGAATATCTCGGCCCTGACGCCGGGTGTCACTTCAATGAAATGACCCATCCTGGTTTTGGAAGGTATCGATGATGTAGTGGTTCCCCAGTAATTATCGTGCCTGAAAGACGGAGTCTCGGAGCTGAAGAGGCTGAGGCCGTACCTCAGTCCTATCCCTGCCTGGTATTTTCCTGCCGAGATATCAGGTTTAAGGAGGTTGAAATCAACCCCGATACGCGTAAACCAGCCTTTGCTCAGGTAGTTGTAATTATACTGGGAATATTTATAGTCGAGATATCCGGCTTCGGCCACCCAGGCCGTTTTTTCGCTGCGGTCATAGGAAATATAACCCTCGATGCTGAGATTATTTTTGTCGGACAAATAGAACCCGGGCCCTGCCATATCGGCCCCGATCCTTATTTTAAGAGGAAATGACACAGTGTCCTGAGCCATTGATGACACAGGCATGAGCAAAAGGAAAAGGTCAATAAAATATGCGAATGTTTTCCTCATTTTTTGTTGTTATGCTGTTGTTGCTCCTGTAGATATAGTCGATTATGTTTCTGGAATAGAGTATGGTATCGAGATAATGAAAAAATGTATAACCGCACTCTTTCGAGATGAGGTGGGGATACGTCGTGTAAACGAATATTATTGTGTCGGTAACCCCATTGATCCTGATCGCGAAAGAGCTTGTGTCGGATGAGGGATTAAGAGGTAACAGGGCAGGCTGAATTTTTGCGGCCTTGTCATAAATTCTGCTGCCACCGGCATTAAGGCCATAGAGTGTCAGGCTGTCGGGAGCCTTGATTTTTTTGGTCAGGTCGAGACAGAAAGAGGCTTTCAGGTAGGCATTTGTCTCCTCAAAGCATGCATCGGGTGAACATGATGAGATGATGACAATCATCGCCGATACAAAAGATGCAATAATCAACCTGAAAGCTTTCTTCATGAGAATTTGAAAGCACTAAAAATACAAAAATATAACCGACGGATGAGCAGCGGCTAAAAAAAACAGCAAGTTCTCAATTATCAGAATTTTGGAAGATTTTTCAGGATACCGTTTATCCCATTCTTAATCTTGGCAAGGACTTTATTATCCTTTTCGCCGGAAAAATAGATCTCTGCAATGATATCTTTATAATGTCCGGCGATAAGGTTCCTTTTAAGCTTAAGTGTAGGGGACAGTTCTCCCGACTGGGGGGTCCATTCTTCGGCAACAAGTCTGAACCTTTTTATCTGCTCATGCTCGCCCAGCGATTTGTTAACCTCCTTTACCTCTCTGCCGAATTGTTCAATGACTTCGGGAAGCTCGATGAGTTCTCTGTTATCATGAAATTGTATCTTATGTTTTGAGCACCAGTCGTGCAGGAATACGAAGTTTGGGGAAATGAGGGCGCTGGCGAATTTTTCATTTTCACCAATCACCATAGCCTGCTCGATAAAGAATGATTCTTTAAGCTTGTTCTCGATTACCTGAGGCGCTATGTACTTACCGGCCGACAGCTTGAATATCTCTTTTTTCCTGTCGGTGATCTTGAGGAATGTTCCCTCTTCAAAGACACCTATGTCGCCTGTATGGAACCATCCTTCAGCGTCGATGGCCGCGGCAGTAAGTTCCGGTGCCTTGTAATAACCAGCCATTACATTGATGCCGCGGCATAATATCTCACCGTCATCTGCAATTTTCACTTCACATCCTTCTATTACCGGCCCGACTGTTCCGAGACGGATCTCGCCAGGCCTGAACGGATTTACTGCAATGACCGGCGATGTCTCGGTGAGACCGTAGCCCTGGATAACAGGCAGTCCCGCGGCCCAGAATATCTTTTCGAGTCTCGACTGCAAGGCTGCTCCGCCCGAGACCATTACCTGAAGCTCACCGCCAAGCGCTTCCTGCCATTTCCTGAAAATAAGCTTCCTTGCGATCCTGAGTCTGAATTTATAAAATGCAGAATTGCCCTCGAGCCTGAATTTAAGTCCCAGGTTGACAGCCCAGAAAAATATGACCCTTTTCAAAGGAGAAAGATTCCTGCCTTTGCTTATTATGTTGTCATAGATTTTTTCCAGGAGGCGGGGCACAGTGTTGAAAATCTGGGGCTTTACTTCCTTAACAGCCTCAGATATCGTGCCCATGTTCTCAACATAATAGATGCTTATGCCCTTGTATTGGAAATGATAGTTGAGCATCCTTTCATATACATGGCATAATGGAAGAAAACTCATCGCTCGGTTTCCGTACCCGAGGTGATGCGCTTTTGAAGTTGTAATGGCATTTGATACAAGATTCCTGTGCGTAAGCATTACCCCTTTCGAGGTCCCGGTGGTCCCCGAAGTGTAAATTATTGTCATAATATCTTCGGGAAGAATGCTTTTCTTGATTTTTTCAAGTTCATCCCTTGTTTCCGCTCCCGATTTTTTACCCTCTTCCCTGATTTCACTGAACTGCCTGAGCCCTTCCACAGGATCAAATGAGAAGATCTCCCTGAGGTTGCTTATTTTCCCGGCAATTGGTTTTACCTTGTTATATATCGACTTGTTTCCAACTATTATCGCCTTTGCCTCTGAATGCTCAAGTATGTATTCATATTCATCCATACTGATTGTGGGATATATGGGAACATGGATAATTCCTGCCTGGGCAAGAGCCATATCGGCAATGTTCCATTCTGGCTTGTTGGGAGAAATTGTTGCGATCTTGTCGCCTTTCTTATACCCCATTGCCAGAAGGCCATAACTTATCAGGTCGATGTAATCCCTTATCTCTTCAGTCGACCATGTTCTCCATTCTTTGTCCTGTTTCCCCGCGTACATGTCCTTTCGCGGGTATTTTTCAACGTTGAGGTCAATGATGTCGAATGTTCTTGTTACTTCCATATTCTGATCAATTTAGGTCGTGCAATTCTAATAAAATTTTCGAACTAAAGAAATCATGAGATAAAATAAAACTATTATATATATGTATATATTTAACAATCAATATTATGTACTTATGATTCCCGGCTGATGTTTTCGAATGGAAGAGGTTTGAGGCGGCAGTTCCGGGGAAAATGATAAGGAGATATAACAAAAGCTCAGTTTAACCGCTTTTTTTCCTCAATCCCCTTTTTTTGTTTCACCCCTTTTTTGTTTCCTCCCCTTTTTTGTTTCCACCC
>Ga0208825_1000699_pt1 | contig 29851 bp, 30 predicted proteins | sample AD_UKC113_MetaG_FD_184450 | JGI IMG/M metagenome (GOLD analysis project Ga0208825, IMG submission 184450) | Active sludge microbial communities of municipal wastewater-treating anaerobic digesters from Hong Kong - AD_UKC113_MetaG (SPAdes)... | ecosystem: Engineered > Bioreactor > Anaerobic >...
GTCGGAAGGAAACTACTCTCTGAAAGAGATGAGAACTCGCCTATAACATCTATCGGAAAGTCGGGATATATTTCGATGTCGGAAGGAAACTACTCTCTGAAAGAGATGAGAACATAAAATTTGTTGAGCTTATTTAAAAACCTAAGTAACAATAGTCGGAAGGAAACTACTCTCTGAAAGAGATGAGAACAACTTGTTGCATTTGTTCAAGAATCTAATTATTAATACTAGGTCGGAAGGAAACCACTCTCTGAAAGAGATGAGAACACACGAAATCCAACGAACCTTCTCCTGACCGTAATGTTAGTCGGAAGGAAACTACTCTCTGAAAGAGATGAGAACTGCACCTGGGCTCGCCCGGTCGCCAGGCGAAAGCCCATGAAGTCGGAAGGAAACTACTCTCTGAAAGAGATGAGAACTTGATCCCTGGGACGGGCTTTGAGCTATTTTGTCTTTTCGTCGGAAGGAAACTACTCTCTGAAAGAGATGAGAACCCCTTTTTTGAGAAAAACCTGTTTAATTTTGAGAGAAATCTGTCGGAAGGAAACTACTCTCTGAAAGAGATGAGAACAGCCTTACGTTATTTACTTTATATATCTCAGCACCTATCCGTCGGAAGGAAACTACTCTCTGAAAGAGATGAGAACATAAATTTCACAAACACATCCGCAGTAACGGGCCAATAATGTTGGAAGGAAACCACTCTCTGAAAGAGATGAGAACGTAACAATAACAAGCCTGGCTCTCTGGAATCTATGTGACTGTCGGAAGGAAACTACTCTCTGAAAGAGATGAGAACCAACGTAATGGCGTGCGGTGTTAAATTAATTATCTTCTTTGTCGGAAGGAAACTACTCTCTGAAAGAGATGAAAGCTTTGGTTCTTTTGTATACCAATCGATTGACTTTAGCTCGAAGTTGAAAGATTTTTAAGATGTTCAAAGGCAAGATAAAAACTGAAACAGATAATAATTGTTTGTGAAGTGGTATAGAATGGAATAGATGTTTTGAAAGGTGAAATAAAAAAGTCCGTGCACTTTGTAGATGCACGGACTTGTATGTTTTATTAATGGGGAAATATCCGGAAGGAATAATTTAGAGGTGTTCTTTACAGGATATTTCAGTTACTTCCATTTTGATTATGGTAACTCTGTTAACTTCTGCATCAGTAAATGCCCATTGTTTACTTCCTGAGTAATGACTCATGATATATTGAAATCCTTTCTTTTTTTCATCTATATCTTCCACTATAGAAACTGTTCCTTTGCCTATGACGCTACTGAAACTGAACGAATAATCGCAAGCTTTCTCTCCACTATGAAGTGCGTGATTTGTGTCAAGCTCAAATCCCACTACACGATTAGTCCTTATCAATTCTATCTTCTTGCCTTCCTTTGCACTATGGAAGTAGAATACTCGCTTACCATCTTCCTCGATGAAGCCAAAATTAAGTGGGACAATATATGTACTATCTCCATCAATGAAACCAAGTCTACAACAATCACAAGCATTAATTATCTCATTGATTCGCTCCCCATCCTTAACTTCTCTGTCTGCTCGTCTCACAATATCACCGCACCTTCTTAGAAAGATATATAACGAACATTATATCATATCACAAAATTGTCGTGAAAAAACGGTTTGATTTACAAGCAAAGTGAGCATTGTGCTGAGAAATGGATATCAAATGTGTAAAACAAAACAGAGGCAAAGGATGAATAGTCTTTGCCTCTGTTTGTCACATATCTTACACTTAATCAAACACCAAAATATCCGTAGCCGATTGCGGTTTTTGCACCAATGCCATGCTCTCTAAGTGCTTCGATTAGGTAGCTCTTTGCTTCTTTGAGTAACCCTGGATTCTTGCTTGCAATGTGAAATCTGTATTCTGTGTTTTCGACTGTTAGGAATTTTATCGGATTTGGATCTTGGTAATCCGCTGGCGGTTCACTGCCACTATAATACTTTGGATAGTGTGGATTCATTATATCCATCTTTAATTTTATCTCTCCGACAGGGTAAGCATCAAAGAAAAGCACCTTTCCAGCTTTGCCTTGCTTTCCAAAAATATCTCGGTACAAGTTTACTACATCTTTTTTACTCGTGAAGAAGTTATAAAGGATATCGTCTGGCACAATCCTTTTTGCTGTGAATTTCTTTTTGAAAGTCTCTTGTGAAATTTTGTCATCTTCATCATCAGAATTTTCGAGGATCTTTTCCAAACAACTGATCTGTGAAAATTCGTTTATCTTAAGTCCGTCAAAAGTCTTCAGTATAAACCAATGTCTGGTGACTCCCTTTACGGCACTGCCCGGTATGTATGGTATCCCGTAAATGTGATGAAGAGTCATGGAGGTTTCTTGAGGATGAGCCGCACCAAGCCCAATGACCATTCTCCAATTCATTTTTGAAGAGAAAGAATCTATGGAAAATCCGCGATTTTTCAAAATCTCGATAGAATGATCATGTCTTGTGCTTATCGACTTAATGAAATTTGAATTCCACTTAAATCGTTCTATCGTGTCATTTATGGCTATTTTTGGTTTTCCACGTTCAGAAGTAAATTCAGGAAAGTTGTATACCAACAAAAAATTGAAGTTTTCATCAACTTCGGACGGCATAATCTCTCGAGTATCCTTCGGTAGATACTTAATATTCCTTATGGATATACTCATTCGTCAGCTTCCCCCTCTATAAGACCTTCTGCAAATCTTCTGAGCCAATTGAAGAATGATAGAATCTCACGAGATGCATACTTGTATTCTGTGGAATTACAAGAAACTATCCACTGAAGGAAATCCGTGTTATCGGTTATCCTTATTCTTGATGACGTCTCACTTTTTATATATTGATTAATTTGTTTGTAGATCAGATCATATGCATTTCCATTTTCGGATTTTGCAAAGACAAATGCGATTGTTGGGCCGAGACCGTTAGAAAGTATCATCTGCGGTATCTTTTTTACATAGGATTTGTACTCTTTTTGTTTCTTTGGTTCAAGCATATGAAGTGCATTTTTCACACAACTGTATGCAAACTCTGCTCTTCCTCGTTCAAGTTTTTGGATTAAATTGACATTATCGCTCATTATAGACCCCCCAATAACCTTATTCTAACGATTCCTTTACCTATGGTTTGGTCCCCGCCCATGTTTATCACTTCTGGTATTCCTTCTTTGAAAAACTCAATCACTTTCTCTGCTTCCTCGTCAGATGTGTCGCCACGGAATCTCTTTTTCTTGTTTGGCTCGACTCTTACAGGCGTTGCCATTGCAATTGAGTAAAGGATCGTATCTTGTGGCAAGAACTCTTCAGTCCAGAGTGCACCTGTTTCGACAGTTCCGGTCTCGTTGGAAATCCTTGTTCTCGTTATTACTTCAGTACTCATCGATACAAAATCTTCGAAATCTTCATCACTTAGTATTACTAAATCCTTTTTCATTTTTTCTTTCCAGTATGCATATACAGGATCTTCTGAGAAGAGAAATTCTGAGAGCGCGTTTGCAATTTTGCTAGTTGTATCACTCTCACGAACCTGGAATGTAAATTCCTCAAGAACGACTTTGTTGGAAAGTAGGACTTGAGAACCTTTCGAAACCGTATTTGCGACATTAGATAAGTCCCAATTATCAATGACCTTTTCTTGACCTGTCATATGCATGTCCTCGACGAATCTATTCAACACCATGGGGCAAGTTACCCAAGCAAAGACTCCCTTCAATGACTTAACTGGGAAGCACAGTACTTTTGCATCAGTAAATCCAATAGCACTTGCATAAATATCATCATCTTCTGGGCCGAAAACCAGTGATATACTCTCAGCATCATTTTGTGTTGCCTCAAAGGCCTCTCTGATTGCACCTTTCAAACTTGAACCTTCGATCTTCGGGAAATTTGTATATCGCTCCCTTTGAATAGGAAGGTCCAAGACTCCCAACTCAGAACCACTACCAGCATGTAATGGCGTTTCTACGATCAGAAAAAATGGTTGAAATTTCTTGTACATAACTCTACCCCCTTGTTTTTTGTGGTTTTCCAAGATTGTATTTCAAAACCTATTTGGAAATTCTATAAACCAAATATTTATCGAAATTCGTTACTCTATGAATGTTGTTTTGAAAGTACTCAATGTATTCACTTTTATCGTTTGAATTGTGTACATCATTACCTATTGTGATAAGTCCAAGGTAAACCAAGAACTTATCAAAGCCGTACCTATTCTTGTAATCTTGTTTTTTGTAAAGGATTCTTACTTGAAGATTACTCTCTTTGTGTTTAAAGACTTTGAAATTCTCAGGAAACCTTGAATTTGACAATTTGTGGTCTAAATCTGGATCTGTTGGGTTCTCTTGTAATCTTCTTTGCAATTCCATAAATGACTTTTCCGCAATCATCTTTGTATTAACGTCCATCCCTTCCAATTCTTTGCTAAGAATTTCAGAAATTTGAAAGAGATAGAAAGAACTTCTATATCTTTCCCACAACACTAACCCAATTGGATTTAAAGACACGAGATCATCAACTCTCTCGATTAGACTCTCAATTTCATCTTTGAACAGTGTATCGCTTGGTATCGATTTTGTGTCACAAACTTCCAGGTCAAGCAAGAACTTCTCGTTATCTTTAAACACTTTTTCGTTAATATCTATCGGAACATATGGTATTTTTATAAGAGAATCTGTGTTTTCAAATATGTAATATATTGGGCATTTGAAGACTTGACCGAAGATCGTTAAATATGGTATCGTTGCTTTGTAACCCGATGTAACGTTTATTATCATATCGTTCCAATAATCACCGGATATTCTAAAGAGTGCTTGAATCAAATTCGGCATTCCTTCAGTTGTGAACTTTTTTCTATCTTCAGTTTGTAGCCCCTTTATGATAGCCAAGTTTCTATTTTCTGGATACAACTTAAAATCACCGATTTGCGGAAATCTTTCCCAGTTCTCCAATATCACTTCAAAAATGAGACTTCCCAAAATCGTATCGGAGACCAAAAGGTACACTTCTAAATCTTCTTTTACTTCTTCTGCAATCTTTGCAACACTCTTTATCTCTGCACAAACATTAAGTAACTCCTTGTTATCGCTGATGCTCCGAATCCAAGAATTCAACTTAGTCTTCATATATGATATCCTGTGCTTTTCCTCTTCAAATCTATCACTACTTTTGTTTCTTAGTGCTTCAATGATGTTTGAAAACGTAACATCATGATCTTTCTTCAAATAGTTCTCAAGAATAGAAGTGCCAATCATAGTGACAACCTTTTTCATTCGGCTACCTCCCCCAAAATTGAAAGTCCAAAACCCTCTTTTGAGTAATCAATATCACCAAAGTTATCAGATATACTCCTAAAATGGAATGTACTCCTTATCCGTTCGGTGTTTACTGTATTTAGTATTTTGAAATAGTACACACTTCCTGCTGGTACTGCTCTTCTTGCAGGCTTTGGTGCACCTCTTACTAAGTCCCAACCACCGACTGAGATGGACTTGCCAAGCGCACAAGCTACCAACTTAACTTTTATATCGTTGTATTCTCCTTCATAATTAGAAGGATCAATCCAACTTGGTAACCAACCATTCTTAAAAATCGCAGGAGTTGCAAGATAGATTTTGAAATATCCATTATCAAATTTGAAATCAATGTTCTTAAGTGCTGAAAGCAAATCTTCCTTCTCAATATTGAATTTTGCAGCTTTACTCTCACCACCCAGTTTTAGCACACCAGAAGATGGCAATATACTTCCATCAATGCCGTCAAAATCGATAACAAAAACTGTATCATCACTGAGTCGCACAAGTGGAATTCTGTACAAGAATCCTTCCTTGGAGGTAAATGTCTCGTTGTCCCTTGCAATACCTATCTTCTCTTCTATATTCAAGAACTCGCTACTTTGAACAATTTCAAAGGAATTAGTCCTATTCTTCAAATAGTCCATCAAATTGCTATCATCTATCCATCCTTTGGCCTCGTCTACTTGACTATTCTTCTTCCAAATAAGATAGTTATCTAATTCATAGTTTGAATGAAATAGCTCCGACTTCTTTCCAAAAATAACTGGTTCTGCTTTATTATCATTCAGAACTAAGTCAAGAGGTGCTGGAAAATATGGAAATCCACCCTTAACCATGTAGGTACCATTCAAAGTCAAAGTACCGTACTCAATTACATTGACTGTCCTTCTCCCGATTACTGACTGGAGTTTGTGAGTCCCGTTGGCAAATTCTTCCAAAGTTCCACTGTTGAATATTAAGAAACTTCTAAGTGCACCGTAAAAAGTAGAGGGAAAAGGTGGAAAAGAAATATCTGTCCAACTATCACTACCAGCTGAAAAAGGTCTACCAGCTTTAAAGAACAAAGTATCAAAAGGCTTTACACGCGCAATCATTTCAGCTCACCACCTTAGAAATAAACCTTGCCAATTCAAGAAGATTCATGAACCTATCTATATTCTCATGTATCCCTGCACTGTGGAAAAGATACAGAAAATCATCGGAAAGCTTATCTACGACACCATCTCTACTTTCTGTAACCTTGTCGATACTTTCAAGAGATCTGTTAATAACCCTCCTCAACTCACTTTTCAGTATCTCACTATCTAGTGAATATACGCCATCTCTATTTTTCAGCTTTTCAATTGCAACATACAACTTGTATGGAAAAGTATTCGCCAAAGTCAAACCATTCCAACCTTTAAAATACCTGCTTATTTCCAAAATCATATCTCCCGTATCTATTACTCCATTTCCGCTGTTGAATCTCCATTTACAGACGACCTCTCTCATTTGTCCGGAATGCTTAATTAGAGATACCGCAAATGCATCTTTTCCACTATCTATTTCTTTAGCCTTCTTCTCCATCTCATTGACTTTATCCAAGACCATTTTCAACGGCGCTTTACAATGAGCTATGACAACACCGCAAGATGCAGAAGCATTTGGCCCCATTGTCAGAAGATATCTTCCATCCTTTGCTACAAATCCTGTATCATTATTCCAATCAACAACGATATTATCACCTTCGAATCTCACATAACCTGAAAAGGCAGCCCTCAGCTTCTTCATTACATAGATAAGGTCTTGCAAATTCACAAATGCAAGAACATCGTCGCCACCAGCGTAGACAAGTTTCCCCAAGTGTTCCACTTCCACTATATGTCTAACGAGCTCGAGACTGTAGTTACGCAACGCAGTTGAAACAGAAGCGTGAATTGCCGGAGTGAGGACTTTCCTACTTGAAAACTTCTGTATTTCTTTCTTGAAATCCTCAGGTAATTTCTCCCACACTTGTGAGTTGTACACTTTTCTTATTTCAGGCAATTGCGCTCCTGAGAGCCACTTACCCATGTTATCCCCATCGAGCTTTATCACTGCATAATAAGGACTCGGATTACCGACTTTCTTAGTCAAGTTCCTCAACTTCTTTTTCAATTCATTCAATTGTTCATCACTCACAGAAATACCAAACTCATTTTTGAATTCCTTCTTAGTCAACCTCTCTTCTAAGAATAAGTCGCCTTCTACATTCTCTACGTCATGAACAACATCACCGAGAGTCTTTTGTATATTTGGTAAGAATGACACACGTGCTTGATCAAATCTATTACCCAAAACCTCCTCAAGCGTTTCTAAGTATTCGCCAAGTTCCTTTTTCCCTTTCACTAATGCCCTCTTCTTAAAATCGCTACAAGCAATTTCAGCTGTTGATGGGAAAGAAAAATTCTTGAAGGCATTGCCAAATACGTCGTTTAGGTAAACATCAAGTGCCCTCTTTGTAAAACACATTGTACAGAGCGTTTCAGTAGCAGAGATATACTTACCAACTCTCAGATTACCTTTACCAGCACTAATTACACCTTCTTTTTCACCACACAGGTGGCACTTCCTGCCATATTCTTCCACCTGTTCAAAGTCACGCAGATTTTTCCTTGCACCCATAGACTTCTCAAGCGCAGAATAGGCAAGCTGATACAGCAAACCTACATTAACCGTATAGTCACCACATTTATCTAGAAAAGTCTTCAACTCATTCCAACGCTTGATTTCATCTTCTTCGAAATAATCAGAAAGATCATTTGGAACCAAATCGAGCTCACCTTTACACAGCGGAATAGCTGCCCAATAAACTTCCGGGAACCCTTTGTTTTGCTTTTCGATAACTTCATCCTTTATCTCACTGAGCAAGCCAAATTTATTCAAAACAGCACACACCATGTTAATCCATTCTGCCTTAACAATTTCTTCAAGAGACTTTGCCAACTGTACTATTTTTGCTCCATCAGTAAATGGCAAAATAGCAACAAATCTATTTGGAATCGTTGGTTGCTGCACGAATCTATCAAACGAGTGCTTTACTGTAATATTCATACCCTTAAGATAATTATCCATAAGAGGTTGACCATGCATATCAGGATAGACGATATTCGTAGGTCCGTAATCTTTCACAATCTTCTCAATTGCTTTGAAAGTCAGATATGACAGTACGAAACTACCCATGAAAAAGTCTTGAGTTTTACGAGCTTGGGATATGAAACTCTGCACAGGTCCAATGCTCATCACAAAAAGAGAATTATTCTGCAGAAGCTGCTTTTTGTTTTCATGAGGCATCCACTTAGAATTAATCGCTGACGATACCTTTAGATGCTCCCATATCGAATGGTCAGGTATTCGTGTATCTGCAGGAAGAATTGGAACATACTTCCCAAATTCCGTACCTTTGAACTTTTCAAAAGAATACTCAACCAAATTTCTCCAAAGATAGAGAAATTTCTTATCATCTTCAGAAGGTAGATCTAAGCTAGAAAATAGTTCTTCAAATGCTGAGAATATCTTATCCAATTCAGAACGATCAAACTCTGGGACATCCAATTTTCCATCGGAGAACGGATGACGTATTTCAGTGAAAGGCTGGTAAAATGCATCTTTGGGAAGGCCATATTCCACTTCTTTCGGCAAGAAACTGCGTTCCATACAAGAAGCGATTTGGTCAGAAGATGAAGCTTCACTGACATCTCCAACACCAAAAAGTTCAGCATATCTCTTTGCCCTTCTCTCGTGATCTGGAATATCGAGACATTTATCAATAGGATCATGTAAAAATTGCTTAAGTTTATCATTGAACTCGCTCATATCAATATCTCCTTTACTTCATCATTTTTGACTAATTCCAAAAACTCATTAACTTTTGACATATCTGCTGTTTTAATATCATGCACGTTGTGTCCTTCCTCTTTACCAATTTTGTTCATATTGACATTCAACTTAAGTACGAGCGGGAAGAAAAGATTTTGTGATTTTATCACCTTGAATATTATTGGAGATGAGAACCTATCGGACAATTTCCCATGTGTACCGCACGGTACCATCTTTACCCCACTCCTTCTGTGTATAACGGGCATACCGAAAGCGGCTGATTCCCATAGCATTGATTTATTTTGTCTTCGAAAATCAGCGAACATTCTACCGGTATGCTCGAGTGCCTCAAACCAAGTTCTCTGTGGATTAAAAATCAAAAGTTGTGAGCCAGCTAATGTAGAGTATTTTGAAGTTGTCCCAAAATTAAAGGCTGAACGTATCTTTTCAATATTTGAATCGAACCATTCTTTCAGATGATCTGAGTCTCCTACCGTTGGAACAAAACTAATACCAGCTGTATCATCGCCGGAAACATTCTTAATCATTATGTTACCAGCACCTCTTCTTGACCGTGTACCAAACCCACCGAGATAAACGGCAAGCCAAAATGCGGCGATGACCTGTTCATAAGTATTTGGGTCGAAAGATGTTATTGATATAGTGAAACTAAATCCATCCTTTATGTAATTCTTTACATAAGAGGTTTTCTTACCTTCCAAAATTGTCGAGTATAGTAGATAGCTTATTCCCGGGTATTGTAAACTGAAGGAACTGCCAGCTTGTTTAGATTTGATTTTCGGATCTGTTCTTAAGTCATATCTTACGTTATTATGTAAGCTATTTTTATCAAAAATGACCCGTAGGTTCACCTTGCTTTTCCGTCCACCGTTACCCACACCTCCGAAGATTTGAAATTCGTCATTTTTCAGTTTTTCGATGTTATCTTCACCTTTTGCCGCCCTCCACCAAAATCTCATCATTCCCTTGAGTTCAGAAGGTCGAAGCTCTGGTGTCCTTCCATCGGCACCATACATAAACATAGGAGTTACTGTCTCACAAGTAAGCACAATTCTCTTCACCCGTATCCCCCCTTGCAAACAATGATTTTGTGATACCAAGTCCAGAAATAATACATAACTTCTTTTTAGTCATTTGGTCATTGAAAAAACAATTTGACGACTTAACAACACACTTTCAAACTACTTGGCAGGAAATAACTTTCTTGAACTTTTAGGAAGCAAAGAACATTAGAAATAACAGTAAAAACGTATTAGTTTATTAACATTATACCATATCAATGTTCAATTACGAAAAATATTTTGATTCATATCGCTTTTTTTGTAATATATCAGTCAAAATGATTATATTTCAATAACATTGGCATTTCTTAGGTAATAATGTTGAAGGATGTATTTAAAATCTCTGATACTATGAATTACTGCAAAAATCATCGATTATCATGCTATAATGTTGGTAAACCATTTTTTTGAACTCACTTACATCAGATAAACTTGAACTGGGTATGGTACAGATGGTAAACGAAAAGTGGTTCTTTCAATCTTGTAGATAGCATAATGAACCAACTCAATAAGAAAAGAGATGACCGCATCACCACCTCCTATCCAGATTTGTTATCTCAGATTATCACGCAATTCTAACCATACATCTTTCGAATTCCAGCTTCATCACACAGTGCTACTTTCAACTTCACAATTAGCATACTTGCCTTCTGAAATTCTGTCATTATACCATCACAGCTCAAGATGAGCTTCAAAATCGAAGCTATCGCCCCTATAAATATCAGTAATGTGTACATAGTTCTTAAGGTCAAGCTGATTACCCCTTACATAAACTAATCGGGAAGTCTTTTTGTCAATCGCCAAGCTCCCTTCCAATTCCTTAGAATGATTCCTGTAAATAACGATAAATATTCTAACAAGGTTATTAATAACCACCTGCATACCTTCTATTCCCTGAAAATTAATAGTTGCATTTTCGAAATCAACATACGGTTTGTCAATGTCTTGATTTCTAGATATGTGTTTGTCGATCTTATAATCAATAAGTCGTTGTGACCTAAAAGCCATATACCTTCTCTTATCTGGTGCGAGTATAAATTGAACTAATCTATCAAGCATCGCTCTCACCCCCATTTTGTATTTCTTATTCAGTACTCCTTATCTACTAGGTTTTTCAATATCTAATCTCCAAAAAATCAAGTACAACGTTTTGAAGCTCTGAATAGTTCAGCAGAATACTCTTCTTGCTTTTTTTTATGACTCTTACAACAGTAGTTATAAATTAATCGTACTTTCCCAGTAGTTCTGAGGCACGGTCCATGGTTTCAGTCAGCTCAGTCATTTTCTTTTTCAAAGCATTAATAGATTTTTTGTCAAGTGTATCAGATTGCTGTAATTCCTTAATTTCTTTCAAAAGGATTGTAGCTTGTTGGTAGAACTGAATGGCACGTAGAGTAAGTGTATATTGCAGTATTTGGTCCTGCTCTTGAGAACGTCGTTTACGATCTTTTGAGTGTTCAAAAAATGGTAAAAGTATATCATCTAAAAATGAAATAATTGCTGTAGCGGCCTTAAGCACTTCTTCTATATTGTTCATAATAACACGGCACAAATTTCCCAGTCTTTAATGGGAAAGAGTGCCTTCCCTCCCTTCTCTCTTGTTTTATAGTATTTCAAATCCTCTAAGATATGGTACAAAATACATACGTTTCAAGTATCGAACATCTGACAGAAAATAGTATCTCCATTCCTCTTTTGTTTTCTGATAAATCTCCAATCGCCAAATGTTATCCTACCCATCTCTGTTCTTCTATGCACTCTTGGATCCTTTGATTATTCAAAGTCTTCAAATAGCTTTCTTGGTCATCTTCCGAAAGGTGTGTAATACTATCGACAATTATCACTATCTTCAACTTTCCAACTAGCGCACTGGCTTTTTGAAATTCTGCCATTGCATTACCACAGCCTAACTGAAACGTTAATATTAAAAGTGTCACCGTTATAGATATCAGTAATGGGTGCATAAACTTTAGGATCAACTCGCTTCCCTCTTAGGTAAACCAGTTTTGAAGTCTTTCTATCAATCAATAACCTTCCTTCTAATTCCTTTGAATGCATTCTGTTAATGTGAATAGCTACCTCGATGATATTATTAATAACCAGCAAAATGTATTCTGTCCCTTGAAAAGTGATCTTTGCATTATTAATATCAACATATACTTTTCTAAGGTCTTGCCTTTTCAAAATGTGTTTTTCAACTCTATAATCAATAAGTCGTTGTGGCCTAAAGGCCATGTATGTTCTCTTATCTGGTGCGAGTATAAATTGAACTAATCTAACAATGAACATCACTCCCGCCTCCATCCTATACTTCTTGCTCAGTGCTACTTGTCTGCTAAGTTTTTCTATATCTAGTCTCAAGCGAATTGGAGCAACATTCTGCAACTTTTTGTATCTATCATTGTTCATCGTCTTTATTTGGATACATCAAACTCATTTGCGTCCATTCTTAAGACCTTCAAAGAAATAGTCACTTGCCGTCATTGTTCTATTTGCCTTTATCATCCTTATACATCTTGATGATTTCCATGAGCATTTCCTTCTGGTCATAATACTTGGTAATTTCCCACAGCATTCTCTCAAGACTGTCATCTTCCTTTTGACTATTGTCTTGTCTCAAATGTGCATACATTCCATCCATGGTTTGAAATATTTCAAGTGCCGTTTGTAGTATCTTTACCATCTCATTCCCCTTTTGGCTATTGTTCTGTTCTGAATGTGCATACATTCCATCCATGGTTTGAAATATTCCAAGTGCCATTTGTAGTATCTTTATCATCTCGTCCATAAGCAGTTGGCACAAGCTATACCGCCTTCTATAGGGTATGAGCTGTGTACCATTCGCCTCCTTTCGATAGAAGGATTTATTCCATAAAAGGGATTATCATCATTTCCTTTAACTCAGTAATCGTTTATTCTGTTATTCCGTCTATTTGCAAAAGCATGTTTTTCATTCCTCGTAGGTATGCTAGAAACGTGGTAAGAGACAACAAGACACTGACTCCAGGCTATATTTCAGTTCCTCCAAATGTGGTACAAAATATATACGTTTTAAGTATCAAACATCTGACAAAAAATGATATCTCTTATCTTTTAATTTGTAGTTGTGATTGAACAATCGTTTTAACTTATCAAAAAACGTTTTCTTCTCCAGCACTAACTACTTGTTTTGGATTGCAAATTCACGAGCTATTTCTATAGTGTGCATAAAACACTTCAGGAACAATTGCAACCTATTGTTGTCGAGAATTTGATTTTCAAGGTAGGTATAAATTGATAAAGAAGGGCAGAGAGTGGGGTGAAAAACTAATTCCAAATATCAAGAAACATATTCTAAAGTCAACCATTATGTTTATCCATCAAAACAAAGAATATGATAATACACAAAGGCTTCGTCACATGAAATTCATACACATATGACGAAGCCTTGTGTTACAAAAGATTTTCGTAATTACTTAAGTTCAAAAGGCATAGTACGAAGAGCGAATCAAAGAGATTAGAAAATATTCAGGCTATAGCTATACCAAAGGCTTCTTCAATGAGTGCTTCAGTAGCTTCAGAAAATATCTTGTTTCCTACGAAATCTGGAGATGGTCTGTGTGAACTTTTTATTGAGCATAGTCTATCTGCTTCACGTCTAGCCATTCTATCGACTTCATTATTAAACTTGATTCCCTTATGTGCGCGTACATATTGAATTTTGAATGGTATTGACAATTCTGACATGAGTTTAACGTACAAGGCGCTTTGATTGTTTTTGACACCCCATTCGTTTGTAAGAAACTTGAAGCATCCGTGAAAGTCCGTATACAAAGAAACAGACTTTGCACCTAAGTCTTGAGCTGTTTTGACTGCTCTGTAACACGCTTCAAGTTCACAGCTAACGTTGTTATATCCTGAGAAGATGGTGCATTCTCCAACTGATATCACTGCATGAAGAAGTGATGAACCCTCTCCAACATTCAACGTGAATGCGTAAGCGTACATACCATCTTTGAACGAACCATCAGTATACGCAACAAGTCGTTTATTTTCGACAGGTCTTAGCACTTTCAACACGCATCACCACCTCCTATCCAGATTTGTTATCTCAGATTATCACGCAATTATAACCATACATATACCGTGATATTGCTTATCTGACACAACAAGAACTACTCTCTTTCAAGGAAGAATATGCCTGCATGAAATTAGAGATGTATAGATAAAATTGCGAATGATAGTTAAACTTTCTGGCACAAAAACTACGTTAAGTATAGACTATTCTGGATTTGGTACCTGGAGGCAGGAAGACTGGAGAGACTTACAAACAGGCAAGAGATATAGAAACTGTGGGAGTTATTCGTTCACAACAAAGTAGGTATAACCGTTTTCAATGAGTGTGAATTCTTGTGACATGTCATGGTTTTTAGTAAGTGCATAAATTACCAATCTATTGTCAAATTGTTCAGGTTTAGGTATATCATCATACAGGTCAGTAAAGACTATATAAATATCAGGTGCCGGGAATTTTTTCCTTACATCAATGAGCGCCTCTGACAAATTAGTACCACCTCTACCGACTGCCTCGTACTTACCAGTCCTTAGCTTTCCTATATTTACTTCGCTGGTTAATCCCGAACTAAAATTGAATACTCTGTATTTGTAACGATATTTCTTCATGACACCGTACAGCTCAGATGCAAAATCCGATAATATTTTTGTATTGATTGACCCGCTAGTGTCTATGAAAACGTAGACTAAACCACCACTGTATGTGTATTTCTTTCCTGGCGGCAGGTCTGTCCGTCTATCAAAGCGTTTCATAGAATAGTGCTTTTCCAAAAGCGAATTGGTCGAGAATATCTTTTTAAGCACAGAACGCCAAGTATTATTTATCTTCTTTTTCGTATTAAATGCCAACTTTTCAACGTTATTAAATCGTTCAGAACCACGAGTACGTTCCATGAATTCATTGAAAAAATCTCTTATCTTCTTGAGAACTTCTTCTGATAATTCACCTATAGGCACGTACGTGATATCTCCGTCTGTCATTGAACCAGAACTTCTACCTCCACTACTTTGTACAACATACTTAGCTGTTTCAACAGGTATCTCGTCTTTGAAATTTTCCATTAAGTAGTCGTAATACTGCTCCCACGTGAAATTGCGAGATATGGCTGTCTCTGAAGCTATGTAGAACATACCATTTTTATTTGCACCTTTCAAAGCTTCTTCAGGAGTTATCATTGGGATATTCAAATTCTTGAATTCAATTATCATGTTGTTTATTAACGCATCGGTGACGATATTCGCAACAGCATGATTTGTGTGATTTTTGTCTTCAACTAAGTGCATAAGTGTGATGTGCAATAACTCATGTTTTAATATGGCTCTGTAATAGCCTGTAAGTTCTATTTCATTGTATTGATGGTCCGGAAATGAATCCTTAAGAATGTAATACATGCTGTATGGACTTATCGTAACGACAAAATCATTTCCGTCTAAACATGCATACGCTGTAATTGGTAGAAGCGTTGTCTTCAACTTAACTTTGCCAAGTACGTGATTATAGATTACTTCATCTATCAATCTATCACCAAATTTATACGTCGACACACCAACGTTAATTGCATTGTCAAATGCAATTTCGCATATTTTCTTTTCATCGTCTGACAATTTGTCAAGATATCGTAGCTTTTTCTTGTAACTCTCCTCGGAAATATCTGCCACTTCTTCGACAATTTTGTGCACCATTCCACCCCCTTCATTTAATTAATTTGGCAATTTCAATTTTTCCGGTCACGTCATCTGATAGCATCTTGAGGAGAAGTTTTGAAAATGCCTTGCTCTTTTTCTTCATGTATACAATTAATTTGGCAAATTCCAAATTCTTTTGCGCTTCTCTGATAATTGGACCAAGTTGCTCTTTGTCGAATTCATTCAACGCTTTAGTTAAATTATCTATCTGTTCACCTGACCAATCTGCTGAACTTGATCTAATTTTTGGGATAAGCTGATCTATCGCATTTATTCTATCTATTGGTGTGCTTGCCCTTACTTTCTCTACATTACCTTTGATTAAATCTTCAGAAGTTAGAGGATTAATAGAGAGGTCTTTCATAATCTGAATCATATCCTTAGCGTACTTCTTCCCAATAATGCCTGAAAGTACTTCTTCCAAATCATCAGATATGCCAAGCCTGTTTACAAGCTTCATAGCTCGCATATGTGCTCTTGGTGTTGGCACTATTTCCAACAACTCAAAATCATTATCCATTTGAAAGACTGTATAATCCATATCGTACATTCTATTCAGAGCTTCCAAGTAAACGTCATTCCTATACTTTGAATTCTGTGCGAATTCTCTGAAATCATCTAACGTGTTAGTTATCTTGATCCATACAAATCTGTCTATGAATGCTTGATCTATGATCTGATTCAGTTCATATTTTTCAGTGTCAGGATTCATAGCGGCAACAACCCAAACACCCTTAGGAAGCACATGATCATTAAGTTTCCTATCTAAAAGCAGTTGCATCACTGCAGCCCTAGTTATATCCGATGCTCTGTTAATTTCATCCAAGAACAAGATCTCGTTATCACTTCTTGGGAACCAATCGGGCTTTAACCATACGGTACGGTCTCCGTCTCTTGCAGGCATACCCAACAAATCACCAGGTTCCATTTGACTTAACACAAGAATCTTGACTTCCCTATCAGTTTCCTTCCCTATTTGTTTCACGATATCAGTCTTACCGACCCCAGCATGACCTACCAATATTGGTACTTCTTCCGCTTCCATAATTACAGGTAATAGCCTCTTCGCCTTAGATATAACCGTAATATCCACCTCCTCGTAGGATTTTTCTAAATTTGTGGTACATACAGTTTATTCTTGACGAAGTGCTTCATCAAAATCATTACATTTTTCAAGTATAAACGGCTCATCAAAACTAATTTCTAATGGTAAGTACTTTCTAATCATATGAATATTATCACCAGATTGAAAAACCACCTTGAGATGTGAATTACAAACGATATACTTTCCAGTATTGTCGTATAGTAGTTCACTCTTGCGGTATATTATATCGGTCTTATCAGAATAGCTAGCGGATATGTACTTTGCCTCATGTTCCAAATAATTAACGCCAATAAACTTTAAAGCGGTATCTTTAATCTTGGATATAACTATGCTATTAATAGGCATGTAATACAATGTGATATTTTCAATATCAACATTGTAACGACATATGACTGACAATCTGTCTATATCAGGCCTACCTTCAGCCCTCCTAGTCATAATATACTCAAATGGCTGCTTGTTCTTATCCAAATCATCCAACCAAGACAACGGTAATACGTTAAGTGGCCAACATTCATTTAATTGCTCTTCTGTTAATCCAGCTTCTACAGCACTCTTGTATCTTACAGCACTCCAACTATACATGGCTGTATTCCAACTTTTATCTTCTATTTCAAACACATCGCAAGGGTACAAAGTGTCATTGTTAACATTCAAAAGAACTATATATTGCTCCATCTTCTCAGTTTCTAAATCCCTTATCTGAAGTAACGAAAGTGAGCTTGAGTCAATCGTTCCAGAAGAAATCAAATCTGCAACAGTATAATGTAGAGGCACGAAATTTACATACAGATGCCTATTCTCACCTAACAAATCAGTGCCACATGCTAACATTGCAATTTCATCATAAGTGGAATTGTATACTTTATCGTTCTCATCAAATCTCATTTCTATAACCAGATTTTTTTCAGGTACCACAATCTTTTCTATATACGAGCCATTTATAGAATTGTGAAAATTATTATATTCAACTGATAAGATATCTATAACATCAAATAATATGCCAGGTGCATTAGAGAAAGTCAAAATTGGAAAAGTTGTCGTTTTAGTTCCATTAGTATATACCATATTTACTAACATAGGTTTGCGCAAACGCGGTTCGATGTCAATTCTATTAGCCAAGAAACTAAACATACAAATCACCCTCCCCTCCAAAGCAAAATTCAATATCTTGCTTGTCTATCGGAGCAATTTGCCAGCGAATTTCATCATACCTGGACTTGCTTAATAATATCATGATGCCGCCATTAACATCGTTGTCTATTATAAAAGCCACCTCATTGCCAATTGTAAGATTCTTTAATTTAGAAAAATGGATATTATTCTTGCCAGCTATTAGATTGAATGGCTTGTCATATTTGTTATCACGAGACTTTTCAAGTAACTGCATGAAATATAGTTTGCCAACTTCTAATCTAACTCCAGAACTTTGTGGCATTTCAAATGTCCATATCAAAGTTTCGTCAGTTTTCTCGTCGTAACTGATTACATTGTCGTATTGAAACTTGCCTCTTACAAGCTTATTTAAGCCTTTTCGATTTTGTCTTCTACCATTTTTATCCAGGTTCACTATATACAAATATGGCTCTAAACCATTTAACGAATCAAAAAATGCGAAGTAAACAAAACTCAAAGTAGCCTGATCATCCAACATTCCGAAATACCTAATATCAACATTAGTTGCAGTTCTAATTGGATTAAGGAACTCTTCTTTACGCTCAAACGCAAGACTGATCAGCTCAATAGCTTGAAATCCGAAATCAAACGGCAGATTAATCTTGTGTCCTCCAATTTCGATCGCTTCAATCTGATACCCATTTTTATCAAGCATCTTCTGCATCAATGGTTTAAGGCACTGACTATAGTAATTGCTTACCAGCAAATTAAGTTGCTTACCCTGACTTAAATAAAAAAGCTCTGGCATCAAACTGTCACCCTTGTAATCGTAAGTCAATACTTTGCCACCCTCAATAAATGAAAAATCCTTTATCACCAACCATCACCTCACGATTGTTCTATTTGGGTTGTTTTTCAACCATTTTTCCACTCGCTATTCAGTTTTCAAAGACCTCTATCCAACTTTCTTAATCCCTTTGCTTCATATCTTAACGCGAGTCACATTAAAAATACGGTTCACATGACAAATTTCTGACATGCATTCAAAAAGTGATTTTTAATCAACATTTGGTAAAGTAAAAGTGGTTCTTTCCACCTTCAAGATAGCATAATGAACCAACTCAATAAGAAAAGATATGATCATCATGGAAGAAATTGCAAGAATACTCGATAAGAACCTAAAATGCGTGTGATTATGAGATGAAAAGCAATAGGATACTAATCGATGACAAAAATGTTCGAGGAAAAGAGAGTGAAAATGAGTATGAACATGAGCTCAATGCAAGCATCGAGATTGATTAGAGAGAAGATGGGTTCCACTTGATAAAGGGTTTGTTGGATGGATGCAAAGAATACATTCAAAAGAAGAATGCAGTCAGGTATAAGTACAGAAACGGGCTTGAGGAAGGTTAAGTGAACAAGTTGAGAGTAATAAGGTGGTTAAAACCACACACCATGTTATACGGTATAAGTTGTCTTCTTAACATTACCTAAGGTAAGCATGCCATCACATTTGAATACTCTTTGTCTGGCCCTCGAATCTTAGTGCAATACTTCTTTGTAATCGATGGACTTGAGTTTCATAAACAGTATAGGCACAGTGAGAACCAATATTGGCAGGCAGGGAGTTTTCATTCCTCCAAAGTACAGTATAAACCCACCATCATTAAAAAAATACCTCAACGACCAACTGGGGCATTTTTCAGTTCCTCCAAGATTTCCATCCCTTTTAGAAAATAGTGGGTTTCCGACTTGGGTTATTTCGCGGACCTTTTTGGAGGTCGCCCTCCGAGGATGCGCTTTATAATCCTTTTCACATAATCACCTCCTTTCGAGAGTTTCCATCTCTTTCAGAGAGTAGAGGGTTTCCGACAGAACCCGGGGCTCTTGGATACTGCTACCTTGTACCTTATCAGTTTCCATCTCTTTCAGAGAGTAGTAGGTTTCCGACCTTGGACGGAATACCTGCTTTAGTATACGACTTATTCGACGTTTCCATCTCTTTCAGAGAGTAGTAGGTTTCCGACAAAGATAGAGCAAGAATAGTAATAACAGAGGTTTCACAAAAGTTTCCATCTCTTTCAGAGAGTAGTAGGTTTCCGACAAAGATAGAGCAAGAATAGTAATAACAGAGGTTTCACAAAAGTTTCCATCTCTTTCAGAGAGTAGTGGGTTTCCGACATTACAATGCACGAAGGCAGTTATTTTCGGATCTATTTCGAGTTTCCATCTCTTTCAGAGAGTAGTGAGTTTCCGACGTGAGAGAAGTGTTGCCAAGAATAATGGAATTGAGGGAGGTGTTTCCATCTCTTTCAGAGAGTAGTAGGTTTCCGACTGCATATCTTATGGAATTGGAACAAGAAGCAGATTTTGAAGTTTCCATCTCTTTCAGAGAGTAGTGAATTTCCGACGGTATTCAATATTTTTCGTTGGTTCAGAAGAATCACGAAAGTTTCCATCTCTTTCAGAGAGTAGTGGGTTTCCGACTTTAATGACCAAACGTTTACCATACATGTATCGATGTATGTTTCCATCTCTTTCAGAGAGTAGTGGGTTTCCGACTTTGTTATAAGGTGGAGACTTACGAGTCCTGAAAACATCATGTTTCCATCTCTTTCAGAGAGTAGTGGGTTTCCGACTTTGCCGGCATGGTTCTATCAAGGGACACCGATGTTTGGAAGTTTCCATCTCTTTCAGAGAGTAGTGGGTTTCCGACGTAACAGAGTGTACCGTGATATTTTGCTTGCAATTCTACAGTTTCCATCTCTTTCAGAGAGTAGTGGGTTTCCGACTGGCTCATTTCAGAAGGTTTTCAAATCACGTACATCGGGTAGTTTCCATCTCTTTCAGAGAGTAGTGGATTTCCGACACCACCATTCTACATTTGTTTATCCAAGCGGGTTTCGCAATCCAAAAATGACAATCCTTCCAATTTAATCTTAGCACAAATTAACTTTACCAATCTCAAGTTACGTTAAGAACTCAAGAAAATTCAGTAATAATTCCTACGGTTAGTTTACTTCATTCCTCCAAGGTACGGTACAAACTATAAGGTTTGAGAACGAGCATTTTATTGCATTACCTACATTTCAATTCCTCCAAGGTACGCTAGGAATTTGAGAGTCTCAGTATTTCTAAGTGGCAAAAATTACGAAGTTTCCATTCCTTATAGGTACGGTAAGAACATGACATGAGAAAGAAGATCCTCGAAGATAACATCTGTTTCCATTCCTCATAGGTACGGTAAGAACTCTTCCTTCAAGAGTAATTATAACACACTTTTATTCTGTTTCCACTCCCCATAGGTACGGTAGAAACCGTTTCTGGCAAGTCTGTATGACAAGATAGAACGAGGTTTCCATTCCTCATAGGTACGGTAAGAACGCAAGTTCACCGAGGTAATTTGCAAGCCCTTTACTTTGGTTTCCATTCCTCATAGGTACGGTAAGAACTGATGTACCTTCCATCTCCAAGACTTTCCACCACGTCGTTTCCATTCCTCATAGGTACGGTAAGAACTGGCAAGCCCGTGGCAGTGTACGCGATAGCACGCTTGTTTCCATTCCTCATAGGTACGGTAAGAACACAAGCTTCACCAAGACGCTTCAAAAGTAGAAAGTACAGGTTTCCATTCCTCATAGGTACGGTAAGAACTCTTTCAGAGCGGGCTTGTGTACGAGTTTCGGAGTGTTTCCATTCCTCATAGGTACGGTAAGAACATATAATCATCATCAGTTATTCCAACTTCTTTCAAAGTTTCCATTCCTCATAGGTACGGTAAGAACCAATACCGGCAATTGTTACAGGAGTCGTAAAGCAAGGTTTCCATTCCTCATAGGTACGGTAAGAACTGTAATCGATTGTCCACCCGGTCGCTTGTGCCATACGTTTCCATTCCTCATAGGTACGGTAAGAACTGCATTTGGCGGTACGAAAGGGACTGGTGCGGAATCGTTTCCATTCCTCATAGGTACGGTAAGAACAAGCACAGAAGAAAATGGCAGAGAGGTACGATACACGTTTCCATTCCTCATAGGTACGGTAAGAACTGATACTGCTTTGATGCGAGAAGTACCATGTTTAAGTTGTTTCCATTCCTCATAGGTACGGTAAGAACACAGATTCAGTCTTTGTACATATATACACACAATAAGAGTTTCCATTCCTCATAGGTACGGTAAGAACGGGATAAGGTGATCACATTAGACAGCAAAGAGACCGAAGGTTTCCATTCCTCATAGGTACGGTAAGAACACTTTGGTTTGTGCTAAAGTGGGGGTATGCAAAAATAGTTTCCATTCCTCATAGGTACGGTAAGAACCAACGATTGCGGAAATCTTAGACGTTGCTTGGAACATGTTTCCATTCCTCATAGGTACGGTAAGAACTGATTGACTTTGTATATATTATTTTCTACTTTATTGTTTCCATTCCTCATAGGTACGGTAAGAACTATCCTTCCTATCCTATCCACACATTACTGAATTAGTCGTTTCCATTCCTCATAGGTACGGTAAGAACTTATGAGCAGTCTGCCAACAACCTTGCTACGCTTGGGTTTCCATTCCTCATAGGTACGGTAAGAACGCATTTTCAAGTGATACATATGAAGAATTTCTCAAGTTTCCATTCCTCATAGGTACGGTAAGAACCCGCTTGCGAAGGTAGTTCTAAGAGCACCAAAGACTCGTTTCCATTCCTCATAGGTACGGTAAGAACCAGTTTGGCAGTTCAAAAATGACAATATCATTCTTTGAGTTTCCATTCCTCATAGGTACGGTAAGAACTTTACAAAGAAAGGAGGTGAAAGACGTGCTAACACCGTTTCCATTCCTCATAGGTACGGTAAGAACCATAGAAAAGGCGATACAGAACTACACAAGCAAAATAGGTTTCCATTCCTCATAGGTACGGTAAGAACTTAACATTATATAATCATAATATGGTGATTATTTGTGTTTCCATTCCTCATAGGTACGGTAAGAACCTACTTATGATGGGTGGGTCTATGCAAAATGGTACGGTTTCCATTCCTCATAGGTACGGTAAGAACGGAAACATTAGTTTGGCCACGATCTGTCACGCTCCAAGTTTCCATTCCTCATAGGTACGGTAAGAACCAAGTTAGAACGGATTACGACAGACAGTGCAATTGCGTTTCCATTCCTCATAGGTACGGTAAGAACTTTTTATTTCTATTATTCATCTCGGACAAATGGGTTCTGTTTCCATTCCTCATAGGTACGGTAAGAACCAACGTATCCTCTGCGGGTACAATCTCACGAGCAAGTTTCCATTCCTCATAGGTACGGTAAGAACTTAATTACTTTGTACCCTCTCACTTCGTTTGTCATTTTGTTTCCATTCCTCATAGGTACGGTAAGAACGCATTAAGAACCTTCCGCAGTTTATGCAACAAGAAAGTTTCCATTCCTCATAGGTACGGTAAGAACGAAGTGCTTAAAACGTTCCCTGATAACTGCATAGACTGTTTCCATTCCTCATAGGTACGGTAAGAACCTTGGAATATCAAGAACCCACAGACGCTCACACCTGAAGTTTCCATTCCTCATAGGTACGGTAAGAACTGCAAAGGGTGATTCAAAGTGAAAATAGAACAAATGCGTTTCCATTCCTCATAGGTACGGTAAGAACATACTCCTTCAATGGTGGTGGCAAGACTCCCATGCGGGGTTTCCATTCCTCATAGGTACGGTAAGAACCTCCATTCTTTAACTCACTTACCTTCAAAATATAACGTTTCCATTCCTCATAGGTACGGTAAGAACCAAGCGGTGGACTGTTTGGCATACTGTGGGAAGTTTGTTTCCATTCCTCATAGGTACGGTAAGAACATTGAAGCAACTCGAATCACAGGTGACCGATGTGGGTTTCCATTCCTCATAGGTACGGTAAGAACTATAAGCGCTAAGAGCACCAGCCGCAACAGCTGGGGCGTTTCCATTCCTCATAGGTACGGTAAGAACTGGTATTTTGATGCACACAGCACTGATAGTTCGGGAGGTTTCCATTCCTCATAGGTACGGTAAGAACACACTTCACCAGTTGCTTGTGATGTTTTCTTTGTGAGTTTCCATTCCTCATAGGTACGGTAAGAACAAATATGGGTTGGATAATAAACATAAAGTAGGGTCTAGTTTCCATTCCTCATAGGTACGGTAAGAACGTATCTTAGTTTGCCCCGTTGCGTTATTCACTACAAGTTTCCATTCCTCATAGGTACGGTAAGAACATAGCCAAACAGCTTATCATCACCGTCGAAGTTTGTTTCCATTCCTCATAGGTACGGTAAGAACCCGAATTTAGGAACGATAATATTATTTTCGCCCGGCATGTTTCCATTCCTCATAGGTACGGTAAGAACGATTGCTTAGTTCCGTAATGCCCTCCCCCGTGTGAAGTTTCCATTCCTCATAGGTACGGTAAGAACTTGGTCAATACAGCAGATAGGGAACGCACTCACAAACATAAGTTTCCATTCCTCATAGGTACGGTAAGAACTGAATTTCAAGGCTGGTTATAGGGCATTTTAAAGGGTTTCCATTCCTCATAGGTACGGTAAGAACCCAAAATTTTTCCCTGTGTTATTTCCACTCGTGGTCTAGTTTCCATTCCTCATAGGTACGGTAAGAACCCAAAATTTTTCCCTGTGTTATTTCCACTCGTGGTCTAGTTTCCATTCCTCATAGGTACGGTAAGAACCCAACATTCAATAAAGATGGTAATTCCTTCAGAATTGTTTCCATTCCTCATAGGTACGGTAAGAACTTAAATACCTTCTTATTACCATCATCAAACACTAACTTGGTTTCCATTCCTCATAGGTACGGTAAGAACCCGCACCGGGCTTACCGGTAAACGCAATCACCATATAGTTTCCATTCCTCATAGGTACGGTAAGAACTTAAAATGGAATCCAATCCTCACTATCATATATACGTTTCCATTCCTCATAGGTACGGTAAGAACCAGAATTGCATACGTTATCATTGAAACCACCTCAATGTTTCCATTCCTCATAGGTACGGTAAGAACGGCTTTATTCAATATCATGTTGATGTGATGCAGGCACGTTTCCATTCCTCATAGGTACGGTAAGAACTCGATAATACGATACTTAACATCACGAAAAAGAAGTTTCCATTCCTCATAGGTACGGTAAGAACTATCAATTAGCACCTCTTCAACAGGTGCATCATCAGTTTCCATTCCTCATAGGTACGGTAAGAACGAAAGCATGGAGTAGATCTCATTCTTACTTCTCATTCGCGTTTCCATTCCTCATAGGTACGGTAAGAACCAAGCTTTTCGAAAAATCCCTCATGTAGATATTCATGTTTCCATTCCTCATAGGTACGGTAAGAACTAGTAATTATAATGTTTATTTACATCATAGAAAGGGGGGTTTCCATTCCTCATAGGTACGGTAAGAACTCACTTGCTTGATGTTCTGAAGCCGTGATAATTCATCCAGGGTTTCCATTCCTCATAGGTACGGTAAGAACTATAACCTTGAATTTTATTTGTATTACGAAAATTATGGGTTTCCATTCCTCATAGGTACGGTAAGAACTCAAATTTCCATTAAAGTCAACATCGGATATTATCAAGTTTCCATTCCTCATAGGTACGGTAAGAACGATGTTGGCGAGCTCAAAGATGGCATGAACAAGCTATGTTTCCATTCCTCATAGGTACGGTAAGAACTGAAAATCCAAAAACTTGCATTCCCCCACGAAATATGATAGTTTCCATTCCTCATAGGTACGGTAAGAACCCTGGTTTTTGGTCGGCTTTTCTTGTGAATTGGATTATGTTTCCATTCCTCATAGGTACGGTAAGAACAGATTTTCTGAGTTTGAATATGTTGGGTCAGCGAGTACGTTTCCATTCCTCATAGGTACGGTAAGAACTTAGCCAGGTTCAAGGGGCTATCACAGCGAACCTTCGTTTCCATTCCTCATAGGTACGGTAAGAACCTAAATTTGATGGTTTAGATTCTGCTCTTACTGGTGGTTTCCATTCCTCATAGGTACGGTAAGAACTCTTTACCGTTTACCTTTACTGTTACTTCAATATAGTTTCCATTCCTCATAGGTACGGTAAGAACTTTTCGCCTCCTTCTTTTTTCTCTTCTTCCCGCTGAGTTTCCATTCCTCATAGGTACGGTAAGAACGAACAATGAACCATTTCATTACATCCGTTACGTTTCTGTGTTTCCATTCCTCATAGGTACGGTAAGAACCATCGCTTTCTCTGTACGAAGTTAGAGAAGGGAGGCCAGTTTCCATTCCTCATAGGTACGGTAAGAACACTTAAGTTATATATAATATCCTTATACCTAAAACGTTTCCATTCCTCATAGGTACGGTAAGAACGTTTGTAATGCCTTTAGCTTCTTTACGTTTTCGTCGGTTTCCATTCCTCATAGGTACGGTAAGAACTGGTCGTCTTGCCAGTTGAAGACAGCTGGGAAGACGTACGTTTCCATTCCTCATAGGTACGGTAAGAACAAATTACATGTTAATGTTGTATGAACAAATGATTAAGTTTCCATTCCTCATAGGTACGGTAAGAACCTTTCTCAGACTCTTACAAATGTTCAGACACAGACAGTTTCCATTCCTCATAGGTACGGTAAGAACAAGAATGAGATCTACTCCACGTTTTCGATGCATAGCCGTTTCCATTCCTCATAGGTACGGTAAGAACTTTCAATCGTTGCCCCGAGCTCTTCTATTTTCTTCCGTTTCCATTCCTCATAGGTACGGTAAGAACGAGATCCACGCATTACCATTTTTTTGTGCATTTTTGTTGTTTCCATTCCTCATAGGTACGGTAAGAACTATTCGTTCATCTTTTTCGAGTTCTACATCGTTTGAAGTTTCCATTCCTCATAGGTACGGTAAGAACATACGATGTCAAAGACAATCTCGGACATGATTACAAAGAGTTTCCATTCCTCATAGGTACGGTAAGAACTGAAAGACGAATTTAGAAAGGTATTACCAGAAACGAGTTTCCATTCCTCATAGGTACGGTAAGAACGTTATTCGGGCTTTCCGGGTACATCTTAGTATTGATGTTTCCATTCCTCATAGGTACGGTAAGAACTATTCGAATGGTGAAAGAGTTTTTATTAGTGACAAAGTTTCCATTCCTCATAGGTACGGTAAGAACCTTTCTCAGACTCTTACAAATGTTCAGACACAGACAGTTTCCATTCCTCATAGGTACGGTAAGAACAAGAATGAGATCTACTCCACGTTTTCGATGCATAGCCGTTTCCATTCCTCATAGGTACGGTAAGAACCTGTCGGAGTGATGTACATTGTTCCGTATTTAGGATTGTTTCCATTCCTCATAGGTACGGTAAGAACAGTATGTTGGGTCAGCGAGTACGAAAGGGTTGAAATGTTTCCATTCCTCATAGGTACGGTAAGAACGAGTATGTTGGGTCAGCGAGTACGAAAGGGTTGAAATGTTTCCATTCCTCATAGGTACGGTAAGAACATACTAATTATAACACAAATTCCGATTATGTAAAGAAGGTTTCCATTCCTCATAGGTACGGTAAGAACTGATTTACTGTTTCCTCTAACTGTGGAAGTTCAACCTTGTTTCCATTCCTCATAGGTACGGTAAGAACGCAAACGGACTGGGAGGCAATGGCGAAAAAGGTTATCATGTTTCCATTCCTCATAGGTACGGTAAGAACTATTATCATGTGATAATGAACTACACCACGCTTTTGGTTTCCATTCCTCATAGGTACGGTAAGAACCCTTTTACTAACGCTGATGATGCTGCTAAGTTCCTGTTTCCATTCCTCATAGGTACGGTAAGAACGCGTTAACTATCTGAATGATCCAGATGCTTTTTATAATGTTTCCATTCCTCATAGGTACGGTAAGAACTGATATACAATATTGTACTTCTTACTTTGTTTTTTTGTTTCCATTCCTCATAGGTACGGTAAGAACCAAATCTACACCACGCTTTCGATGCATTGCCCAGAACGTTTCCATTCCTCATAGGTACGGTAAGAACGTTCCGGATAGGCTTCGTAATTTTTATAATATAGTGTTTCCATTCCTCATAGGTACGGTAAGAACGAAAAACGGCAAGCAAACGCCAACTGAAGAACCTGTGTTTCCATTCCTCATAGGTACGGTAAGAACGTTTAAAGGAATTCGGTTATGTTGAACCTGTGGTTGGTTTCCATTCCTCATAGGTACGGTAAGAACTCAGTCATTGCGACGCCTATTGCGGTTATTGTTGCCCTGTTTCCATTCCTCATAGGTACGGTAAGAACCCATCCATGGAGTAGGATAATTTTGCATTTGCCAAGAGTTTCCATTCCTCATAGGTACGGTAAGAACGAATCTTCTTGATGTGCTTGACGTTAGAAACTGCTTGGTTTCCATTCCTCATAGGTACGGTAAGAACCCTTGATGAAGAACGTATTTCCACCGACAAGGACAGGAGTTTCCATTCCTCATAGGTACGGTAAGAACGAATCTTCTTGATGTGCTTGACGTTAGAAACTGCTTGGTTTCCATTCCTCATAGGTACGGTAAGAACGTTACCTTGTACCTTATCAGAACAAGAGGACCGGGGTTTCCATTCCTCATAGGTACGGTAAGAACCTTAGCTTCTCTATACTTATATTCGCTATTTCAAATATGTTTCCATTCCTCATAGGTACGGTAAGAACTGACAATTCAGCCGCACCAGTGATAAAGCCACGTTGTTTCCATTCCTCATAGGTACGGTAAGAACAGCTTGCAAAGTCAGAATCACCTATGCACGATTTGTAGTTTCCATTCCTCATAGGTACGGTAAGAACTATAGTTACCCTGGGGTGCGTGCCCAAGCTCCAGGCTCGTTTCCATTCCTCATAGGTACGGTAAGAACTGGGCTTGTGACTCAAACATGGCCACAGCTATTGACGTTTCCATTCCTCATAGGTACGGTAAGAACTCAGTAAACTGTTCATAAAAGTCTGTCAAGGAAGCCAGTTTCCATTCCTCATAGGTACGGTAAGAACCATGTAGCAAAGACCACCGGCATGTCTGGACCGATAGGTTTCCATTCCTCATAGGTACGGTAAGAACGTTATGCCAACATATGAAAAGACGATAAACAAACGTTTCCATTCCTCATAGGTACGGTAAGAACAAACGTACACCGTTGCGGACTCCGGTGTGAATGTGAGTTTCCATTCCTCATAGGTACGGTAAGAACTGGAACGACCCTTGAAGGAATACGACCTTGTATTGACGTTTCCATTCCTCATAGGTACGGTAAGAACGTTGATTAATGATTTCTTCAATCGTTTTTGGATTTGGTTTCCATTCCTCATAGGTACGGTAAGAACAAAGATAACACCATACACTCAACGAGCAGAAAACTTCAGTTTCCATTCCTCATAGGTACGGTAAGAACTTTTGTTGTGCGTGATGGTATGTTGTATGTGACAGCGTTTCCATTCCTCATAGGTACGGTAAGAACTGATTCTATCCGCCAGTACAGTTGGCTGTCCAGTGGTTTCCATTCCTCATAGGTACGGTAAGAACTAGAGATTCTCTAAGCTTATCCACCTCTGCCGTCAGTCGTTTCCATTCCTCATAGGTACGGTAAGAACTGGCTT
>Ga0208825_1000700_pt1 | contig 29842 bp, 26 predicted proteins | sample AD_UKC113_MetaG_FD_184450 | JGI IMG/M metagenome (GOLD analysis project Ga0208825, IMG submission 184450) | Active sludge microbial communities of municipal wastewater-treating anaerobic digesters from Hong Kong - AD_UKC113_MetaG (SPAdes)... | ecosystem: Engineered > Bioreactor > Anaerobic >...
ATTGCTCGAGGACTTCGCATTGGTAAAGAACACGCCAAACACTGTGCGTCCTATATTGAGCATTATGTACGGCCTGCGTTTCCTTCGCTCAAGCTTTCTGCACTTCGTCCCTACATGCTGGAATCATTCGTTCTATCGCTCAAGAAAAATTCAGGACTTCGAAACCGAAGCATCAACGCGATCATCGATGCTATAAGGACCCCACTCAAGGAAGCAGTCCGTTTGGGGCTCATCGCAGTAGATCCCTCAGCCTCACTGCAAAAGCTCAGCAATGATAGAAGAGTAAAGGGGATTCCTACTGAGGAAGAACTCTCAGCAATTCTGGCGCTCGATCTTGATTTGCGTATACGATGTGCCATCCTGTTGGGAGCTGTCTGCGGGTTGCGATTAGGAGAGATTCAGGCGCTCAAGCTTGAGCACATAAAGGACAATACTCTCCATATTATAGCATCCTGGGGGAAAATAGATGGCCTTAAAGAAACAAAAACCGGCAGAAGCCGGATTGTGCCTCTCCCGGTGATAATCAAAGACGCTCTTCTCGAACTCTCTCAAAAGAATCCTCATGGGCCGGATGGCTTTCTCATCTATGGTTTCCGTCCCGACGCTCCTCTCGATTGCCGAGCGATTGAGCGAGGTTTCGATCATGCTCTGGTAAAGCTGATTCTGGGCGAAAAGTATGCAAATGCGAGCAGGGAAGAAAAGGCTGCTGCGCTTCGTACATGGAGGGAGCGAAATATCACGTTTCATTCCCTCAGGCACTTTGCAAATGCAGCATTGCGTGGGTCAGTCCCCGATGAGACATTGCGGAAGCTCACCGGACACTCCACAGAAGCTATGACCAATCACTATGACCATACAACAAAATCGGATCTTGAAGCCCTTGCGGAAGCTCAGGAGAAGCGTATTCTACCTTTAATAAAACGACACCGAGTTACTACCACATAACATCTTGACTGATACTGATACAAAATTGTATGGAGTATGCGAATTGTAACTTTCTAAGGGGCGTGCTTGTTAGTATAATTTTGAAAGCCGCTCAGAATATGTCATAGTATGGAGGTTTAAATGCTAGTAGTGGTATCATTTCAACCCCCGCCTATGATACAGATCGCCATCAAACCTGGCGATGAGGGGATACCATTCGGCGCAATAGGTACTGATAGGGAATTAGGTAGCAAAGTATTCTTAAAAAATGGCAAACCTGTAACTCGTCGTGTTATTCAGTACTGGCGCCAAGGGAAGAAAAGGATACCTGAATGGGCACAGCGTCAGCTCAGCAATATCTACTGGCGTAAAGTTATTCTTAATAATATGCTTTTACAATATGGCCAAAATGGTCCTCCTCCCAGTCCAGAGATTTTCCCTTATTTAATTCCGGGAATGGAAGGAATGCTGATGAACCCAATGTATTGGAAAAGGGTACGTAGAGATGGGAGACCAATATACACCCCTAACAATGCAACAGTACCAGCTGCAGCACAACTTGCTCTCAGCAATTTTCCACAACGTATTTTGAGCATGCAGCCTAAGACAAATTAAACACTGATTTGGGGAAATCAGGCTATTGAGGGAAATAGAAATTGCCGTAAGGCGAGCGTCCCCCAATAGTGTGCCTCTCGCCTCGTAGAGTGTCGAAGGCACTAGTTGACCGTTTTGTAGGCGACTCCTTATCTCGCCCCTCATAAAGAGGGGTGATATTAGGAGTCCCACATGGGATTCAACAAAAAATTTCTCTCTCGTCAAGAGGCAGCCGATGCACTCGGTATTAGCCTCGTCACCTTGGCGCGGCGTCTTCGCGACCAATCAATCCCGTACATCAAGATAGGCGCCAGAGTCCTCATTCCAGCAGCTTTCATCGATCAGCTCCTCGAGAAAGCTCTCTCTGACCGGGAGGTGCGTCTATGAGGTGCGCGGGCAAGAAAAAGCCCGCGGCTAGCAGGGCGGGTCTTCGAAACTGGGCAACGAGCAAGATTTACAATGTAAATTTAACAGAAGAAGCATCTTCTGTCAAGCTACCTGCGTGGCTTGTCGAGAAGCTAGGGCGTATCGCTGTGCGGCGTGACATCTGGCAATTCGAGCAGGAAGAAGCGATTCTGCTTGCTGAATCAATCAGACTATTTCCCGACATCGCCGCGATCCTACCGGAAGATTTTAGAAATCGCGCATCGAAAGGCATTCCGCGCGAGCTCACACCATACGAACGGGCTGCAGTTCTCTATGTCGCTGATTGCTGGCGCAAAGAAGTATGTGACATCTGGGAGGGCTGCACGCTCGAAGAGAAGATCAGAGCACGACTGGAAGCACTCATGGAGCTTCTCCGGGAAGGAGGCGCCGTATGAACAGCTTTGACGACTTCGAAGCCTTGGTCGAGCGGCTGCCGCAGGAAGAAGTGCAGCGGCGTGAGCGGCTGGCAAAAGTTCAGATCATGAATGGGGCGGAATTGATGCTGAAACGCTTTCCCGAACCGCAGTACCTGTGGGATTCAGTTCTCCCTGATGCGGGCCTTGCCGTGATGGCAGCATCGAAGGCCGCAGGCAAGACGCTGCTGCTCTTACAACTGGCCAATGCCATTTCACGAGGAAGGGAATTCTTAGGGCTTCCTACACGGCTAACAAAAGTGCTGTATCTGCAGCTGGAGCTTTCCGAACGCCGCACGCAGCAACGGCTTTTAAAAATGGGAATTGTCGCAAACGAATACTTGCACTTCGCGCATCGCTGGCTATGCGGCGAAGAAGGGCTGCTCACGCTTGCCGATGCGATCAAAGAACATCGCTTCGGGCTAGTGATTGTCGATGTCATGCAGCTGCTCTGGCCGATGGATGCTGATACCAACAGCTATCAGGATGTGTATTCAGTCCTAGGCCCGCTTCGGCAGCTGGCGAACGATCTGGGCGTGATGATCCTTTTGGTGACGCATCGAAGGAAAGCTGAGACGGCCGATTATCTCGATGGCGTCATAGGCAGTGTGGGCATCACGGCGAATGCCGATGTAGTCTTTTCGCTGATCCGAAACCGCGGCGAAGACGAAGCTGTACTGCATATCGACGGCAACGACATCGAAAGCCGGAAGATCGCGCTGCGCTTTTCTGCTGATCCTTTGGGCTTTACATTGAGCGATGCGCAGCCTGGTGAAATCGGGCTGACCGCTGAACGCCGTGAGGTGCTGGAAGCGATCCGAAAACTGGGTGGCTGCGCTCGAACGCACGACATTGCACTTTCAATCGGCAAGAAAGACGACACGACTTCTCACCTGCTCGACAAACTGGCTGATCTGGGCTTACTGGTGCGCATGGGCTACGGCCAATGGGCGATTAGAAACAGCATTCAAAGTGATCAAAGTATTCAAACCGATCCTATCACTTTGAGCAGATTGAACACTTTGAATGGTACTTAGAAGCATTTGTTTTGTCGGCACCATGTTTTTGCTTCGGTTTTTGAGCATTTTAAGAAATATTTTTCTTAAATAGCAAAAACGAAATGTATAGCATTAACAAATAATATAGTGCCCCCTTCCGAGTTCATTATAATGAGTATGAACGAAGAGGGGGACACTATACTTCTTCCATTCTCGTTCATCAAATTTTTTCTTAGAATTGGTCTGGCTCGAGAAGCTCAGCATAGTCTGTCTAATTATTTGATAGAAAAGCGCATTAGAATTGGGATGAATACTGAGAATATATTTACAGGAGATCAAGCGATTATTTTTAAGATAAAAAGCCCTAATAGCTTTGCTTGAGTCTTTTTGAGACTGTAAATCTACAATAAGTTGGAGCATGTAAAAAATTCTGTGTAAACGGCTATACTACGCAAAGGAGCGAGTATGGCCATAACCAAGGAAGTCTTGGATGAGCTCTTGAAGGACTATAAAGGGCCTGAGGACATCACAGGAACCGATGGACTCCTGAAACAGCTTACCAAGGCACTCGTCGAGAGAGCTATGGATGCAGAAATGACGATGCATCTCGGCTACGAAAAGAACGATCAAGCAGAGAAAAACACCACAAACCGACGCAACGGGAAGACCAGAAAGACGCTACGATCCGATCAGGGACCGCTCGAAATCGAGGTACCACGCGATCGGGAAGGTGAATTCGAGCCGGAGATCGTGCCTAAGCATCAGCGCGATTTCAAGGGCTTTGATGACAAGATCCTATCGATGTACGCCCGCGGCATGACGACCCGAGAGATCGCCGGGCATTTGAAAGAGATCTACGGCACCGAGGTGTCGCCGGAGTTGATAAGCCGGGCGACAGACTCGGTGAAGGAGGTGCTGGATGACTGGCGTACTCGGACACTCGAGAGCTTCTATCCGATCCTATTCCTGGACGCCTTAGTGATCAACGTCAGGGAAGACGGGAAAGTCGTCAAGAAATCGATCTACATGGCGCTCGCGGTCAATCTGGAGGGCCGCAAAGAGCTTTTGGGGCTCTGGATCGACCAGTCTGAAGGCGCAAAGTTCTGGCTCAGGATTCTGAACGAGCTGAAGAACCGGGGGCTGCAGGATGTCCTGATTGCGGCCGTCGATGGGCTCACAGGCTTTCCTGAGGCGATAGCAGCAGTATTCCCCAAGACGGAAGTTCAACTGTGTATCGTGCATATGGTTCGGAATTCGCTGAAGTTCGTGCCGTTCAAGGACCGAAAAGCCATAGCGGCAGGCCTTAGGAAAATCTATACAGCCCCTTCGGAAGAGATGGCTGTGGATGAACTTGAGGCATTCTCGAACCGCTGGGATCCGAGGTATCCCATGATTTCCCGGTCCTGGAAATCGAAGTGGCCCGATCTGACGCCATTCTTCAAGTTCCCTGAAACAATCCGCAAAGTGATCTACACGACGAACGCGATAGAGTCGCTGAACTTCTCGGTTAGGAAGGTCACGAAGAACCGCCAGAGCTTTCCGACAGCCGACGCCGCCATGAAGCTGGTGTTCATGGCCTTGCAGAATATCTCTACGAAGTGGACAATGCCTATACGGGATTGGGGTGCTGCCCTGAATCAATTCGCGATTCTCTATGGCGACCGTGTGCCGCTATGAATCGGCCGTTTACACAAAAATCGTTACAGGCTCATAAGTTGCAGCTATCTATTAAGCATATCATTTGTATTTTTCTAGTAAAGCCAAAAATTTTTTCTCATTTTTTATTCTTAGGGGCTCTAGTAGATAAGACTTTAAACCGAACAGCATTTCCTTAGGACCTTGAGGTGATTTTTGGGTGTTCCATAGTTGAAACGGAACTCACATTCTTTAAGAAACAAGGGAAAGTATTTCTTATCAATTCCATTGTACGTTCTTAAGACTCGTTTGGCTTGATTCAAGAAGTTTTCTATGCCGTTGATAGGACGCTTCTCATCAGCAAATTCCTCTGTATGATTGATTCTGTAATGATGAAACTCACTCACATCCAATGCATCGTAGCTATGATAGGCGTCTGTATAAACCACGCTATCTGGCTTGATGTTAAGGGCTATTTCGTTCATGAGCGTCTTTGTCTTGGTATTCTCTACCACCACGGTATACACCTTGCCATGGCGCTTGAGCATGCCAAAGACGACAACCTTTCCTGCTGCGCCACGACCGCGTTTACCTTTGCGGACTCCACCGAAATAGCGTTCATCGATTTCAATGTCCCCTTGGAATATTTCATGAGCTTCTTTGGCAAGATGAAAAGGCGATAACTTGACGTATTTTTCGATAGAAAAGAGCTGCTGAATTAGGGTGTATTCCCAGTATATTTGCTGCAGATCTTGCCGTTACTTCCAGGACGAAGAATTCTAGAAGTCTTGTCTGAGTATTTTTCGTTAATCTGCAATGACTTAAGATTACTTTCTAAGTATATCATCGCGCTTTATCTAGTACAGCCCCAAACAATAAAATGACGAATAAGGTCTAATAGCGTCCTTCGCGGATTCGGTGATTTTAGTCATACAGCGTCTCCCAGGAGGAAATCGCGGATATTGAGGTGGATAATGCCGTTTCGGCTGCGGTTTATTTCGTCCATGGACACCACATATTTGGGGTAGTTATCCGTGATACTCTCGAGGGCCGAGAATTCTCGCTCGACGGTACTTTCGTCGGCAAGCAGGTAGCAGACCTGAACATAGACAACATCTTGCCCGCGGCTTGCACGAAAGTCCACCTCGGCGTTTTTTGTTTTCCCCACGGTGACCTCGTAACCACGGCGCAGAAGCTCCATATACACAATATTTTCCAGAACTTGATTGATGTCCCGCTGGTTGTTGCCGTAGATGGCTTCGCGGATGCCGTGATCCACCAGATATATTTTCTCTTGCGTGGTCAGCAGGGCTTTCCCCGCCAGGTCCTGGCGTTGCGCAAGATGCAAAAGACAGGCGGCGCGGCAATACTCGATGTAATTGTAAATGGTTTCGGTAGATATGCTGCGGTGCTGGTTTTTAAGGTATTTCACCAGGGATGTGGCTGAAAAGGTGTTGCCAATATTCGCGATAAAATACAGCACTAAGCGGCGGAGCTGGGCGATATCACGAATGGCGTTGCGCTGCGCGATATCTTTAAGAATCGTGGAATCAAAGATATCGTTCAGATACTGGTTTGCGTCGGCATCGGTGAAAGGATAGTTGTACAGGAAGGGAAAGCCGCCCCTGCGGAGGTAGAGTTTAAAGGCATCTTCCGGCCGAATTTCCCTGCCGCCCTGCTGGGACAAGAGCGTTACGACTTCGGCGAACGAAAAGGGATACACCCGAATTTCCACATATCGTCCAGCCAGATAGGTTGCCAATTCACTGGAGAGCATGCGGGCATTGGAGCCGGTGATGTAGATGTCGGCATCGGTATCCACGAGCAGCGCATTGACGAGGGTTTCCCAGCCTGAGAGTTCCTGGATTTCGTCAAAAAAAAGATAGAGCCGTCCCGGACCACACCGTTGTTGCTGCTCATGGACCGCTTCGAGAACGGACGCAGTACTGCGGATCCGGCTATCGGCAGCGGATTCAAAATTCAGGGCGAGGATGCGCTCCGGTCCGACACCCTGCTGGCGGAGCTCATCCTGAACAAGCTGTAAAAGCACCGATTTACCGCAGCGGCGTATCCCGGTAAATACCTTGACCACCGGGGTATTCATGAAGGGGCGTATCTTTTTCAGATATAGCTCACGTTGGATCATGCTCTAATAGTAATTCAAGTATATCGAAAAAACAATGGTAATTTTATTAATTTTTTCGATATGGCGAAATTTTCGTTTGATAGCCACAGTATAATGAGCCGCGAAAACTGGACAGGAATAGAGAGATCATAAGGTGGACCGCTCCTCCTTGCAGAATGGAAAGAAGGAGTTAGCTATGAGAAAGCGGTACGACAAAGAATTCAAGGCCAAGGTAGCCGTGGAAGCCCTCAAGGGCGACAAGACATTACAGGAATTGGCAATTACCTATTCGGTTCATCCGAATATGATCGCGCTCTGGAAAAGGCAGCTTCTGGAGCATGCATCGATGCTCTTTGAAAAAGAAGGGAAGGATAAGGCCTCAGAAGAGGCGGAGCGGCAGAAGGGTGAGCTATTTAAGCAAATAGGCCAACTTCAGGTTGAGAACGAGTTTCTAAAAAAATACAAACAACTGTACGGGACAGATCCGAAATGGTAGAAGCCGATCATCCTGAGCTCTCAATAGCGCAAGCAATACAGGATTCTGGGGATCAGTAGATCATCCTACTACTACGAGCCTAAGGAGGTTCCTGAAGATCCAGAATTGGCCATTTTAGAAGCGATTCTTGAGGTTCTGAAAGAAAAGCCATTCTACGGTTACAGGAGAATCGCCAGGGAAGTTGGTTACATGGGCGTTACGCGAAAGCAAATTGTCAATGCCGATTTACATTTGCCGGTTTTCGCCTGAACTGACCCCCTGCAAGTGGACACAAGAGGGGGTATAGAATGAAGTACCGTAAGATCGAGAGGAGGCCCATGAAGTATCCTCTGGAACTCAAGATGAAGGTACTCAAGGATTATTTCGATGGCGTAGATGGCATCCGCGGTCTGGAGCGAACCTATGGCATTAAGCACCAGCTGATCCTTTGTTGGATCAAGAACTGTGGAGACCCTCCTGGATTTATTCGGCCATCAAAAGAAACAAAGGAAGCCTGTTTACACCTCCACGAACCTCCAGCATTTCAAGATCCGCGAAAAGAGCTGGAATATCTCCGAATTCCTCCCATGTTGCAAGTCTTTCTTATTTCAGATTATACGTTACCCTCATTCCATGCTGCAATGCCGAAAAACCCCGCTTCGGTACCGCGAAGATCTGCGAAGAGTCTGCTCCACCTTCGCCATCAGAACGGCCCGAACCGGATCGCCACCGCCAGCGCGAGAAAGGCCGAGGTGACCGCGAGGATAATGAGTTGCGGTATCGCAGGGACTAGGATGATAGCACCCTACCACCCCTTCTTTAGCAGCTCCAGCTTCTCATGCCGGTTGAGCACCTGGGAGCAAGTTTCCCAATCGGTGACGCGCTGCAGTGTACCGTAGCGTTCGTCGAAGGGATTGCGCACCGGCAGGCGGTCGAGCTCCTGGCGGGCTTTTTCGACTTCGCCGAGGGCGACATCGATCCAGACGTCTTCCAGCACGTCGGGAATCTGACCGAAGAGCCGGTAGATTTCCTGCAGTCGGCCAGCAAGCACTTGGTGCACGCGGTCCTCAACCGAGTCCTTGTACCGCAGATTGAGTATCTTCACCGATGCCCGCTTCTGTCCTATCCGCTGGATGCGCCCCTTGCGTTGCTCAAGCTTGGTAGGGTTCCATGGCAGGTCGATGTTGATGAGTGTTCCCAGCGCCTGCAGGTTGAGGCCCTCGCTCGCGGCGTCCGTGCCGATGAGGATGGTCAGCTCGTGGCGCCCGACCATCTGCTTAAGCTCTTCACGCTCCTTGCGCAGCTCACGTCCATCCTGAAGCAGCATGGATTTGCCCGAGCCTGCGTAGAGCCCGATGGGCTGGCCCGGGAACGCGGTGGCGATTTTCTTGGCTACCCAGGAGGCCGTGTCGTAGTACTGCGAGAAGACCACGCAGCCTTCCTGTCCCCAGCCCTCATCCTTCAGGTAATGCAGCACGACGTCCCATTTGGGGTCTTCTTCCGTAGCCGTATCGAGGAGCTTGGCGCAACGCACGAGGATTTCCTGCTCTTCATGCGTAAAGGGATAGAGCTCAGACAGGGTATCTGCCTGCGCATCCGCATCCTGTACGCCCTCCTGATCTTCATCATCTTCCGCTACCTGGCCAAGCGTTTTCGCAAGCATGGCATCGACGGTCCGTCTGCCAGCTTCGATCGAGCTGCCGATGCGCCGCAATAGGAGCGTTTTCAAAAAGCCCGCAGCTCGAATGCGCCGAGAGAGGGCCTGGCAGAAGTGCTCGGCTTCCTCGTAGGCGTCTGCCATGTAGCCAGTAAGGGGAATGGGGTCATCTTCACCAAAGAGCTCTACACCGATCGGCGTAAGATAGGGCTCGTGCGTATCGGGGTTGATGGTCGACTCGAGGTAGCTTCTGGTGCGGCGTACGATACTGCGCACAAAGGGGAGGTGTTGGTCGAAGAACACCGTGCACAGGCTCACTGCCCGAGTTCGTGAAGCGGGCCGCAATTCATGGAACGAAGCCTTGCAGACTGCATCATGTTCCGTCATCTGGGTATCCATCCGAAGCGCCTTCGCATGGGGGCTTTCCCATGAGGGCGGGAAGGGATTCTTTACCCATGGCCATACTTCTGACGCCTCCTGAGGCGGTTCCCGTATCCCCAGCATGGCCGGGATCGCCTGTTCGGGATTGAGCCAGATGCTGCCAATCTCGCCGAGCACATGCGGATTATTCTGGCTCAGCAAGAAAAGCAGGTCCCATGCCTCGATGGGATGGAGCTGCACCGGTGTGGCGGTGGCAAACAGCATACTCTCGGTGCGGGAGGCGAGCTTGTACAGGAAGGCATAGAGCCTGTTGCATTCAGTGTCGGGATTGCGGATGGCAGGCCCGTATTCATCCGGCGCGGGGAGCTTGCGCCGTCGTGCCCGGTGGGCTTCGTCCACAACGACGCAGGACCAGTCGCGCTCAAGGAGGCAGTGCAGCGATTCAGGACTGTGCACCACTAGCCCTTGAGACACAAGGCCAATTTTCCGCGGGCATGCGAGGAGCGGTTCGCTTGTCGCTGCCGGGTACACAAAGCCTGTCTCATCGACCCAGGATGAGCCGTTCCAGCGCGCGCTGGGCACCTGCAAAAGGTCCCACAGTTCCACCTGCCACTGTTCCATCAGCGTTTTGGGCAGAATCGCCAGCACCGGCTTGTCGGAAGTGAGCGCAATGAGCTGAGCGACCATGCCGAGCTGCACGGTTTTGCCGAGCCCGACCTGGTCTGCCAGGATAAAACGCGCTCCGTGTGCCTGATGCGCGCGCCAGGCAAGGCTCACAAAGTACTGCTGGTGCGGCCAGAGTCCAAATTGCTCTCGATACACCGGCGATTCAATCGCGACAGAAGCGGCTTCTGGCTTTTCTCGCCACTCGTCGATCGCTACTTCCGTGCGATGCGCAAGGCGCTCTACCTCCTTGGCGATCGCCTGGGTCAGCGGCATGGCCAGTGGATGGTGCCAAAGGCGATCAAACTCCGCCTGCACCCAGTCGCAGGCCTCGGGGCTGTCGTCTTCCCACATAAGTTCGTAGTTGAGTGTCCATGCGGCGAGCGTCTCATTGGCACTGCCTAAAAAGCTCGTGCGCCTGCCGTCGGCATAGGTGATAACGCCCGCCTTCCCGTGGATGAGGCCGAAGACATCGTCGGGGAGCACCCGCACCTCAAGCCGCGCGCGCCCTTCCCCTCGCAGGAGGCGCACGAGCCGCTCGAGCCGCTCAGTGCCGCTTTGGGCCAGCTCTTCTGGATCGTGCTTGAAGAATGACAGCCGTTGTGCCTGTTCGCGGGCTGCCGCGGAGGCTGCCTCAATGTCCTGCTGCCTGATATCGGAATTGCAGACGATGCGGATGCTCCCACGCACCTGTTCGAAGGCTTCACCCGCCAGTTCGAAGAGCGAGCTGTCAAAATAGCCGGCAATCCGGTCATAGCGCACCGCGCCTTGAAGCCGCGAGGCGAGGAACTGGGTGCCTGGCTGACTTCGGCTGCGCTGGAAGACATGGCGCTGGATCATGGCTGGAGCCTCTTTCGAACATATTTCTGGTGCGAACTTCTTGGTCTGTCGGGGTAGAGTAATTCAAGTTGCCCAGAATTCAGGAGTGGCGTTAAAATAGTCACCCGAAAGTTTTCTCTATCTTTGAGTCCCAGCATATCTTGTATTTCTTTTCTTGTCCTTGGAATCTCACAGAATTCAAGGACTGCTGCAAATCTTCTCTGGGTTTCCTCCGAGGTGACTTGCTGGGTGACTTGCTGGGTGACTTGCTGGGTGACTTGCTGGGTAGCTTGCACCGGTGCAAGGTACACCGTCACCGAAAAGATGTCGGACTCGCGGACCGTAAAGCTTCCCTGTGGCGCGTAGCGCGGCAGATATTTCTTGACATTCATGAGCCCTGAGCCGATTTCCTCCACCCAGCCGAGCTGCAGGAACATTTTCGAGATGAGCGGGTTTTTCTGGAACGGCACGATGGTGTCAGGATCGAAGTTGCCGCCCCAGTGCGGAATGGTGGGGTTGGAGAATTCCACGCGATCCTGGTAGATGAGGATGCGCGCCACATCAGCCTTGGTATATTCCCTGTGAACGAGCAGGTTCGCAACGAGCTCCCGGAATATTTTGTCCCGGAGGCTTATGCGCACATCGCGCTCCATATAGAAGGGATCGGGCAGGTGGCGCTCGATGAATTCCATGAGCCGAAGGTAGGCTTCCACGATGTTGGTGCGCACAAGAAGGCGGTCGTCGTACCGATCGACATCCTGTCGCCTTAGGAGCGCATCGATCTTGAAGTAGGGCATGAGCTGAGTCAGCGTATCTTCCGTGCCGAATAGCACGACTGCCGCCAGACAGAGCGATTCCTGCCCCGTTGTAGAGTCGCGCACAAGGAGCCCCGCTTTGCGCAGGAATTGCGCGGTATCGAGGGTGAGCCAAGGGTGCCCTGGCTGCACGCTGCCGATTCGATTGCGCACTCTCTGGAGGGTGTCGGCATCCAGGGCATCGAGGGTGAGGTGCGGGTAGGTCCGAGTCTCGGAGTAGACCATCCGCTTGCGGTTGACGATTCGGGCAATGCCCTCCGGATCGCTGACCTTGAAGTCTCCATCCGCGCCGCGATCGTAGACCACGCCTCTGAGCTGATGCGTCTGCGAGCTTTCTGGCACCTGGATGTGCACAATCCACTGGCCCTGGTACTGCAGTTTTTGCGGATAAACGAGGTAGGGTGGCGAAAAAAGATTCCCGTTGCTGGTGGCGCTCGCGATGTCCGCACAGATCTGGTCGACGGTGTCATCAGGAACACCGAGGACAGTGCCGTCATCCGCAACGCCCAAGAGGATATCTCCACCGCGATGGTTCAGAAAGGCGCAGATGGTCTCATACACCGAGGATGGCACACCATTCGCTGCCTTCTTGAATTCCACCGTCTCCCGCTCGCGCGTAGCGAGGAGCTGGCTCAGCCGCTCGGGCGTCATCGTGCCCCCACGTAGTCATTGCGAACTAGACCTGCAAGGAGAGATGCGGCTTCGGCATCGCGCTTCCAGTGCGGCAGGGCGCTCAAGGTTCCTGCCATGGCAAAAAATTCAAGAAGGTTGAGGATGTCCTCGCGCCTGCCCCAGTAGTCGGGCAGTTCTGCTTTGAGGTAGTTGAGCCCTTCCTTGGGATTGTCGGTGCGCACGTTCTCATGGATGGCAAACAAAAGCTGCCGCACGAGGCTTTTCGCAAAGCTGCCCATGCCGCCATCGTTACCATTAGTGGCAGACAGCCCCAGGCGTTTGAACTCGGTCGGGGTCTTGAAGCGTGCGCTGTTTGCCTGCGTCTCGCCGAGCATGAAGCGGTACTCCTGCACGCCGAAGCCCCGCGCCAGCTCCTGGTAGGCGCCTTGCCGGCATTCGCCGTGGCGCTCGAGTTCGAGCCCCGCGCAGTAGAGCCGTTCCAGCGCCTCGAGGTTCCGCCAGGTATAGGCGGAAATCCCCCGTGGGATGCGGTAATTCGTGGCGATGTGCACAGCGCGGTCGATAATCTGCTCAAAGGCGCTCTCTTCGTTCTTTTTGCGGACCCGGAACAGCTCGTGCTCGATATCCATATCCTCGATGCGGTCGTAGGAGGTGAGCACCCTCAGCGCGGCGGCGTAGGCGGCAAGCTGATAGTCCGTGTCGCCGAACTGTGGCTGCAGCGTATCATCGATGCGCTGCATGACATCGAGCTGGCGGCGGACTTCGTCGTCCACTTCGGGATAGAGCTCGTCGAGCCAGACGCGGCGGGAGGCGCCTCGCTTGCGCAAGACAAGGCACACGGTGCCCTGCACGTAGTTGCCTTGCTTAAGGCCGCTTGAGGTTTCCGTGCCGATGGTCCACGCGGCGGTAACCCGCAGGCCCGCTGCCCAGAGGATCATGCCGAGGTCGGCCCAGACGCCGGCATCCTGATGGGTGAACATGACCAGCTGGAGGCCATTGTCGGGCATGTGCGCGGCGAGATTGCGGTAGATGTCCACCATGCTCTTCTTGAAGTCTTCATCTGCGCCCCGGACGGCAAGGGCGGCGCGGCTCGAGGCATACCAGTCAGGAAAGAGGCGCGGCAGGTGTTTTTCGTACCAGGCGAGGAAAAAGTCCGCGAGTTCGTGGTAGTTGACGGCGTCGGCGTAGGGCGGATCGGTGACCCAGAAGTCAGCGGTGTAGGCGACGTCGCGCGCGTCGAGGGGGAGAATTTCAACAGCTCTAGTTTTAATATTTGTATTATATTTATTTTCTATAGCTAATCTTGCATTTTCTAATAACTTTATTCCTCTAACGGTAAAGTTAAATATTGTATTTAATGCTTGATTTAGAAAAGTATTTAATCCTCCACCAAGACCATCACTCTGTACAGCTAACCAAACACTTAGTTTACTATCCCAATCACCTAATCGCCCCATTTCAAGCATTAGTAAACCGACAAAATTTAATTGTGCAATATTTTTTAAAATTTCCCCATGTACCAACAGCTGCCGCGGATTGAACAGGTGATGCCAGTATGTCCAGCCGCGCGTGCGCCGAGGCTCTTCGGTTTTATCTCCACCCTCGGGAATTTTCATTGATGGGATGTAACCCCTGGCCTGCCACTCGGCAAAGCGTTCCTTGAGCAGCGCCAGCACCTTTGCCTCACGCGCAAGGTCTGCATCGGTCACTGCCTTATAGACGCGCTCGCCTGAGGGGGTTACCCAGCGGACGCAGTACAGCCGTTCCTGAAAGACATCGTCGGGGCGGGGCACAAGGTCTTCGTTCTCCCAGAGCCTGAGGCCATAGATTGTCTCACCGTTCGGGCTGCGCCGGTCACCCCGCAGGCTCGCAATGGGATAGCGCCGGCTTGGATCCTCAGGATCCACCAGGGAGGAATCCTGCACGGTGCCCTTGCGGGCAGCTGCCATCTCCTTGTCGCTCGCTCCCGTGATGATGTCGATATCGTAGCCCTGGCGCGCGTCATTGCGCCGCAGTTTGGCCACCACGCGGTACTTTTCGCTGATCACCCAGCTCGGTGCGAGCGGCACCCAGAGCCCGGTCGCAGGACAACGCGCCTCCACACAATAGAGGTAGGCATCGGCGCGGTTGCCCTGCCCGTCATGCTCGATGCCCCAGGCGGTGATCTGCGCATCGGCCTTCTGCCAGACTTCTTCCTGGGCGCGGCGCACCGCTTCCTGCACTTCCTTGCCGCCCCCGATGAGGTGAATGGCTCCCCAGGTGAGGAGCACGGCGACCGGATTGAGGTCGCTGCCATAGGCTTCGAGCCCAAGGCGTGCCGCCTCGAAGGGTACCGAGCCGCCGCCGCAGAAGCAGTCTCCCACCCGCGCCACGTGCCCAAAGGCTTTCTCCGAAAGCTGGGCAAAGAGCTCCTGGAGGCTATTGGCAGAGGTGCCCAGGTGCGCATTGATTTCCTTCCAAGCACTGGGAGAAGGGCCTTCGATCTCTTCAGGCCTGCAGCAGTAGGTGAGCTTTTCTTCGTATGGCAGGCGGGCAAAGGCAAGGGCTTCAAGGCGCTCTTTCTCTGCTTTGCTTATGCCTTTAGCCCAGCGCGCCGACTCACCCGAGCCCTCGATGTGCCCCTTGCACTCTTCGGGCTTTACAAGGCGCACAATCTCTTTGGCGGAGAGAGGCTTATTCTTGCGCTGCCAGAGGCCGTCCTCATCCATCGTGAGGATTTTGTAGAATATGTCGCGGTCCTTCTGTGGATCGTCCGAGGCGGGCATAAGGAGGCCCAAGAGGCTTGCGCGCACGAGGATGAGCGGCTTGCGGCCCCACCACTTGCCAAGCCTAGGAAGAGTCTGAGATTTAACTGCCTTGCGTTCCTTGTAACTCTCCGCCGAAAGGCGCGCGACGGGGAATTGTGTTTCAATAAAGGGGATATGCGGCATGAGGATTCCTCTATTCTTTGATCATATCCATTATATTTATTTTTCCTGCAAAGACTTGCTGACCTATTGGCGACTTTCCTGTTTCAAAAATGGTTTGCCAATAATTATAGTTCTGTTTAGCACCAAATACTGTACGTGAAAGCTCTCGATTTCGCCACACGGGCAGATAATAGAATCGCTTTGTAAAAAGCTCTATCTTGTGCCACAGTTCTTCATGGAAGGGATACTGAAACAGCTTCTTATCGTTATGTACCACATTCCGCAGAATAAAGTAATTTTTTATAAGCTGATGTAGCAGCTTGAGCCAGTTATAGCATATTTCCTCTTTTGCTAATCGATAAGATGCCACATGGTCGTCAGGAATTGGCTCACCTTTCTGCAGTTGATTCTCGATCTGATTGGTACCTATTTCCGGTTGAAATTTTCCTATGTACATTTGCTCGGCAATGATATTCATCAGCCGTGTGATCTGGTCTATCTCAAGTTCGCGTGGGTTCTGGTTCTCGGCCATCTGATAATCAAGAGGCGTGTCGAGTACTTCCTGATAGATGAAGAATGAAAAGAATGTCTTTTCGATGGTGCTGTAGGAAAATGGCTTTTCTCTGCCCCTTCCTCCAAAATCGATGTAATCTAATAGCTTATTCTCAGGATTGTGGGTAATGGCATCGCGCACCGCATCAAGAATGTATCGCTTCATCTCGCGGGATTCGCCTTTGAAAAACTGAATCAGATCACTTTCTGAGAACCCATAAGAATCTTCCGGCAATTCCTTTGCTTTTCTGAATTGCTCGATTCGTTCCTGATAGAGTTCGCTCCCGAGGTGCCGCTGGACTGACTTGTCAAAGGCAACCTGCTTGAGTGTGGTGCCTGCATTGGTATTGGTGGTGAGAAGTATGTCGAGATCAGGGTTGATGAAAATCCTTAGCGGCAGTGTTTTTGCGCCGAGCATGATTTGAGCTGCTGCCTTGTGTTGGCCATCAAATACCATAACCTTTGCCGTACTGGATTGATTGCTTTCAAGATTCACATAGGCAAGCTGTACATGGAGTTGTGGTCTTTTAAGATAGAACTCGTACACCAGCTTGCTGACGTTTGATCCTATTGGTCGAGGATTGATCTTGTAATCATGCCATAGATATTCAATGGGAAGAACCGCAAAGAAATATTTAAAATTACTGATTGGGTCGGTATAGATAGGCTGCTCGTACACCCTGGTATCACCGACCTCTGAATATGAATATTTAATGCGATCCCCTTCTATCTTCATAGAGAGATGGTAGTTAGATCCGCCATGCTGCTGAAGAATATCCTGCAGGTTGGGGCTTCGATTCTGATTCTGAAGCGCATTCTGCAGCTTCTTGAAGCGTGCAAGAATTCGTGCCACATTGAGATCAGATGCCTGTTTGGAACGGTTGCAGGAGCTGTGCACCAGCGCAAAATTGCTTTCATTATCCATTCCATTCATCTTGAGAGGAACGACATGGTCGATATCACACTCATGGCGCTGAAGGTCGAGATCGATGGCATCTTCACAGATAAAACATCGCCCGTGTTGGGCCTCATGCAGGCGCCGCATCAGATTCTCGCGTTCTTCCTGTGTCAATCGATTTAAATACGACGAACTCACATATGCTCCTTTCTATGCTTTTAATTCAGACATAATCACTGATAAATTGGGTTTTTATCCTTTGCTTATTCTTCATCCTCAAACAAGGTGGGTTCAATATGCGGACGCTTGTCGATGATGCTACTCTGGACGGGATTTTCGCAGAGGGCAAAGCGCACGGCTTTGCGCCAGCCTCGGTTGCGGCCGGTTGTGGCCTGGCCGGTGGCGGCGTTGGTCATGGTATAAAGCCACCAGCGTTCTTCAGGCGCAAGGCCGAGCCAGTTGTAAATGGCGGTCTGAATGTCGCCCAGCTGAACTTCCTCGATGGCCCACAGAAGAAGCACGAGTTCCTTGCCGAATCGTGGCGAGAGCAGTGCGGTTCCGCCGCGAGCCGGCCAGCGGCCAGTGGGAAGGCCCCGCGCGGTGAGCCTGCGGTTGAACTCGGCTTTGACAGCGTCAGCGACTTCGCGGAAGTACTCCTTCTTGATCATGACTTTGAGGTCGGGGCTGTGGGCATCGACTGCGGCGACATCCGGGGTTTCACCCTTCCAATCGAAGTGTTCGACTACCTTGACTGCGCTGGTATCCTTGGCCGAGGGTAGATGGACTGAAAAAAAATGAGTGTACTTGTCGGGATCAAAGCCAAAGCCCGGATACTGCTGCTTCACTGCTGCACCTCGCGCTCGACATCGTAGGGGATTCTGTCCCGGTTCACCCAGTCGAGGAAGTCTTGGCCGCGCTCGAAGTAGATACGCTGGACGTCCATGATGATGTTCACGCTGCCTGCGTACTGCTCAACGAGTTCACACAGGTTCTTGAGCTCTGCTCCGGTCTTTTCAAGCGGGTCGGCGGCAGTATAGCTCAGTTCTTCATTCATTGAACTTGCAACATTGAAGTAGATGGTGATGCCCCGCGCGCGGCTATGGTACTCTTCAAGTCGACTTATGAGCTGCCAGGCATCCGCGGTGGGCAGGCTGTGGAATCGCTTGTTTGTCCAGATCAGCGGTTTGCTTGGATCAACCTCGAGTTGTACCGATGTGGTAATCTCACGACGCATAACCTCACTTTCAACCCCGTCTTTGCGGGCAACGGCGAGAATCAGGCGGCATCCTGAAGGAATGGGGAATGGGCCGGCGTACGGCGCACCGTTGGTTCGTGGATCTGAGCCATCGGTGGTATAGAAAATAGGTGCTTCCGGTCGAGCAATGAGCTCAAGAAAGCGTTCGCCTCCCTGCTCGTACAGACGGCTCTTGAGCGTGATCGTATTGGTCCAGGTATACGGCAGAGCCTCGCGCAGGGGATTGTCCTCGTCTCTGCAGAGGAAGGTGATTTTGAGCGCATCGGTTTCAAACGCGGCATAATTCGGCACCCTTTCGCTCGCAGTGCTGGGAGCTTGGTCGCCGTATTCATACAGCACTACGCTGCCGCCGACAGGCCGGATTTCGAGCGTCGCTTTCCCTGTCGACTCATCGCGGCTTTTTACGCGGACTATGACCGAGGTGGGCTCCATGGGGAAGGGACCTTTGCGCACGTAGTCACCTTCATCCCGCCAGACGCCAGTTTTCACCGCATAGGCTTTGACATCATCGAGCAGGCGCGGCAGGTGCAGCTGCCACTGGGGCTTGCTCGCCGCCCTGTCTTTCACATCCTTCCACCGGACCGGGTTCTGGCTGTCGAAGAGGCGCTCTTCGATTTTGGAAATCCAGGTGCCGAGGCTGCTGGTGTCGTCGCTGAATTTTCTGACACTGAGGAGCGTAGCACGAATTTGGTCTTCGCCATCATAGCGGTTGCCTTCAAAGGTGAGCCGGATGGTTTCTTTGCGGAGGCCTCCGCTGGAAGGATACACCACCATCGTATAGGTTTGCTGGATGGCGCTTCGCAGGTTGATGTTGATTCTGTCTTCGCTGTTCTTGGCTTCTGTGCGCTGCGGATCGCGCTCGGAGAGCTTTTCGGCTTCTTGTTCGGCCAGGATAGTGTGGATGGCCTTGAGCTGGGCGGCGTTGCGCAGCACCTCGTCCATGGTGTCGCGGTCGCCGGTCAGAAAGAGGATGCGATTTTTATATTCAAGATTGTCGTACAGCGTCTGAAAGTCGGGATGCAGTGGTATTTGGTCGCCGCGCGCGGGATAGGGTTCGGTCACCACGAGTGTCGTCTTGTCTGCGGTGATCTGCACTTCTTCCCATGAGGGCAGCACGAGGCAGTTCTGATACACATCGCCACGGCTGGGCTTGAAGAGGTCCAAGAGGTATTTGCGCAACTCTTGGAGCCTGCTTTCGTTATTGTAGGATTCGACATAGCTGTGCAGGGTTGCGGCGAGGTTGCGCACGTTCTTGAAGTAGAGTCGTCCATCGGTGGAGACGTGCAGATACCAGGCAAGGCTTGGGAGCTGCTCCAGCACATCGGTCTTAAGGTGCGAGACATCGAGACCCGGACGGCAGAGCCAGGCGATCACCTCGCTATCTCGTAGACCGAGTTCGGGGTTCTGCGCGGTCGAGAGCGATGCCACGTAGAGAAGTTTCGCCGCCTCCTGTGCAAGAGTGCCTCCCCCGAGTTTGGTATCGAGTGCTTCGGCGTGGGAGGAGCCCTTGTTGGCGATATCCACGCGCACAGCTTCGGTCAGGTTGGGATTGATGGTCGAAAACTCGTTGTAGATGTCGGGGTCATTGAGTTCAATATCGTACGGGTGGATAAGCTCTAGTGATTTCGCCTTTTCAGATTCCCAGAGATTCGCCACCACGGTGCGCATGAGGCGAAGAAGACCCCTCGTCTGCTGAAAACCGGGATTGGCTTTGAAGCGTCCATAGAGGTCCCGTAAGGAATAATGGAATGGATAGGATTCGCGAATGAGCGCCGCAAAGGAAGCAGGAGACTCGCTCGTCAGGTCCATCTGCTTGGCCTTTTCCACCGCGTTTGCATAACGCCTGGCTACCTCATCACGAACGGAAAGATCGGGCAGCCGCTCGAACAGCCTTGTCTGAAGGATGCGGAAGATTTCATCGCCCTGGGTGGCAACCGGCTCTATGGGAACGACACTTCGGTTGGTTTCATGCTTGAAGTTGTCCAGTGCCTGGTTAATGTAGCCGGTACCGTCCGCATAGGCAGTCGCTGAGAGGTCGGAAATAATGATGACGACCCTGGAGAGCTCTGTCTTCTGCGCGGCAATAAGGAGGTTGGAAAGCGCGGTCGCCGTGACCACGGCAAGGTTGGAATCGCCGATCTGTACGGATTTTGCATTGTTGAAGTAGGGCGGCAGCTCATCAAGGAGGATGACGACGGGGCGGTCTTTGAGGAGATGCACCCAACTCGACACGCCTGGGGCTTTGAGCGGTGCATAATGATCTTGGAACAGATCTTTATTCCCCAGCTGCTCGGCAAGGGCGCCCCACAGGCCATAAGGGTAGTCAGACTCACGCCCATCAAAACCAATCACGGTGTAGGGAGTGCTATCAAGATTGAAGTGGCTGCCAAGCATGGAACGGAGTGCGGGATAGCGCGCAAGGAGCCCCAGTGCGATCATGCTGTGCGTCTTGCCTCCACCCATTGCCTGCGACAAAAGATAGGCCGCAGGCTGTTCGCTCTTGCCGGAGATGCGGTCGAAAGTCTTCTGGATGAGAAGTTTCATGCCTTCGGTGACGTAGTTTTCTGCGAAAAACTGTCTGGCGGCGGATTCATCGAGGGAACCATCGAGCAGATCGCTCAGATTCAGCACTGTATCGCGCCTTTGTCGATCGAACACTGACTGGCGGGGTGTACATGTTTCAAATATCGTCATAATTTTCATTATGAGGCAGTTTTTAAGATGAGGCAAGATGGGATTCGATTTCGCAAAGCCTGTAACAAATTTAGTGTAAACGGCTATACTACAAGAAGGAGTAAGTATGGCCATTACGAAAGAAGTACTGGATGAACTCTTAAAAGAGTATCGGGGACTGGAGGATATAACCGGTCCAGAAGGGCTCTTGAAGCAACTTACTAAAGCACTGATAGAGCGAGCAATGGAAGCAGAGCTCACCGAACATGTGGGATATGAAAAACATGACCAAGGTGAAAAGCGGACCGAGAATCGAAGAAATGGGAAAAACACAAAGACCGTACGGACCGATCAGGGCCCGCTTGAGATAGCAGTTCCCCGAGACCGGGACGGAACCTTTGAACCGGCCATCATCATCGAATCAATCATTCAGAAGAATTTGCGAATGAGAAAAATCATATCAACGGCATAGAAAACTTCTTGAATCAAGCCAAACGAGTCTTAAGAAAGTACAATGGCATCGATAAGAAATACTTTCCCTTGTTTTTGAAAGAATGTGAGTTCCGTTTCAACTATGGAACACCCAAAAATCAACTCAAGGGCCTAAGGGAATGGTGTTCGATTTAAAGCCTTATCTACTACAGCCCCAAAATTTATTACATGCTCAATTTGGGTTTGGCCGATTAAACCTTCTGTATGTTTTATCTCCTCTACATTCATGATCCCAATACAGTTTTCTTATTGTTACCCAATTGTTACCCAAATTCCTGATTTCTGGTGATACACCCTGATACAGGTTGACATTTTAAAGCCTTATATTATAATAACTAAATATATCACAAGATATCCGGTGAAACAGGCAGGGATTGATTCGCAATCTATAGGTCAGGGGTTCGAATCCCCTATTCTCCATAGGAACTTAGTCTTGCGTATGACCTCAATAAACGACTGTATTGTGAGCAAATAGCATCTGACTGAAGGTTGTTGATAGCGCTATGGCATTTTCCTTGCTGTGGCATCTTAATCTGTCATTCTGAATTAATCCTACGATGAAAAGATCGTGTCAAGTGATGTTAGCGCCATCAATTCTTGTCCAAGGGATTATGGCTAGCCCTTTCCACTGAAAGCTCTGATCGCCTGCATAGATCAAACTGCAGTCCTCGCGCCGAGAGTCTGAATATCGTATCCAAGCCTCGAGTACAGAGAGCCAGCTCTAGCGAGGAAGTCTTTCCCGATTTGATGATCTCTAAGGCCTTGAGGCGTTGCTCCTCTTGAAAGACTATATCGATCTCATTGCCCGTGCTGTCTCGCCTAAAGAATATATCTGCATCCAGACCTCGATTGTAATGGTTCTTGAGAATTTCAGATACAACAAAGGACTCGAAGATATTACCCCGATTAGGATGAACGAAGAGTTCCTCTGCAGTCTTGATACCGAGAAGTCGGCAGACGAGGCCAGAATCCACGAAATAAAGCTTCGGGCTTTTAACGAGGCGCTTGCCAAAATTTTCATAGAAAGGCCGTAAGTGTCAAGTCCGGTTTAAATCTTTCTAATTTAGGAAAGTTATCGCTCCGACTGTGACAATTGGCGCATTGCGCTCGGTTATCTCTAAAGAAAACCAGTTGAAGAACGAGTACAGATAAATGTACGGATTTGGGAATTAGAAAAGAAACAACATAAAATTGAGGGAGAATTTCAACGAACTGTAGTATGATGAGAACGAGGAATAATTATAGACAAGATGACTATTGATTCTCCAGAATCCCATTCTATTGACATTGTGGCAGATAGCATTGGAAAGATCAAAACCCTCTTTCCAGAGTTGATCACTGAAGACATTCAAGGTACCTCAGTTAATGTGGACATGCTCAATGCGCTTTTAGGAGATAAGACTGTTACCAAATACGAAGAAAAATATGGGCTCAATTGGCTTGGCAAGCGCAAGGCCCGAGAACTTGGGCTCACGCCTTCAATGGGCACCTTGAGGCCTTGCCCTGTAGACATTGTGGACTGGGATACGACCAAGAATCTTATGATAGAAGGTGACAATCTCGAGGTACTTAAGCTCTTGCAAAAGTCTTATGCGGGTAAAGTAAAGCTCATCCATATCGATCCGCCCTACAATACTGACAAAGACTTTGTATATCAAGACGATTTTCAAAACAACATTAAGAATTACCTTGAACTTACCGGTCAAATCGATGGTGGTCGCAAGCTGGAAGGCAATCTTGAATCTTCAGGTCAATTTCATACAAATTGGCTCAATATGATGTATCCTAGACTTAATATAGCTCATAGCTTACTCTCAACTTTTGGAATCCTATTCATTTCGATAGATCAAACAGAGTTAGCTAATCTGAAGAGTATATGTGATTTGATATTTGGCGAAGAAAATTTCTTTGCAATCCTAACTCGGCGAGCTATGCATACAGTTAGGAATTCTAGTAAAGATTTCAATCTTCACTGCGACTATATCCTTACATATGCACGTGATAAATCATGGTTCGCATCTTCGAAAGATCTCTATATTCGACAGCAGGTAGATAAGACTGAGAGTTATCCCTTTGATTGCAATGATAGACAAGGACAATATAAGCTAGATCCATTGTATGCAAGAAATTATTATACTCCATACATTCATTGTTTTAAAAATGGAGTCGAGTGGAAAGCACCCGAAGGAAGCTATCCTAAATACTCAGAAGAATCATTAGAGGAGATGGAAGAGAATGGTCGCATCGTTTTCGGGCGTGGCATGATAAAAGCAAAACGTTATTTGTAAAAGGTACAAAAAGGGCAACCTCCTAATACAATATTGGATCCACAAGATGTTGGATATCATCTTGATGGAACAAAAATGTTATGCCAGCTGCTTGGTTCCGATAAAGTATTTTCTCAACCAAAACCAGTAGAGCTAATCAAATACCTAATCGATCTTAGTAATGATAAATCTGAAATTGCGTTAGATTTCTTTTCTGGATCAGGGACAACGGGACAGGCTGTGATGCAAGCAAATCTAGCTGATGGAGGCGACCGTCGATTTGTTCTTGTGCAATTGCCAGAGCCCTTAGACATTGCTAACAAGGATCAGAGCGCAGCAGCAGAGTATTGTCATAAGCTAGAAAAACCTCTCAACATCGCTGAGCTCACCAAAGAACGCCTTCGGCGGGCGAGCAAGAAAATTGCAGATGAGAATCCTCTTTTCAAGGGCGATCTTGGTTTTCGCGTTTTCAAGCTTGATTCTTCAAACTTTCGGGCTTGGAATCCTAGCCCTGCTGACCTGAGTACAGCCCTACTCAATTCAGTGCATCACATTAAGTCTGATCGGACAGAGCAGGATGTACTCTGTGAGCTACTCTTGAAGCTTGGCCTCGATCTATTGGTTGTTATCGAGACTAGGAAGATTGCAAGCAAATAAGTGAGCTCCATTGGTTCTGGCAGGCTTTTTGTATGCCTTGCTAACAATATAAAAGCTGAAGAAATTGAAGGTCTGGCACAAGGAATCCTGGGCTGGAGAGATGAACAAGAGCCAGAAGGAGAAGTGATCTGTGTGTTCCAGGACAGCTCTTTTGAAGACAATGTCGCAAAGACCAATCTTTGCGCCATTCTGGAGCAAGCCGGCATAAAAAATCAGGAGCATATAGCAATATGTTGTATAGCATACACATCTCCGATTTTTATGTTTATTTGGCTATCAGGAATTCCTGTATAGCTATGCTTTGATTTGTCACAAAAAATAGCTATTATTTGTGACAGGAGCAACCATTGGAAAATCAAGCACTATCAGAATCTGTGTGGGCTGCGATCAACGCATTCCCAGAAGGATTTGCGTTCACTTCGAAAGATCTAGCTGATATCGCTAACCCAGCTGTGATTCGACAAACCCTTGGTCGGTTGGCAAAAAGCGGAAAGGTAAGAAGGCTTTTGCGTGGTGTCTATGACGTTCCTCGCAAGAGTTTAATACTCAATTCGCCTGCGCCGCCATCGATAAACAGTATTGCAGAAGCTTTTGCACGAGCTCATGGTTGGACAATTGTCCCCACTGGTGCTGCAGCGCTCAATCTATTGGGACTTTCTACACAAGTACCTGCTACTTGGACATTCTTAAGCGACGGACCTTCGAAAACTATCATGTGGGAAGCGGGTAGAATAGAATTTAAGCATCGAACGAATAAGGAAATAACCTTGCTGTCACCAACGACAGCGCTTGTCGTACAAGCATTGAAAGAATTAGGCCAAGAAGGAATAAATGAAGAGATCATAGCAGTGGTTTCAAAAAAGATGAGCGCCAAAGAAAAAGAAATTGCTTTGCGAGAAGCAAAAATAGTTACGAGCTGGGTCTATGAGACAATAAAAAGCATCTTCCGATACGGGGTAAACCCAGATGCGTAATATAGCTCGACTTTCTACCATAGATCGAAGCGATATTTTTGCTGATACTGCATTAAAAATGGGAGTAAATGAAGGCATCATAGAAAAAGATTTCTGGGTTTGTTGGGCTTTGGATGTACTTTTTACGGATAATGAATGGAAAGAACAACTCAACTTCAAAGGTGGAACGAGTCTTTCAAAAGCATATGGGCTTATTGATCGTTTTTCTGAAGACATAGATCTCATTCTTGATTGGAGACTCCTTGGCTATGGCCTAGAAGAACCCTGGGCGCAGCGAAGCAACAGTGCTCAAGACCGCTTTATCCAGGAGGCGAATATAAGGTTAGCGCAGTTCATCGCTGATGTTTTCGTTCCTAAAGCTACCACCTTGTTCAAAGAAGTATTAGGCACAGAAGTAGAGCTTGTGGCCGATGGCAATAACGTCATTTTCAAGTATCCTCATGCCTTCGATACTGCTTACATCAGGCCAGAAGTTGTCCTCGAAATGGGCACAATGGCAGCATGGGTTCCTTGGGAAATGCGAGAAATTCACTCATTTGCAGCGGGTATAAGGCCTGAATTGTTTTCAAAACCTTGGACACTGGTCCGAACTGTAAAGTCTGAGCGCACTTTTTGGGAAAAGGCCACTATTTTGCATCAAGAAGCTCATCGCAGCTCAAAAAAGCCTATGCCCTCTCGTTATTCCCGACATTACTATGATCTCTATAAAATGGCAAACTCACCAATAAGAAGCTCGGCCTTGAATCAGCTTGGACTTCTCAAAGATGTAGTGAAATTTAAATCTCGATTTTATCGCTGTCCCTGGGCTAAGTATGAAGATGCGCTTTGTGGAGAGCTCAAGCTCTTGCCTCCAGATTACCACTTGGCTGCTCTAAGAAAAGACTATGGTGCTATGCGGACTATAATTTTTGGAAATGCACCTGAGCTCGATGTTATGCTTAAAAACTTGCAAGATCTTGAGTACATAGTCAATGAATTGATAAGGAACAATAATGAAGCTTCACTTTGATGACTGCTATGCAGACGAGCGATTATCCTATCAAAAGGATGCCATTGAGGTGGTGTGTTACCTATTTGGCGGGCAGGAAATTTGCAGAAGCGAGTTTACCGTCATCTTTGACCAAACAGAACAACTCAATAGAATGAGTCAAAATCAGCTTGGCATTGGTAACCAGCTGTCCCTTTTGGATGATTAAATACTCAAAAACCTGCAAGATGTACAGCTTCGCAATGGTATTGAACCTTCGCAGCATCTAGAATTCGGAGACTTCACCATAGAAATGGAGACTGGCACAGGGAAAACCTATGTGTACCTTCGCACTATCTTCGAGCTGCGCAAACGCTACGGCTTTACCAAATTCGTCATTGTGGTGCCTTCTGTTGCGATAAAGGAAAGTGTGTACAAATCTATAGAGATTATGGAAGAGCATTTACGTAACCTGTATGCAAATGAGCCCTTTGAATACTTTATCTATGATTCGTCAAAGCTTGGCCAAGTACGCGCTTTTGCCACAAGCCCACATATTCAAATCATGATTGTTACCGTCGGTGCCATCAACAAAAAGGATGTTAACAATCTCTACAAGGATACTGAGAAAACAGGTGGAGAAAAACCAATCGATCTCATTAGAGCGACACATCCGATCATCATAGTAGATGAGCCGCAAGGCATGGATGGCGGCCTTTCTGGCGCTGGCAAAGCAGCTTTGGATGCCATGAATCCTCTGTGTACGCTGCGCTACTCAGCAACCCACAAAAATCTATTCCACCAAGTTTATCAGCTCGATGCTGTAGATGCATATGAGAAGAAACTAGTCAAACAAATCGAAGTGGCAAGCGCTACAATTGAAAGCAGCCAGAATACACCCTATATTAAGCTCATTTCAGTGAATAATAAAGCGAATAGAATTACTGCAAAGCTTGAAGTCGATGTCGCCGAAAAAAATGCAACAATACGTAGAATTGTCACTGTAAAAGCAGGCGATGATCTAGAGGTACTCACAAAAAGATCAGTATATGCAGGATACCTCGTTGAAAATATAATCTGCCGCCAGGGATCCGAGTCCATCCAATTTACCAATCCAAGCAGCGCCATTAATGCTGAGCACATCTATCGGCGGTGCCAACGATGATGAAATGAAGCGTAAGATGATCCATCGCACTATCAAAGAGCATCTAGACAAGGAACTAAGGCTGGTACCGCTTGGAATTAAAGTTCTGTCACTCTTTTTTATAGATCGCGTCGAATATTACCGGTCGTATGACTCGAGTGGAAAGCCTCGCATGGGCAAGTATGGCAAGATGTTTGAAGAAGAGTACGCAAAAATAATAAAAGAACCGCGTTATGACAATCTTTTGAAAGATAAAGACTCGAGCCACTCAATCACCGATATTCACAATGGTTATTTCTCGTTTGAGAAGAAAGGAGGATGGGCAGAGTTGGATCTTGATGTAGAAGGAAATCCCAAAAACCAAATGAGCCGAGAAAACGCAGAACGCGCTTATCATATCATTATGAGGGACAAGGAAAAACTTCTGTCTTTCGAGACCCCATTGAAATTTATTTTTTCTCACCCTGCACTGCGGGAAGGTTGGGATAATCCAAATGTCTTCCAGATATGCGCTTTGCGCGATATGGATTCGGAGATTGAACGCCGATAGACTATTGGACGAGGATTGAGACTTTGCGTAGATCAGACAGGTCAAAGGCTGCGAGAACAGACAATCAATACGCTGTCGTTGCTACGGAAAGCTATGAGAGTTTTGCAGAGAGCTTGCAGAGCGAGATTGAGGCTGATACTGGCATTGAGTTCGGTGCCATCCAGAAATCCGAATTTGCCAACATTGCAGTTCGGGCTACCGATGGTTCTATTAGATTCCTTGGGTCTGATGCTTCATTCAAACTTAGCGACTATTTACGTAGTCAGAATCTAATAGATCAGAAAGGCAAAATAGAGGAAAACCTGCGCAAGCAACTGCAAGAAGGAAGCTTTTCGATTCCTGCCGATTTTAAGTATTGCAAAACACAGATATTCGAGCGGATTATTCGCATCGCTGGCAAACTAGAGATAAAGAACACAGATGAACGGCGCAATATCTCGTGCCGCAGGGCAGTTCTAGAAAGCGAAGAGTTCCGTGCACTTTGGGATCGCATCAAATACAAAACAACATATCGGGTCCTCTTCGACAATGAAAAGCTTGAGAATGAATGTATTAATGCTATCAAGACTGCCCCTACTATTCCAAAAGCGACGCTTAAATGGCGGAAAGCTGATATCTCTATAGGCAAGAGCGGTGTTTTGCAGAAGGCACAGCTGAGTCCGCCCCGGAGCTCATAAATGAAAACAATATTCATATGCCAGATATTCTCACTCAGCTTTAAAACAAGACCCAACTTACAAGAAAGAGTCTTGCCCACATACTCGTGGAATCTAAAAGGCTTGAAGATTTCAAAGCCAATCCTCAGGCGTTTATTGATATTGCAATCAAAACTATTAACGACTGTAAGCATATCGCGCTCGTAGATGGTATTAAATACGAACGTATTGGTAACGACTATTATTATGCTCAGGAACTCTTTCTCAACAAAGAACTATCTGGATATTTGCACAATATGCTCGATGTCCGCAATCAAAAAAAGTCTGTCTATTAGTATATTGTATACGATTCGCCATTTTTAGAGAAAGGCTTTACAGAAGAGCTTGAACATAATGAATCAGTGAAAGTGTATGCCAAACTACCAAACTGGTTCCAGGTGCTGACACCGCTTGCATAATATGCTGACCTGAAATTGAAGTCGCATCATAATAAGCTAGAATTTTTTTAAGAAGAGTGAGTCATCCTTTTAGATTAGAAGCATCCAAGTCGCGATTCCACATAATAGCAGATTCGTTCAAGCCAACTACATCGAATCAGATTATAATTCTTTTGCATAATTAGTAGCTCTCGCGATATCTCGAGCAAAGTGGATTTGACGCCTGCCATGTGACGCAATAAACTCAAGATAGAATGAGCTAAGGAGCACGGGAAATGATATGAGGAGGTAGATATGAAGGAGGATACCGAGCAAAAAGACAAAGCTCAAGGGGGAACGCCTGAGCGACTTAAAGTCGGAGGTATGTTCGCCTATGGAGCAGCCAGTGTGGGCATGGGTTTATTCTATGCTTTCAACAATTTCAGCCTTCCTCTCTTTTATAGAAGCTACACTTCGAGCGACGCTCTCATTGGCCTTCTTGCGAACACCCGTTCATTCATGAGTGCAATTGTCCAACCTTTCGTGGGTGCGTGGAGCGATAGAACATGGACAAAAATGGGCCGAAGGAAGCCCTTCTTCGCATTCAGCATGCCTCTAGTGGCTGTGCTTCTTCTATGGTGTGCAGCGCGTCCGCCATTTGGCGTTCTCATCGCTGTGCAGCTCATACTAACTTTTCTTTTCAATGTCGGCGTAGATCCCTATACTGCTCTAATTTCGGACATAGCACCAGAGAATCAGCGTTCTACGGTGAATAGCGTTGCCACCCTGCTCCAAGTGCTGGGTCAGCTCGTGCTGGCGCTTGCGAGTGGGCTATTCCTTTGGTCGAGGAATCCTTCTTACGTTTTCTGGCTTG